>SDBV01006679.1_pt1 | contig 15906 bp, 19 predicted proteins | sample 2277081 | NCBI WGS metagenome assembly SDBV01 (sample SAMN10402039, study PRJNA504765) | marine sediment metagenome | isolation source: marine sediment core GS10_PC15, 223 cmbsf | place: Arctic Ocean: Southern Knipovich Ridge | collected 2010
AGGATCGTTCGCTTACTTAAAAGAATTAGTTCGTGTTCACCGTGGCATCAAGCCAGACCTGAAACGCAAAATCATTAACTCTATCCTCCAAAAAAGCAATACGAAAAAGTAATTAAGCCTAAAGTATCATCTTATCTTTAAAGCGATCTTATTGATCCCATTAGGGATATGTGTCCAAGGAAACTCTTCCTGTATTAATACTATTTCTTTAGGAGGATGCTCATGCGGTCGTCGCGATCTTGGTCGGGGTGCCCGTTGGCACTGAGAACTTGCCTTACTTTTTGTTTTCGTTTTTAAGGAGCAGCAGGCCGATGTATTTGTTAATTGGGTTGCTACGTTTTAAGAACGTGAAGAACGGCTTTCTGCGTACCCCAAGCTTTATCAGTTCCTGGTTGAGTATGCCGTTTTCAGTATCAAAGCGCATGCCTTTGTACAGCGTGTCCACCGCGAGCTTTTTATTCCCTCCGGCAAGGTATGCCCTACAGAGGTTTAAGTAAAATAGCGGTTTTACCGAAGTGTCAAGCCCCACGGGGAATTTCTGCGCCAGCATGTCAATGGCCCTTTGGCAGGCATCTATCCCTGTCTTGTATTTCTTGTCCACGATGGATATCAGGCAGCCGTAGTATGAGAGTATGAAGGGGTCGTCGGGGTAGAGCTCATGCCCTTCGCGCAGCACGGCCAATGCCTTCTTGTTGCTGTGCTTTCTGAGGCAGACCTTGGTGTCCTCTATATAGTCCCTGGGTTTTTTATCTCTGGATATCCTGCCTGCCTCCACCTTCTTAAGGGCATCGAAGTGCTGAACCCGGACCTTGAGCTCAATGGCGACTGCGTCCATGGGGTCGATCTTTTTCCCGAACTCTTTCCTGTTCTTGGAGATAACCTTCCCCTTGAGGTAGATGGAGGTGATGATGGAGACTTTCCCGGTGCCAAGCTTTTCGGTGATAACGGTGTAGTTGTCCTTGCCTCTGGTGACGTTTGAGGTAAGCCCGATGTTCAGGTGAGTTTCCACCTTTATCCTGTACCTGCTCTTCATAACTTTATTATATCCCAAAATATAACTTCGGGAAGGGGTAGCTGGCTACTTCTTAACGTATGAGCCGGTGATATCGAGCATGCGGTCAAGAGAGCGTCTGGCAGGGGCGCGGACGTCCTGGGACACCTTGACGATGTCCCTCATCTCCTTGAGTGAGTGGCGCACGCTCTCAAGGGTGGTCTTTTTCATGTTCGGGCAGATCATGTCACCCCTTAAGGCGTGGAAGGCCTTGCCGGGGTTTTCCTTGCCAAGGCGGTACATGAGGCCCACCTCCGTGCCTACGATGAATTCGTCGTGGTCGCTGGCCGTGGCGTACCGGAGCATGCCCGAGGTGCTGGTGACGTGGTCTGCAAGCGCAAGCACTTCCGGGCGGCACTCGGGGTGGGCCATGAAGAGGGCGTTTGGGTGTTCCCTGCGGGCCGCTTCCACGTCACGGGCCTGTATCCTGTCGTGCACGTGGCAGAAACCGTCCCAGGAGATTATCTCCTTGTCCGTGTTCTTTCTGGCCCAGTCCGAGAGGTTCTTGTCCGGCACGCAGATGACCTTATCGCCTGGCAGGGAATTGACCACGTCTATAACGTTTGCCGAGGTGCAGCATATGTCCACTGCGGCCTTTACCTCGGCTGTTGTGTTTACATAGGCCACCACCGGCACTCCGGGGTGGTCGCGCTTGATGTCATTTATGGAGTATTCCTTTGGGTAAACCAGCGATGGTTTGTCCTCGTAGCCCGGGAAGTTCTTCCAGAAATCACGCGGGCTGTCAGCACGTATCATTGCGGCCATGGGGCATGTAGCCCCGATCTCTGGTAGCAGCACTGTCTTCTCCGGCGAGAGTATGGATGCGCTCTCGGCCATGAAGTCTACCCCGCAGAAGACTATGACGTCACAAGCCACTGTGGAGGCGATGCGGGAAAGTTCGAGGGAGTCGCCCGTGAAGTCCGCAATATCCTGTACCTCGTCGCGCTGGTAGTTATGGGCGATGATCACTGCGTTTCTTTGTTCCTTGAGTTTGAGTATCTCTTCGGCGATGGCGGATGATGGTGTGTTCATTGCGTTCTTACGAGAGCCTCCGGCGATGTATTTGTATATATGATGCTCCCGTCAGCGCGCACGATCTTGCGTACCGTTCGACTTTGATAGGGAGGTATGTACATGCTTTTCTTTCCATGGTAGCGGTCAAAGACCTTCTTCACGTAGCGGCGCGTCTCGCCATAGGGCGGAATTCCACCAAACTTATCCACGGTGGACGGGCCGCTGTTGTAGGCGGCAATGGCATGTTCCAGGTTGCCCTTAAAGCGCTCGATGAGATATCGAAGGTACTTTACCCCTCCCTCGATGTTCTCCTTCGGGTCAAAGGGGTCCCGCACGCCCAGGTGCGTGGCAGTGTCGGGCATAAGCTGCATCAGGCCCATGGCCCCGGAGCGGGAGATGGCAAGCTCGTTGAAGTTGCTCTCAGTGGATATGACAGCGGTCACTAAGGTGGGGTCCACACGGTAGCGCGCGGAGATCCTTTTAATGGTGCTCTGGTACTCATGCATGGGGGATGAGACCCATGAGCGGCCCCTGACAAAGCCGTCGTTTTCCAGATAGGGTTTGTCCGTGAGCATGAGAGTGCCGTTCTCGTCCGTGTATACGTACATCTCGGCCGCGATGGCCGTTGATATCCCCGCTGCGCCAAAGAGCTGAAATAAAGATAGTGATGCAGCCAGAAATACAGTGGCTAATACAGTTACGCATCTCATATAAAACTTTATCATTGACCGAAGTGATAAAGCAAGCATCTTGTTTTTTGCGCTTTACTCCTGCTACAATTGCCAGCATGGAAATGCGTAGCAGGCTTATAGAAGTGGTCAGGGAGCGCTCGTTCCTCCAAAGCGACGAGCCTGTGTTTAAGCTTGCCTCTGGAGAGATGAGCAAGGTCTATTTCGACCTGCGGCTGACCACGCTCTCGCCAGAAGGCCAGCACCTGATAGGCAACCTCATGTTTGAAAAGCTTGAAGAGCTTGAACTCAGACCCAAGGCCGCCGGAGGGCTTACCATGGGCGCGGACCCTGTTGCGTGCGCGCTGGCCCATATCTCGCACATGAAGGGAAGCCCCATCGAGGCCCTTGTCATACGCAAAGAGCCCAAGGACCACGGCAGGGGCAGACAGATAGAGGGCAATGTGGATGAGGGCGACGATATCGTAATCATTGACGACGTGCTCACCACTGGGGGTTCCACCATCAAGGCCGTGGACATAGCGCGCTCTTATGGCCTCAACGTGCTTGCCGCCATCGTGGTGCTGGACCGCTGCGAGAAAAACGGCAAGGCCAACGTTGCCGAGCATTGTCCGATCTATTCTTTGCTCGAAATCTCAGACTTTAAGTAAGGGGGCAGGTTTCCACTTCTGTTTTCACCCATTTAAGAAGCAAGCAGCCTTGTAGGAGGATTTTTGATTTATCAGACTATTCGATATGGATTACTTTGCGGTTCGTCTTGTTTGTATTTTCCCTTGGGAGTGTTCTCTCCAGAGTTTTTCCTTCTGCGCGGATAAAAGAGTCACTTTTACCGTCTCGATGTCCATGTCTTTTACAGTCTCTATATATTTTCTGACCAGTTCCAATTTTTCCTTGGACATTTCTTCAAACAGGTCCTGTATAAGGATTTGCCCATACATTATTACCTTTGGTTTCTCTTTTTTGAAAAAATCCGAGAGTTCTATGTTAAGTGCGTTGCAGATTTTACTTAAGACAGAGAGCCCGGCATCCCGCTTGCCCGTCTCCAACTGGCTCAAATAAAAAGGCGTACTGAACCCTACGATTTCAGCAAGTTGCGCCTGTGTCAGCCCTGATTTATTTCTTAACTCCTTTATCCTCTTACCGTAATCCATACCTATTAACTTTACTTTTTGCTAAATAAAAAAGGAATATACCTATTGCTAATAAAATGCTTGACATTAAGTAGAGCAATTGATAGTATTATTGCCAGTTGCTACATTCCTATAAAATGCAATTTAGAGAGACTTCTTTAAATCTCTTTAATTTGAGGAATGACAGATAGAGCTTAACCAATTCTAACCGCATCACAAAGATGCGAAACGAAGGAAACGCTATGAAAAAGACAAAAACAATACTTACATTCCTGATTGTTATATTAACCATGGTTATTCTCACCGCATGTGGCGGTGGTGGCGGAGGTGGTGGCGGAGGTGGTGGCGGAGGCGATAGTTCCGAATCAATATATACCAAAGCAGTATCTGCATTATCAGACGCATCTCTTATTTCAGCAGCATCCACAACCGCCACAATTGATATTGATGCAATAGTGGCAAATGTTGGATACTCAGCTACAAAAATTGGAAGCTTTGCAGTATACGAGAAAAGTCTTGATTCCTACTCTTACGGATCAAATTGTGGTGGTAGTGACGACTTTCCTGATGACAGTTTCCCATCAGGCGTAACAATCAGATTTGCCATTGCAGCAACAGGCGAGATTTTTGTAGGAGTTGTTGGATCTGATAATGAGGCGCTTTCCACTCTTATGACTGGAACATGGGATGCCTATCTAAGATCTAATGACTCAAGTCTTGTGGAGCACTACTTCTTAAACTATGACAATCGTAGCAATTATCTGGCATATATGGGATACAAGGAATATCTTGATAGGTTTTTAGTTGATAGTTATGCCACAGGAGGACCTGTAGACAATGATGAGTATTGGACTGATGTTCAGTTTGATATGTATAATGCATTTTCGAAATCTGTTCGTCAGGTTTTTACAGGTATATATCATGAACAGGCAGATTACGGTTGGTATCCAACCGACCGCACTGCCTCTGACCAACTCTTAAGAGGCGCTTGGAGCCCTGCGACAACATTGGATGCCTCCTTGACTCTCAAGAGGTTTGCTTCTTTCTCATATGCAGGTATAACCGCCTCTGCGGTGGGAACATTTGCAGAAGGAGATAACGGAAATAACGAAGAAGTCTTCATAGATAGCGTAAGCACCGGACACCAAACTGGTTGTGGGACCATTTATAGGCTATTTCTAGATACAAAACCTCTTGATGTTGAGCTTAATGTTGGTTCAGGTTGGTCAACTGCTAGAGCTGCATATAGAGGGGCTTTCCTTGGTGACAGTGTAACAACAATAAGTTATAGTGAATCTTCAAACGGTGTGGTCAATCCGGCTACCAGCTATGACCAAAACCCTGCACCGAAGATCATAACACTTCCTCCAGGCTGGAAAGGAAGTAGTGATGGTGGAGGCGGAGCAAATTGAATCTTGGGGACTCGATACTTAACTATTAGCTTTATATTGTATAGATGCAGGCGTTTGGATCAGATCTTTATGTGCGCAATGGGGATTGGGTTATAACCCGGTTGCAATCTTCAACCTGAGGTCAAGCTCCTTTTGAATCGAGGGGCTTGTTTTACCAAGCCGTCTTATTACCAGGCTTTTCTGTACTGTAAGCAGCTTGTTCATTTTAAAAACAGAGGCTTTCTTAAGTCCTGTGCCGGGAAAATCCGGAAGGCCTTCTTTTAAGATATAATCCGTGGGTTGAGCGGCTTTTGGCTGGACAACGGATGATATGAAAGCAATAAGTATATCGGAAGACTCCGGGGCAGGAGTAAGGACTACGGCAGGGCGGACTTTTTGAGAGGAGAGGTCAGTAAAAGGAAAAGGGACAAGGACAATGTCGCCTCGCTTAAGGTTCAAACTTCCTTTCCGTCCCGTGAAGAGTATATGTCTTCCGCCTCTTTTTTCAGGAAGTCGAAACTTCCTCCCTCTTCTGCCATCTGAAGGAAATGGAATTCTTCTGATGGATAATAGATGATTTTAAACCTTTCGTGCTCCCTGGCAGGGATTTCAGTTAACGGCTTAAACACTCCATTTTCGTATACAGCCTCTACTGTCTTCGGCATATTCATCACCTCCATAATTTAAGGATAATTAGAATGTGGGAGTTAAGTCAAGCGGAAGTCTCTATCCGACATAGACAACCTGTTTAAGGATTTTTTCTTTTATAAATGGTTTCAGGGCGGCTGGCGTAACGAGGTCTACTTTTCTTTTAAGCAGTTTAGTGAGATATTCTTCGAGGTCAAGGAATTCAAAAAAACCTACTGATTTGTTGAACTCTACAAGCACATCTATATCACTCTTGGCGGTCAGCTCTCCCCTGACGGCAGAGCCGAAGACCCCTATAGTTTTAACTGGAAAGCGATTTTGTATCTCGCTTTTATGCTCTTTTAATATCTCAATTGTATCCATGAATAATTATAACAAATATCTTTTTTATTAGAAGAGGTCTTTTGAAGTTATTTCTTGAATCAGTCCTCAACGTCCCAGATGCGGGGGGCAAGGCCCCCATATAACTGGAGCGTCCAGGTCGTCACGACTCGTACCGACCTCTACCGCTTCGGGGGATACGTGGTGGAATAATACTCTTCCTTCTGTTTTTCCCTTATCTTTTTCTCTAGTGGAGAATCAGTTGCGTTTTTAGCTTTCAACGTCCCACAGCCGGGGGTCGAGGGCATCTCTTAAGCCTTCGCCTACGAGGTTGTAACTGAGTACTGTTATGAGGATGGACAGGCCCGGATAGAGCGAGAGCCACCAGGCCACCTCTATGTAGTTCTTGCCCGTTGTGAGGATGTTTCCCCAGCTTGCGTCAGGGGGCTGCACACCGAGGCCAAGAAAGCTCAGGCCCGACTCAACCAGGATGGCCCCTGCCACGCCGAAGGTGGCGGCAACAAATACAGGTGACATGGCGTTTGGGAGGATGTGCCGGAAGATTATCCGCCTGTTGCTAGCGCCTGAGGCCCTGGCAGCAAGCACGAAGTCGCGCTCTTTAAGCGAGAGGAACTCTGCGCGCACAAGCCTGGAGACGTCCATCCAGCTTGTAAGGCCTATGATGACCATTATGATAAAGATGCTCGGCCCTAAGATGGCGATGACCGCAAGTATCAGGAAAAAGCTAGGGAAGGTGAGCATCACATCCACAAATCGCATGAGCACCGCGTCCACCTTGCCGCCAAAGAACCCGGCCAGAGAACCGACCAATATCCCTATGCTGACGGATATGCCCACTGCCACGAATCCCACGGAAAGCGATATTCGGCTGCCGTAGATCATGCGCGAGAGCACGTCACGTCCAAGGTCGTCAGTGCCAAACAGGTGTTCGCCCCCGGGTGGGGAGAGGATGTTGTCGATATTGATCCTTGTGGGTTCAAAGGGCGCAAGCAGGGGCGCGAACACCGCTACAAGTAAAAGGGCAAGGACCGTCCCTGCCCCGACCAGTGCGAGTTTGTTCCTTATAAACCGCCTGAGGGTTATGGAGGCGTGCATCAGTCCGTCCCCTTGACCCTTATGCGCGGGTCCGCAAGTGCATAGGATATGTCCGCAAGCAGGTTGCCAAGAAGGGTCAGGCCCGCGCCGATGACAAGGATGCCCATTATGGTCGGGAAGTCCCTGGCCCAGACCGAATCGATGAACAGCTTGCCCATTCCGGGTATGGCGAATATGGTCTCGAATATCACGCTGCCGCCTATGAGGGCAGGCACCATGAGCCCGATGATGGTCACGATGGGCATGAGGGCGTTCTTGAACGCATGGCGCACGATGACCTGTGTCTCGGTGAGCCCTTTTGCGCGAGCTGTGCGTATGTAGTCCTGCCTGATGACCTCAAGCATGCTTGAGCGGCTGTAGCGGCTCATGCCGGCCACGCCCCCGAAGGCCGAGACCCCCACAGGCAGTACCAGGTGTCTGGCTATGTCCAGTATCTTCTCAAACGTGTTCATGCCCGAGGTGTCAACGCTCTGTATGCCGGATATGGGCAGCACCCCAAGGTAAACGCCAAAGAGTATCATCAGGAGCAGGGCGAGCCAGAAACCGGGCGTGGAGAACCCTATGAACACCACCACCGTGGATATCTTGTCGAACCAGGAGTTTTGCCGGACAGCGGACATTACCCCCACTGGTATGGCTATGGAGAATATGACGATTAGGGACAGTATGTTGATGCCCAGTGTGATGGGGATGCGCTCAAGTATCTTGTCTGTGACCTTGCGGCCGTCCACAAAAGATGTGCCAAAGTCAAAACGGACGAACCTGCCGACCCATGCTATGTATTGCTCGTGCACCGGTTTGTCCAGGCCGTAGAGCTTCCTGAGGTTATCGCGCGACTCGGCTGAGGACTTCATCGACATCTCGGTCTGTATCTGGGCTGCGTCGCCCGGGGCCAGATGGATCACGCCGAAGGATATTATCGTGATCCCAAACAAAAGTGGGATCATCAGCAGGAGCCGTTTTAAAATGTATATGGACATGGGGTATTTTAGCATGCTGTGCAGCAGAAGGAGAATTTTTCAGCATGCTGTGATAAACCGTTGGCTTGGCAGTATGCGCGGGGGTATAATAACAGGCAACCATAAAATTGGAGGTGCCTATGGCTATAAGCAAGGGAAATCTTGTTGCGATAGTGCTGCTAGTTGCCGGGGTCGTTCTGCTGGTGCTGGGTTTTCAGGAGTATGGCGCCTTTGGCTCCAAGGTCACCCGCGCACTGGGCAAGAAACCCTCAAACGAGGTGCTGGCATATTTCATCGGAGGCGGTGTGTGCGCCCTGGCTGGCGTGTTCAAGTTGATAAAGAAGTAGAACCCTGACCGTAAATGAAGAAGAATATCTCATTGTGAAGTTCCCACCTTTGGAGGGTGAATGCTCGGACACGTACTGGTTGTTGAGGACGACCGAAAGATAGCTAACGTTATAAAGGTCTACCTTCAGGAGGCCGGTTTTCGCGTAAAGCTCACGAATTCCGGACGCGAGGCAGTGGAGATTGCACTGAATGAGCGTCCGATTGTAGTGATCCTTGACCTCATGCTCCCGGACATAACCGGAGAAGAGGTCTGCCAGGAACTCAAGGAGATAGATGACATTCCGGTCATCATGGTCACCTCCAAGTATTCAGAGGAAGAACGCGTGGCAGGGTTCGCCCTTGGGGCTGACGACTATGTTGTAAAACCCTTCAGCCCGCGCGAGCTGGTCTATCGGGTCAAGTCCTTGCTCAAGCGCGTGGAAAAGGCGGATATGCGCGGCACCAAGCCCCTGAGCTTCAACGAAGGCGGGCTTGTGATAGACGGGCAGAGCTATAAGGTACTCTCTGCGGGTGAAGAGGTGAAGATAACGAGCACCGAGTTCAAGGTGCTCTATACCCTGGCCGCCTCGCCCGCAAGGGTATTTACACGCGACGAGCTTGTGGACAAGGCCCTTGGCTACCAGTTCGAAGGATACGAGCGCACCATCGACGCACACATAAAGAACATAAGGCGTAAGATAGAGCCGGACACCAAGAACCCCACCTATGTCCAGACCGTCTACGGCGTGGGCTACAGGTTTGGGGGCAAGCCGGATGAATAGAAGTAGACTCTGGTTCAAGTTCCTTTCCGTGCTTGTGACTGTGGTGGCAGTCGGGCTGTCAGCCACATTCCTTCTGAGGGACCTCATGGTCAAGGATTTCATTGTTTTCCTCGAGACCGAGATGGAGGACAGGGTGGGCTGGCTTACGGCCAGCCTTGTGGGCTCATTCGAGAATAACCTTGAATGGAAGGCCGAGGAGATATCCGACGAGCTGGCATGGGCAGCCATGATGGGCATAGAGAGCAGGCTCTATGATGTTGAGGGCAATCTCCTGATGGATACTGACAGGGCCATCAAGCGCCTGCCCTTTTACGTGCAAAAGCGGGTGCTTTCTATTGTTGGCGACAGGGAGGCCATAGGCACGTTCACCCCTAACAGCCTGTCCATAGGGGGCGCGGAGATAGGACGGCTTGAGGTGAGGTTCCATGGCCCTGGCAAGGAGACCCAGTACATCAGGAGTTCCAACCGTTTCCTGCTGTTGTCCGTTGTCGCCCTTGGAGGTGTGGCCCTCATACTGAGCTTTGTTTTCTCTCGAAGACTCACAAAACCCATCCAGGAGCTTACAGAAGCCTCCTCAGCCCTTGCCTCAGGGGATTTCTCCCGAAGGGTCATCGTCAGTAGCCGCGACGAGATAAGCCAGCTTGCAAGGAGCTTCAACCGGATGGCCGAGCAGTTAGCGATACAGGACGCCCTCAGGAAGAAGCTCTCGGCAAATGTGGCCCATGAGCTGAGGACACCCCTGGGTGCAGTGCGCGGGGAGCTTGAGGCCATGATAGACGGCCTCATACCGCCAGAGAAGGACAACCTGCGCTCTGTATATGACGAGATCGGCAGGATGCGCATAGTGCTCGACGGCATGGAGGAACTTGCGCAGGCAGAGGCCAGCGGCCTCTCGCTGAACATGAAAGACTTCCGGATAGGGCCATATCTCAAGGATATTACGGACAGATACAGGCGGATGTTTGAAGAACGCAGTGTTTCCCTGTCCCTGGAATCTGAAGAAGACCTGATGGTGCTGGCTGACCCGGATAAACTCAGCCAGGTGGTAATAAACCTTCTGTCCAACTCCCTGAGGGCCACGCCCGAGGGAGGCAGTGTTACCGTGTCTGCCGTAAAAGGCGATGGCGGCAACATTCGGATATCGGTGGCTGACACTGGCTGCGGGATCATGCCTGAGTTCATGCCATTTATCTTCGAGAGATATTATCGCGCAAGAGAGGGCGGGGGGCTCGGCATAGGGCTTACGATCGTGAAAGAACTGGTAGAGGCCCACGGGGGTGAGGTGGAAGTGAAAAGTTTTCTTGACCAAGGCAGCGTCTTTACTGTAGTATTATCTACATAAACAGTTCATATTCTTTCATGATTATTTCTTATTCAGTTCATATGATTTTGATATGATTTATATAGTTATAAAGGAGCGAAAGCTTCTATTATGGAAAGGGAGGAAATGATATGAAAGCAAAAGTGATTCTTCTGGTAGTCTTTGTGCTCACCGTGGCATTCGTTGCTACGGCCTTTGCTATTCCCAAAGGGAAGGTAAAGGTACTGGAGACAAAGATGGGGACTGTTACTTTCTCAAGTGACATGCACGTAGCAAAGGGCCTGAAATGCATGGACTGCCACAAGTCCATTTTCAAGATGGCCAAGGGTTCCCTGAAGCAGCCCATACCGCACAAGATCGGTGAGGCCTGTGGTGCCTGCCACGACGGCACGAAGGCATTTTCGGTGAAAAAAGACTGTAAGCAATGCCATAAAAAGTGACCCAGGGCCGGTTATTTAACTGGCCGGATATTTAAGTGGACAACAATAAAGGGGCGAACGTCCATGGGCGTTCGCCCCTTTATGTTCAAGTCTGGAGAGGCCGTTCACATTTTTTCATATTATTTTCTCTGTTGGTTCATATGATTTTGCTATTCTTTACGTGGGGTAATGTTTCAGTCTGTTTTCGATTATTGCTGAAAAGGAGGAACAAGATGAAAAAAGTAATTCTGCTGCTTATCCTCATGATCTGTGTCGCTCTTATCGGCACTGCCTTTGCTCTCCCGGCAGGCAAGACCAAGGTCGTGGAGACCAAGATGGGCAACGTGACGTTCAGCAGCGACATCCACAAGTCCAAGGGGATCGGCTGCATGGACTGCCACAAGTCTTTATTCAAGATGGCTGCCGGTTCTCTGAAGCAGCCTGTGCCGCACAAGACCGGCGAGTCCTGTGGCACCTGCCACAACGGCACGAAGGCATTTTCGGTGAAAAAAGACTGTAAGCAATGCCACAAAAAATGAGGGTAACCTCAGATAATTGATTTTGTAGCGAAAGCCACCGAGCCACAGGATCGTATAAACTGGTGGGGGCCACGGGTCCCCCAGCCACGGACTGGTATTAACCGGGGGCTTCCGCCTCAAACGTTTTCAGAAGATGTAACGAGAGCATCTCATCTTTAAAGCGTTCCTGTTTATCCTTCGAAGGAAACATTACTGGTCGCGGCGACCAAGTGGAAGTCTCCGTGAGACCTGTATTGAAAGTATTTATTTTAGGAGGATGCTGGTCGGGTCGTCGCGGCCTTGTGAAACCGATCCGTGATCGGCAGCCTGTGGCTGGTTTTATGCTTGCCCTGTGGGCTTAAGCACTATCATCCCCAGCGGGGGAAGTGTCATTTTCATGGAGCAGGGCCACTGGTTAAAGGGTATGCAGTCTGCCCTGACCTCACCGCTGTTGCCCATATTGCTGCCCCAGTATGAGGACGAGTCAGAGTTCATGACCTCAAGATATGTGCCGCCCTGTGGCACGCCAACGCGGTAATCAATGCGTGGCACTGGCGTGAAATTAAATACAAATACAAGGAAGTCTTTAGGGTCTTGAGCCCTGCGCATGAAAGATACCACGCATGCGTCCGCATCGCTGAAATCTATCCATTCAAACCCTGCCGGGTCGAAATCTAGTTCGTGGAGCGAGGGCTCGTTTGAGACAAGGCGGTTGAGGTCAGAAACGTAGTCCTGGAGCTTCTGGTGAGAGTCGTACCCCAGCAGGTCCCACTCAATGCTCGAAGCGGAGTCCCATTCGCCAAACTGCCCGATATCCCCTCCCATGAAGAGCATCTTCTTGCCCGGATGGGCGTACATGTAGCCGTATAACAGGCGCAGGTTCGCGAATTTCTGCCAGATGTCGCCGGGCATCTTGCCAAGCAGGGAGCCCTTGCCGTGGACCACCTCGTCGTGGGAGAGCACAAGCACGAAGTTCTCGTGGAAGGCATATATGAGGCCGAATGTGAGCAGATGGTGATGGTATTTGCGGAAGACCGGCTCTTTGGTGAAATATTCAAGGATGTCGTGCATCCAGCCCATGTTCCACTTTAGGCTGAACCCCAGCCCTCCCATGTATGTTGGGCGCGACACCATTGCCCATGCGGTTGACTCCTCGGCAATAGTGAGCACGCCGGGGGCATCCCTGTGGCAGAGTTCATTGAAGCGCTTGATGAACTCCACGGCCTCGATGTTCTCGTTGCCACCGAATTTATTCGGGACCCACTGGCCCTCCTCCCTGGAGTAGTCAAGGTATAGCATGGAGGCTACGGCGTCCACGCGCAGGCCGTCAATGTGATACTTCTTCAGCCAGAAAAGCGCGCTGTTTAAGAGAAAATTCGCCACCTCCAGCCTGCCGTAGTTGAATATGTGCGTGCCCCAGTCCATGTGCTCGCGCATATGGGGATGTTCGTGCTCGTAGAGGAATGTGCCGTCAAAGTGGGCTAGTCCATGGGCGTCCTTGGGGAAGTGCGCCGGGACCCAGTCCATGATGACCCCGATCCCGTTATCATGACAGTGGTCTACAAAGTACATGAAGTCCTCTGGGGTGCCGAAACGGCTCGTCACCGCGAAGTACCCCAGCACCTGATAGCCCCATGATTCGTCATAGGGGTGCTCCTGCACCGGGAGCACCTGTATGTGCGTGTATCCGAGGCGTTTAACGTACTCCACCAGTTTGTGCGCCAGCTCCTTAAACGTGAGGAACCCGTCGTCAAGCGCGCGCATCCAGGAGCCCAGGTGGACCTCGTAGGCGGAAATGGCTGATGCATGCCAGTCCTTTCCTGCTCGCTCCTCCATCCACTTGCCGTCGCCCCACTGATACTTGTCCAAGTCCCATATGACCGAGGCTGTCATGGGCCTTAGCTCTGAGAAGAAACCGTATGGGTCGGCCTTTAAGAGGACCCCGACCCCGGTGCGAAGCTCGAACTTGTAGAGGCCTCCTTCTGCGAGGCCGGGCACGAAAAGCTCCCATATGCCGCTTGACCCCCTGCTCCGCATGGGGTGCCGCCGACCGTCCCAGAAATTGAAATCCCCAACAACGCTGACGCCGTGGGCATTGGGGGCCCACACTGCAAAGTTCACGCCGCCTATTGCCGATTCCTCTAGTATGTGTGCCCCGAGGCGCTCGAAATTGTTGTAATGTGTTCCCTCGCTTATCAGGTGCAGGTCGAAGTCGCTGAGCACCGGGGGGAATGAATAGGGGTCATAAGTCTCGTATTCAGCCTTGTCAGCGTATATGGCCTTTATGCGATAGGAAGAACATTCAAGCTCTCCTTCCACCTTTGCCTCGAACAGGCCGCCTTCCAGGGCCTGCCTCATCGGGATGCTATTTTTGCCGTGGACAACGAAGGCCTCAAGAGCGTCGGGCAGGTAGGCGCGCACAATGGAGCCGCCTTCTCCGTCGGGATGGGCTCCGAGAAGTTCAAAGGGGTTATGGTGCTTGCCTTCAAGGATGCGGTTGAAATGCTCTTTTAATGCCTGCATGCTTCTGAGAGTACCGGATGGCCGTTGGCATGTCAAGGCAATGTGATATGGCATTACATAGTATCCATGGATTATAATTAAACAATGGGGAATGTAAAGAAGCTCAGGGACGGTACTGAAGTAACTCTCCGGCTGCTGACAAAGGACGATACGGACAGGCTGCATGCCTTCTTTGTCACTTTGAGCGAGAAGGCCAGGGAGTTCCTCTACGACGACGTAATCGACCGCATGGTGGTGGAGAGCTGGACTGCCAATATCGACTATAACAATGTGGTCCCCATAGTGGCCGAGTTCGGCGGAGAGATCGTGGCCGACGGCACCCTGCATAAACGCAACAACGGCCCCTCGCGCCATATCGGGCGCATCAGGGTGGTGGTGAGGGAAGATTTCCTTGGCAAGGGCCTTGGGACCCTCATAACGAACGAACTCACCGTGATCGCCAAGGCGCGAAAGCTTGCTTATCTCTATGTTTCGCTTGCCTCCGGGAGCGAGATCGCTGCCATAGAGGCTGTGGAGAACCAGGGGTTTGTGCGCTCTGCCGTGCTTCCGGGCTTTCTCATGGACAGAAACGGCAATGTAGAGAACGCGGTTGTTCTTGTAAAAAACATCTAGCCCAACCCCTGGGTCCCCTATCTATAACTTTTTCAAATAGGTCGTTTCATTGACCCTGCCAGCATATTTAATCTAATATATGGGTCAGGGTGGAGAAGGAACGCTTTAAGTGATGGATTTCTTCCATGTCCGGTGTCATTTGCAGCACTTCAGGACCGGTGCAGGATGGGCCCATGTAAGCGGGTGCTGTGACATCAAGGCAACTTGAGTCTTATGACCTGAATGCAAACGCACTGAACCATTGGACAAATCCATGGGGACAAATTCATGTCACCGGCAGTTATCCGGAATTCCCCTGACAAGCATAGAATGAGCAAGGAGGATCATGCAATGTCATTCGTAAAAAGAAAGCCATACGTCAAGATGGTGGTCTTCGGTATCTTGTCAATAAGTTCATATATAGGGTTGTTCTCCAACAAGGCCCTCGTAATGGACTATTTCACCAGGGGGGGCAAGTACGCGGCGCTGGTTATCATCACGGTGTTATATTTCTCCTTTATCCACGGCGCCTTCGCCAGCAACACCCTTGAAGTGCTGGGCCTGACGCCTAAAAAGAGCAGGAAATAATAATAATGAAAAAGCTGATATCATCGCTGATAATAATAGTCATGGCCCTCTCGCTGGCATCCGCCGCTTTTGCCGGAGGCGGGCCTCCCAAAGGTGTAATGACCGGGGTGTTCAAGCAGGTGGACGCTGAGGCAGGTACTGCGGAATTCCTGAAAAGCGGCACCATGTCCGCTGTCACCATAGAAATAGGGGACATTGTCAAGGCCGGGGACATTGAGCTTGACAGGAAGGTCATGATAAGCATGGGCAAGGCCGACGGCCATGATTACATAAGGGACATCTCCATCATGTTCATCGGCATTCCCATGGAGAAGGTAATAGCCCTTCTTATCGTCGGGCTCATGGGCGGGCTCCTGAGCGGGTTCATCGGCTCAGGGGGCGCATTTGTACTGACGCCGGCCATGATGAGCCTTGGAGTGCCTGCCGCCGTGGCGGTGGCCAGCAATATGGCGCACAAGTTCCCCAAGGCCATGGTGGGGGCGTATAAGAGGTTCAAGTACGGTCAGGTGGACCTGAAG
>SDBV01006680.1_pt1 | contig 15903 bp, 10 predicted proteins | sample 2277081 | NCBI WGS metagenome assembly SDBV01 (sample SAMN10402039, study PRJNA504765) | marine sediment metagenome | isolation source: marine sediment core GS10_PC15, 223 cmbsf | place: Arctic Ocean: Southern Knipovich Ridge | collected 2010
CGCGAGTATTGAAAGTTCTTTATCAGATCCATGATATAACTTCATAATAACTTAATCTTTGATTGACATCTATATAAATTGTTAATTATACAATTTTCAAGAAATTAATTATTGCATAACATATTCGATTGATAATTGATTATACTGATTTGAATTACTAATTATAAAATAAGAGTCACCAGTGCTTAAACAATTTATTTGAAAGAAATCAATCCCATTGCTTTCAATGTATAGTGAAGCTTGTAAATAATCCTTTATCATCATCTAGAAATGGTACTACTTCTCTTATTGGAATCATTGCTGCCTCCTTTACTAGCATCTTAAGATCTGCAACAACAAATCCTTCTGTTCTTTCTGCAATTTCCTTAAGATCAACATCTTTATTCAAAGGTACTCTACGTGTATGAATTTGCAATATTTCGTATCTTCCGCCACTATTAGGAGGTTTTAGTTCAATCTCATAATCGAATCTTCCTGGACGTCTAAATGCGTTATCAACATGTTCAATATTGCTTGTAGCGGCTAAAACAATAATTTCGCCTCTCTCTTCTATTCCGTCTAATAAAGAAAGTAAATGAGCAATCACCCTCCTTTCCATATCACTAGTTGAAAACTTACTTCTATTAGGAGCAATGGAATCAAATTTATCGAAATAAATGATTGAGGGTGCCATTTCCTTAGCCTCCTCAAACAACTTTCTGAGTTTCTCCTCACTTTTAAAGTAATATTTACTTATAATTTCAGGACCACTTACTGCTATAAAATATGTTTTAGATTCGTATGATACTGCTTTTGCAAGTAATGTCTTTCCAGTACCGGGTAAACCATAGAGTAAAATTATCACTTATTTCGTTTTTCTAATTTTAATTTTAAAATTTTGTAAAAATCTTCTAAATTTTCTTCCATAATGCCAAAACCATTAAATATTGGGTTGAAAAAATCTTTTATTATTTGGAATTTCATTGCAGAGATTAAATCAACATTATAATCATTCTCTATAGGTTCCAATTTGGATTGTATAAATTTATTACCCGTTATTTGGTCTGTCCATTCATGTAGAGCACCTTGAACCTGAAATAATATATGAATATCTCCATAATATTCTATTTTTTTATAGAATTTTTCTAAAAAGTCAAGTAGCCCTAAAGCATAATCTATAAAAAAAGTTCTATTAAACTCTCTTTGGTTTAAAATTATCCCTCGTTTTAAACGTTCATATGGATCCCTTATATAATTAGTTTCTCCTAAAGTTCTTTTTAATTCGCCTTCACTGAAATTATAGAAATGTAAAATATATAATATTATTCCATCAGTTCTAATTAAACAATCTCCATTATGATAACCTAATTCTGATCTAAGAAAAAAACTATTTTGATTAAATCGTGGCATTTCCGTACTTGAATGTCTTAAAATAATATTATTATTATATATTGGAGTTTTTGGAAATTCATAATATAAAAACCTACTAATTTCTTTATTGATTTTAAATAATTTCTCTCCACTCTGTGTTTGATAAACTGTAAAAATAAATTTATAATGGCGTTGACCAATCTCCTTTATAAAATCTTTTTCAATTGTTGATATTTTGTTTTTTAGGCTTACATTAAATTCTAGCTTAAGTTTATAAGCTAATTCAATTTCATAGCGTTCCATCGGTGTTGAACTGAAATTTGTTCTCTTATAGAATTTATTTTTCTTTTTTGCATAATGTAAATTAGGGTATTTTTTAGGGATGTATACTACAAAGATTTGACCTATTTTTCCTTCAACGTTAACATCAACGGGCCATATCTTAATATTCAATGGAGGATCAATGCCAGTATGAGCAATTTGGTCGATTCTTTCTCGTAATCCTTCTTCATTAATCGGAATTATTTTCCTAGGTTTATATTTATCCTCAAATATACCGTAAATGATATTTCCCCCATCTGAATTTGCAAATGATGATAAATCTTTAGCAACTTCAGCATTATTATTTAAGGCTTGAGGATCTTTATAATCCAAATGAATACTTTCTTCAATCATATTTTGTATTAGTAAATCTAAATCTTCTTGTTTAATATCAGGAGCCTTATCTGGTTTAAATAACATTCAATTAACCTTTTTGAATTCAGCCTTTATTGTGTCTTAATGCATTTTTTAAGATAAATATAATAGTTTTCGCAAGTTTTCTTTTTAAATTTTAATCATTATTAATTCACTAAGAACATCTAATAAAAACATAGAAAATTGAATATAAATATAATGACTGATATATCTTTTGTGAAATCAGACCCACTTTTAATTAAATCCTTGAGGATATAAAATTTGAGAATCTTACATTTATCTGATATCCAAGAAGGTATTTACGGCATCAAAAAGGATTTAAAAAATCAATATGGCGAAGACTGGAATAAAGAATATAATAAGATATTAAATAAATTACGAAAGATTTTTTCAAAAGTACATGATGAAAACCCAGTAGATTTCATTGTAATTTCAGGAGATTTAGTAAGTACAGGTTCTAAGGAGGAATATGAGTTATTAGGAAAAGAAATTATCTCTATTTTAGAAGATGTATATCTTAAGGAAAAGCACCAAGTCCCTAAAGAGCATTGGTTAATAGTTCCAGGCAACCATGATGTAAAATGGGATGAAAATGACAAAAGGTTTAATGGATTCATTAATTTTTGCCATAAACATGAATTTAATCTACAATTTAAATTAAATGAACCAAATTCAATATTTTCAGTAATAGAATATGAAGATGTAAAAACTCCTAATCGGATTAAGTTCTTATTGATGAATACCTGTTTAGAAATTTTTGATCTTGGAACCAGGAAAAAAATAAATCTCTCAAAAACTTTTTTTATAAATACAATAGAGAGTTTAGAAGAAGATATACCTAAAATATTGATATGTCACCATAGGTTACACGAAATTTCTTATAATTTGGATAATATTTTAGAAAATCTAAGAGATAAAAATGTAGTTTTAGCTTTAGTTGGAGATATTCATAAATCTCAATCAGATATAGATGAGATAAACAATATCAAATGTATTCATGCTGGTGCTTTGTTGGCAACTGAATCTGTTAGAAAAACAGAAGATGAAATAATTCCATGTCAATTCAATATTTATGATTTGGATTTAGAATCAGGCTTTCTTTCATGGATAACCTATGTTAAATTGAATAAATGGGCGATCCAAAATCGTGGTAAAGTTAAATTAGATTTTGGGATACCAATCGATTCCCCTTTTACGTCATACAAAGTTTTTTTTAAGCATTTTCTTGATAAAGATAATCCATTTAATCATTTACATCCTTTAATTGGTCAAGAAAGTATTCTTAAAGAAATAAATAGATTTGTAAATTCAGAAAGAAGTGTAGCAATAATTCATGGAAGAGGAGGAATTGGCAAAAGTAAAGTTCTTTATGAATTTTGTAGCAATTTTACGAATGGAACTCAATGGAGAATATTATTCGTAAAATCTGGTGTAGATTTAACAATTGAATCTGTTAATCAATTACCAAGGGGAAAATGTATCTTAATTATCGATGATGCACATCAGAGAATTGATATTGATATTTTATTTGAAATAATAAAAATGTTTCCGGATAATGTAAAAATAATAATTTCTACTAGACCTTCAAAAATAGAAGAAATTAATGGTATTTTGAATAAATTCAATATTACATCAACAAATATCTTAAAATTTATTAAAGTAGAAGAACTTCAACGTTCTGATTTAAAAAAACTGGCTGAGGGGGTCCTTCAAGAAAAAAAAAAATATGTTAATCTCCTGTTAAAAATTGCTGATAAGACTCCTTTTATAATACTTATTGGAGGAAAATTGATTTATGAAGATTTAGTTGACCCTAGACTCTTAGGCTACAACCAGAAATTTCAAAGAATAGTGATCGATCGATATAAAGAAATTTTATTTGGTAAAGTAAGTAGTCAAATTAGTTCTGAGATGTGCGGAAATATTTTGTCTTTAGTTTCAATTCTCTCACCAATACACCTCTATTACACGGAATTTCAAGAAATAGCATCTAATTATTTAGAGATTCGATTACATAAATTCAATAAATACATTGGAATCCTAGAAGAAAATGAAATATTATCTAGCCATAGAGGGTTAATTAAAATAATTCCAGAAAATATATCAAATCATATTCTTTATACATCTTGCATTACTCCTCAAAAGCGTTCAACTAAATATGCTATAGAGATCCTTGAAAAATTTAAGAATTTCTATTTTTCGAATATTATATATAATATAACTGAGTTAAATTGGCAGATTAAGCAAAATAAGAGACGACCAGACTTATTCAGAGAAATATGGATAAAAGTTAGAGAAGTTTTTAATATTTCTCCACATTCAGATAGAGTATATATTTTAAAAAATCTTAGAAGAGTTATAATTTACCAACCTGATAAAGTATTATCTTTAATTGAATACGCTTATAAAAATCCATCTCAAATTCCTGAGCTTAAACAGATTTATGATTACTCCCATAATGATGTAATACAAGAGATTCCCCCATTAATACGGGAAATATCGTATTATTTCTTTTCAATTGGTTTTAAAAACGGAAAAAAATACTTTTTACTTTCATGTAATATTCTCTGGGAAATTTCCAAAAAAGTTAGCGTTGGAGAATTTTATCTTTCTGAAAAACCAATTGATTTACTAATAAGTCTAGTTAAGTATGATCTTAACAAAAACCTTAAGTTCAACGAATTAGTGTTAAAATGTGTGGAAAAATGGATAAAAGATGAAAATGCGTTTGATCAAGAGACCACTCCCTTTGATGTTCTAAAGATCTTATTAAGAAAAGAAGAGAGAACAATTAAAGGAATAAAAAGTAAAATTCGAGTTACACATTTTGTAGTTTCATATGAGAAAACTAAGATTATTCGAAAAAAAGCAATTTCTATTTTGAAATCTAACTTAACTTCTAAAAATTTAAAAATTGTTTGGAATTCTTTACAAAATATTATAGAAGTCTTATATCCTCCAAGTTATCAGCTTGGTCTTGAAGAACATGAGGAAGAATTTTGGATTGAAGAACAAAACGAAATTTTAGATATAATTGACAAATTTATCAAGAAAAACAGAGCTCCAATTTTAATGTTAAAAATAAAAACCAAATTTTTAGGATTAGTTAAACACCAACTATCAGCAAGGATAAAACAAAGAGTGAATAAAATTATTGAAGAAATTAAAGAGAATGATATTAAATTAAGTAGAGCACTTACACATAATTATTATCGTGATTGGGAAAAGGAAAATTATTCTGCAGTTGAAAAGAGAGTGAGTCTGGAAATATTAGAACTTGTAAAAGAATTGTTAAGAAATTATAATAGTGAAATAGAAATATTAAATTTAATCGAAAATGAATTAACTCTAATCCAAAAATACGGTATTCAAGCCAATCCTGAAGAATTCTTATATATTTTAGGTCAGAACAACATTAAGATTGCACATCAAATATGTAATAGAATTCTCAAAAATCCAAATTCTCAGATGAAATCTTATACACATTCTCTAATCAGAGTAATCAGGGAAAATAATTTAGATCTCTCTCAAACTATCACTGAATCAATAATAAATTTGAAAAATAAGGATTTATCTTTCTTAATTTCAGAAGGATATCGGATGTATTGGATAAAAAATCTTAATTCTAAAGATATAGAAATTTTCGAAGACCTTCTAGAATTAAAAGATACATTTATACAACAAAATGTGGTTAAATTATTTTCAAGAATTTCAAATGAGTTCATTTCTAAAGCAAAAGAAATATTAATGAAATCAGATATTGAACATGATAGTAATGTTGCTGAAGCTGTTGCTGAAGTTTTAATGGTTGATCATGGCCTTAATCGGAATCATTTTAATGATACAGAATTGAAACATTTATTATTTAAATTTTTAAAACTTAATCGATTAAATTCAAATAAATATTTTCTTCAGGAGTTAATATGTTATTTCTTTGAAAGAATTCCTTTTGATACAATTGAGTTTTATCTTAAAAGAATAGAAATATCTGATGATACCCAAGTAGATTACAAAAATCTTTATATACCGATTTCTATGGAAGGGTTCCACCAAAAATTAGGCAAATCTCTTTCAAATCATCCAAATTACATAGAAATTCTCACTAAAATTAGGGATGTGTTTTTAGATACTGGAGTAAAAAATCAAGAATATATCTCTAGATTATTTTTTAAGGTTTCAAATCAGTTAAGTTCTGAAGCTTTAAATGTATTGAGGGAATGGATTGATGATCCTGATGAAGATAAATTTAAAGTATTATGTAGAATTATTAGAAACAATTCTCTCATCTTCTTGCTAAAAGAGGATGCATTTATTTCGGAATTTTTAACAAGCTTAAAAGAATTTGATGATGAGTTATATGAAATTATTTTTAAGAATCTATTCAGGAATATCTTCTATGGAAGTTTTGTAGGAAGCCTCCTACATAAGTATAAAAATATAAAGAAATCAGCATTAGAAATATCAAAGAAATATCCTGATTCATCTTTAACAAATCAATTTTACATAGATTTAGCTAAAAAGGCTGAGGAACACATAAAAGATAATGTAGATTTCGAGAATGAGTACAGTACTTTTTAAATCTTTATATATTTACATTAATTTTCAGTAGACATAAATACCCTTAAACATAAGCAAGTTGTAACACTATCAACACTCCTAATTTCTCTCAACATTAAAACAACTATTTTCTGATTAGATTTGTTAAAAATAATAAAAAAAGGAAGTTAAGTTTTTTTTTTAAATCCACCTATAAGTTTCACTTTTTACTTTCATTTTTAGCTGCAGCTCTTTGAGCCCTTGCTTTGAAGTCTATATTTTTTCCCGTTTTATCTGAATTTGACTGAATTCTTCGAGCTGCTTTGGTAGTCATCTTACTTTTGTCCATATTTTTCACCTCCTTATTTTAATTCATAATTCAATCTTTCAAATTGTTTCAGTTTATTTAGCTTAGATTATTTTAAACATTGAAACTCCAGGATTGGGATGATTCAATTCAATTAATTCATAACCTACATCTGTCAAATCGACTAAGAATTCTTTTGAGCGAAAATAATTTTTCAGTACTTGCCCATTTCTATATCCATGTATGATAAATAGCATTTTATCTCCCGAAGACAAGCAGCATTCTATTATATTTATAATCTCTTCAATAGCATCAAACAATCTAAACCCATGAAGATCGCATTTAATAATTTTCTCATCTCACGTTATTTTATTCTTTTCTTTTTAAAGTAAAAGATCCTTAATTCCGACCTTTTCTAATAATAGAACTCAAATTATAGAATAAATAAGAATGCATTGAAAATCACTCCCATATATGGAAGAGATATATATAAGAAAATCCTTATATAGAATATATTAAACTTTCCTGTTGTGATTGATATGATTAATTTTAAAAAATCGAAATACTTAGATATTATTAGACTTATAGGAGAAAATTATAATCCAATTTATTACTCAGAATTAAAAGAAAAGACAGGTTTAGCTGATTCAACCTTGTCTCGTGATTTAAATTGGCTCAAAAATATCGAGATCGAAAATGGGTTAAAAGGTAATGAAGTAGATGCTTTCTATTTGAAAAAAAATGCATACATAGAAAGTACTGGAATAAATAAATCAAAAAAAAATAGCTATAAATTAACAACAGCCGGAGAAGACTTATTTAACTCACTCTTTTTAGAAAAAGAAGAAGTTTCACTTGTTGATCTCGTAATTCAAGAATTTAAAATTTATGAAAAACTCTGGAACTATGTTGATAATAATAGAGATTTATTTTATAATCAGTTTCATAATAAATTTCAACCTTGGACAGTTCAAATATTTGAATTTTTTGAGGATGTAAATGAATCAAATATTACTAAAATGTTAGATTCCTTCCCAGGAGACTTGAATCAAAGATTCTATAATTTGTTTGATGCAATTACAACGACAGTTTTTACTCATCCTCTATGGAAAACTAACGCAAAGAGTGACAATTTAGAGATTCCAGTATTCAATGAAATGCATTTTGATCTGCTTAATGAATCTCCTACTTTTAAGCAGAAATTCCAATTATTTGGGTTTTATCCCGAAATATTTTGTATAATTAAAGAAGACAAAATCATAAAAACAATTAATTCTTTAATTGAGAGATATCTAAAAATCTTTTATTGGAAAGGAATTAAATATCATACTCATGAAGAAATTATTAGAAAAGATATAGTAAAGAACGTTTTAAATGATCTACATGTGGTATGCCCAGAATATTCTGATTTTATTAATCAATTGCATACTGAAATTACGATTTACATAAAAAATATAATAGAAAATTTAAGTTCAAACAAAATTCAAAAGAAGAAATTACCTTTCAACTTGTTATCACCGCAAATTAAAGAGAAATTTGAATTTTACTTAAGAAGAAAACTTGTTTTATCAGACCCTGATAAAGTTCCCACCCAATTATTAAAACTTGGTGCTACTAAAGAAATAATATATGAACAAATAGAAATATTCAAGGGGAAATCTGATCTTGAACCCAATAATTATAATTTAAAGTTAAAACTGTTAGAACTATTAGTAGATAACTATTCAAATGAGTTTAGAACAGATTATAAGTTTTATGAAAGGTTTAGGATTGGTTTAATCAATTACATTGAGGAATTAATTGAAGAATTAACTACTTCCGATCCAGAGTATCAAGAAAGCGCTCTAATTCTTGGTTACATTTTCTACAATCAGAAATATCAAGTTAGAGAAAAAGCTCTCAAAATTAGTGAACTACTTCTCAATTATTATCCTGATAAAGTGGTTTTACTTGAAAATTTAATCGAATTAAATTATCACCAGAAGGTATGGAACATTAAGAAGATTAAAGAATTAACAAGTAGAGCCTTAGAGTTAACTAAAAATAATCCTTTTTTTCAATTTTCAGATTTTATTTTCAAATCTATTCAAGATGAGGAAAATATCAATAAAAATTTAGAAGGTTTAATATCTAAAATTCTAGATTTTGAACCAATACCTGAAAATGTTATTAAGTCCATCAACTTTTTTTGTAATCTATTGAATAAAAACAGTTTAAATAAATTATCATTAAAAATATTAGAAAAATTTTTAAAGATTTTCGATATTCCCGAATTAAAATGGATTTATGCAGAGAATTTATTAGGTAATAAAGAATACTTTAGAGCTATACAAGAATTTCTTGAACTAATCGATTTTTACCCAAATAAAATCTTTGAAGGTCGGATTTTAGCTCTTCTTCGATTCGTTAAATTACCAGAGCTTAATGAGTATAAGGAACTTATCACTTTCTTGAAAAATCTAACTAAGTATTTGAATTTAGTTTCAACTATTTATGAGTGGCATATTGGTAAAAGCGAAATTAAGGATTTTCAAGAAAAAAGAGAAGAACTTCTCGTAACTTTAAGAAGTGAATTAAAACAGATTAAAAGCTCATTGAAAAATAAGCATTCTATAACGTTACCATTAAAAATCAAGGCAATTTTCCTAAAAGCTTTGGATCGTGAAAAGAACTTAGAGAGTTGTTTATCAAGTATTTTGAAGATCACTCCTAATAATATTTGGGCAAATACGGGATTGGCTTTACTGGTATTCAAACAGGGTAATTATGAACAATCTTTTAAGATTCTAAATTTTGTAGAAGAGCTAAAAGAAATAGAACATTATTCTATCTCTTATGACTTTTCCCCCTTTTCTTATCTATTAAAAGAAAACGATTTTAACATATTCAAATTATATATAAAAGCAGGGAAATATCATGAAGCTTCTCTGATAATGGAGGAATTTCTTTTAAATCAATATTCCCAGCAAAATATTAATATTACTGCATCAAAAATCGGTAAAGATTTAATTTTTTGTTACAGAGAAAAGACAAATAATATTGGTGAAGTAATTAAGAAAACCTTAAAATTAGCAAATAAGATGGATGCAACTAAAGAAGAGGATTCTAATTTAATAAATATTCAAAAAGACTCTTCATATATCCGACAAAGCCTTATTGATTATTTATTTGATGAGAAACAATATATTAGATGCTTAGAATTGATCTTAGAATTGTCTAAAGAATATACAAGCATTTTAGAACCGAGTACAAGTTTCTTTTCGCCTTTTAATAAAAATATTTTTTATCTTGCAGAATGTTATTTGAAACTTAACAATTTAATTAAAGCAAAGGAATTTTATGAGCAGTCCTTTGATGATCTAAATAACGATATCCGGTTTGGGGCAATTATGAATCTATTACTTATTCATCCTTTACCTGATAATTTAAAAATCAATGAAAAGCAGTATTACCTCAAAAAAATTATTAAGGGAATTAAAAAAATAAATCAATTGTTACAAAAAGAAGCTCTTATTGAAAAGCTAATTTACAAGACTAATATTGAGAGATCTATAGGCAATATCAGTTTATTAATAAGAGAAAGAGAAAAAGAGGAAAATAATTTTTTTAAGAACATTCGAGCTCAATTATACTTAATTTCTGAGAACAAGAGATATTATTATGAAATTGTAGTCGCGTGCGCTTGTGCCTTAAATGGATATCTTGATGAAATGAATTATTATGTCAATAAAGAGAAAGTTATAGAAAGTTATCCTATTATCTCGACTCTTCTGAAAATACTATATTGCTATTATGAAAATAACTTTGATAAATTTAATGAATTGAATATAAAATTACATAAATTAGTACCTAACTCTTTAGTACCACTATTATTAAATCTTCATTTTCTAAGATATAAGAAAGGGATATATGAAATTTCCAAAATAAAAAATCTCTTCAAGACAATTTGGCAGATTGAAAATAATAGATCCAAGATTTATGGTATTGAAAAACAAATCCTCAGTTATTTTGGGAAAAATTTAATTTGGTACCCCTATAAGTGGGTTATAATATATGAGAAATATATTAAGTCTCGTGAAAAATCTGAAGTACAGAAATTATTAAAGGTGTTATCTTTTATTGAGAACAAGCATTACAATCAAGAACTAGAATTATTAGAATTTATCACTAGATTTTTAAACCCAGATAGAAAATTAACTGCTTATTTAGATTTGTTATTAATATCAAGTGGTTATAAATTTCCAGAAACAAAATATTTTATTTATAGGTTATTGAATCCTGAGATTGGGCAATATGGAATAAGAACTTATGGAGAAATAGCCTATCAAGCTAATAGACTAAAAGAATTTTTACCTATCGTTGATGAATATAGAAAAAAGGAAATTAATAGATATAAAGGGGAGCTTGGAATACCTGATTTTAATAGAAGGTGGCTTGAAGAGAGATTTGTCATTTTTCTTTTAAAATGTTTTAAATTTAAAGGTTTAAGTAAAAGAATTTTAAAGAGTTGGAATTATCTTGAGAAATTAAAGGGCTATCCAAAAGAAAAACTCCGATATTTTAAAATATTATCTGATATGAGGGAACAACATTATATAGGAGCAGAAATTAAGGCATATCAGTTAATTAAACTCTTTAAAGATGACTCAGAGTTAAAATGGGATGATGATTATTTTAAGGTATGGATATTGAGTAAAGTATTATCTTATTTAAATGAAGGCAAGGAACTAAATCCTATCGTTATTTTGAATGAATTAGATGAGCTAATTGATTTTGAAGGAATGAATATAGATTCTATATATCTTCACTTATTAATCTTGGATACTCTAACCCATGAATTATTAGAAGGATGTGAAATAGAAATTTTTAAATTCGCACAGAAATTGTTTAATCAGATAATCAACTCGATTGATTGGAGTGATAAAAAAACTCATAATATAATTATTGAGAAATCATACTTCAATAGATATTTAATCATTAATTTTTCATTAGAAATAGTTAAAGAATTAGATAAAATGATTGAACAACTAAATCCGGGTGAATTTAATCAAGCGCGAAAGAATTTCTTGTACTATATAAAAGCAATGATTTACTTTAAAAATAATAAAATTTTAGAAGCTAAAAATGTTTTAGACCTATTTATTAATGATACTAATGAAGAAGAATTATATACTACTTATAAGGATATCAATGATTTATATCTAGAGGTGATGAGAAATGTTTGAAGACTGGTTAAAAACACTTCAAATATATGAAATTGACTTGAAACTAATGGAAACAGCTTTTACCCATGGATCCTACAGAGGTTTAGGACATAATGTTGATGATTACCAGAGATTGGAATTCCTTGGGGATGCTGTTATCGATATCATTGTTTCGGATAAATTCTATAATATGGGGAAATACCCCGAAGAAGATTTAACAGAATTAAGAAGCCTTGTTGTTAAAGAAAAACCATTGGCAGAGTTATTTGATATGATGCAAATGTCGTTCTTAGTGAGAAGTGCTGGAGTAGTCCTTTCTCCTAAAATGAAATCAGATTTCGTGGAAGCATTCTTTGCTGTGATTTATTTGGAAAAAGGAATTGAAAAGTGTCGTGAAGTCTGGGACTTAATGATGGAAAAAACAGGTTTTGAAGAAGAAGTTATTACTAATTATTTAAATAAGGGAAAAGAAGAATTGGTAGGACTCACACCAGAACAAATTGAAGAACGAGAAAAATTGCTTGAATACTATGATTTATTAAAAATTAAAACTAATCAAAATGCAAAAAATGTTCTTCAACAACTTTTTCAGAAGAATTACGGGTCTGCCTATTTTCTTCCTAATTATGATGACTTTGATAAGGAGGGTCCTGATAATGCCCTAACCTTCACTGTAAGGTTATGTGAATCCCTTTCAATAAATGGAAAAGCCTATGATATAAATGTAGAGGGTATTTCAAGTAAATTTAAACATGCTCAGATTAAAGCTGCTGAAAAAGCTTGCGATATCCTATATTTACCTTATAATAAAATATGAAATTGCTAAAACACTCTAATTTAAAAATCCCAGAAAAATGGAATTAAATGTGCATAAACTCACTGTAGAGGAAGCAATTGAGGAAATAATGTTTAAATTTGAAGAATGTGTAGAAATTGGAGATAGTACTTTAAAAATAATACATGGTCATAAGCATGGTACCCGAATAAAGGATAATATTCGTTCAAATGGTTTTTTAAAAGAAGCTACTCGAATTGGTTGTAAAATAATCAGTAAAAATTATTCTGATGCTGGAGTAACTATATTCAAATTTGAATTATCTCAAAAATCTCTAAAAATAAAACCGAAAACCTCTTTTACGGGAATGAAGACTGAAAACATGATTCCAACAAAAATTTGTATCAAATGTAACGAACCACTGATCCTTATAAAAGAGTTTGGCTGGTATAAATGCCCCAAGTGTGGGAAACTTAAAAGATGATAATATTATATCCCTTATGAACCGTCATATTCAAGCCTCTTTAGTTATTCCAACATACAATCGGATAATGAACCTATTTCGGCTTTTAAAAAGTTTAAATAAATTAACCCCATTACCCGATGAAGTTATTATAATAGATGATCGTTCTACGGACCAGACGCCGGATTTACTCAGGCGATGGAAAGATTTAGACAATGGGATTTGCAAGAAAATTGTGTTAAAAAACCAAAATAAGGGACCAGCACATTCCCGAAATATTGGAATTGAGTTAGCGTCAAATAAATTAGTGGCATTTGTTGATGATGATGTTGTAATTAAAAGCGACTGGATTGAAAAAATAACATCACCCTTAATTAATACCCATAAAAGTCTTGTTGGTGTTGGAGGAGTTGTCAAAGCGTTTAAAAAACATGTTATTAGTCAATATTATGTAATCCATAATATTTTGGAAGCACCAATCCAACTGAATTATCTACCAACTGTAAATTGTTGTTTTAAGAAAAAGCATCTTATGGCGGTTGGTGGATTCGATGAAAAGTTTTTATTTGCAGGAGGCGAGGACACTGATCTCTGCCTTCGATTAAAAAAAATGGGCTTTTTCTTCGATAAAGTTCAAGACGCTATAGTGTATCATGATTTTTCACCCAATTTTATTGATTTTTGTCAAACATGGTTAAGATATGGAAAAGGAACACATTTAGCAATTCATAATCTAAGGAGTGATTTGTCTGACTAAGTCATATTTAACCAATGAAATTCAACAGTATGAGCTCTCTGAAATATGGGAGCAAAATATCATTGCCCAAAGATTCTCCATAAGGAATATTACTAAACAAATGACCTATAATCTAGATATCTATCATCGGGAAAAAGAAACCTTAACCCATATAATAATTTTTTCATTTTTAGGTATTATTCAACTGTTTTTTTATACGTTAGGGGCGTTCCTGGTAAGATTACGGCTTAGAGATGTGCCTTCACTTAGAAGCTAGAATCAAAAAAAGATCAATGTGTAAAAGATCTCCTAAGGTTTATCCGATAAATTTAATAAATTAAAATTATATGGATTTAATAAGGTGGGGGGATTAATATCTCATTGAAATCTCAGAATGGAAGATGAAAAATTTTTCAGGTTTCTTAATTTGATGTTATCATTTAAATTGTATCATTAAGTATATATATTGTAAGAAGAGCAAAACCCATCTCAATACATTAATCTTATTCATAATGAGAGAACTAAGTCATAAAGAAATCCAATGGCTAGAAGCATTTACCAAGAAACATGAATTTTTCGCATCATTCCTGCTCCATTACAAATTAAGTAACCATCTGTCTAATAATCAATATTATTGGCTACGTCTCTTCATTAATCAAGCCGAAGAAAATGATGATACTCTATTAACTGCTGAAGAAGTTATATTTCTGGAAGAGAAATCTCAAAATGATGAAAGTCTGCGAGAACTGACTGAAATATATAAAGATAAAGGATATCTGGGTAATCTGAAATATAAAAAATTTTTAAGCTTGAAAACCGAGATGATGGGAGAGATAGGAGAAGTTAAGCCAATAGAACGCAAATATAAGTATAAAGTCGTCAAAATCCCTTGCCCGTACTGTAATTTCCTTTGTTCACCCCAAACTTCACACTGTTCCAAATGTGGTGAACTGTTACCTAAATTGGAGAAATTAAATGAGTATTCTGGAATCTCCAATATCTCTGATGAGGATTATACAGAAAAAAACATAATCCATTCACTTGAAAAATTAATTGATAAACCAATCCCCTTAAGAGAAGAATTTAACAGATCTTCTACATGCTACGTAAAAAGAGGAGAGGAAATCACTGGATTAAGCATTTTTAATTGTGGCCTAAAAGTATTTCCACACGAAATTTTCAGACTTAAATCTCTAAAGCATTTATCACTTAGAAGGAACAATATCGCGCGCTTACCGAAAGAGATTGGATTTCTTTCTAACCTTGAATACCTCGATTTGCGATTAAATGAGCTTGAAACTTTACCAAATGCGATAGGACTGCTCCTTAAATTGAAAAATTTAAATATTAGCTCAAATAACTTAATGACAATTCCAGATTCAATTGGGGAACTGGTGATGCTAAAAAACTTAGTTTTAAACAATAATAAGTTAAAAAGTATACCTAAAACTATAGAAAACCTACACTCACTTAAATCCTTACACTTAAAAGCCAATCACTGGATAACAATACCAGAAAACGTTAAGAAGTTAGAATTAAAGGGACTTGAGATTATCTTATAATATGTAGTAAGTATCTATTGATAAAAAACCGAAGAAATAGATGTAAAAAATGATTTTTGGATTCTGGAAAAGAAATTTTAATTTAAGAATTAAACCAATTTGCTGTTGTTTTCCTATTTTTCCTTAATGAAAATTCATTGATACTTAATTGATTCAATGTTTTATTAATTTGAGTTCATTATCTGAACACAATAGATTTACAATATGTATAATTTTTATTGGTTTTACTTCTATTTCTATTCCATTATTGATGAGTGTTTGAATCACGTTTATC
>SDBV01006681.1_pt1 | contig 15903 bp, 23 predicted proteins | sample 2277081 | NCBI WGS metagenome assembly SDBV01 (sample SAMN10402039, study PRJNA504765) | marine sediment metagenome | isolation source: marine sediment core GS10_PC15, 223 cmbsf | place: Arctic Ocean: Southern Knipovich Ridge | collected 2010
TCGTTTCTCAAGTTACTCATGCTCGGGCCGGTTCCTTGAGTTTGGCGCCGTGCAAGGTGATGTTCACCTGGGTCCGCGTAGCAACGTTCGACGTGGCCGTAAACGTCAAAGTCGTTGACACGTTGAAGACCCGAGGTGGCGGCATATTGTAGACATCGCGACCGTTGCCGGCGATAGCATCGAGCGGCATGGCCTGATTCATCAGGTCTTTTCCGATGACGTTATCGCGCCAAATGAGATCACCCGCCCAGTTCAACACCATCAATTCAGAGCCAGCCACGCCCTGGCGAATGTGAGCGGTGACATAGTAACACTTGAATGGGGCGTCGTTACCGACGAGAATCTGCATGTTGACAGCCCCGCCAGCCGCTACCATTTCATCGGACCATCCAGTCGTGTAGAAGAAATTCTCTTCTCTCCACACTTTGTTTTGCAGCATGTTCAACACCTCTTTTGTTTTTCTGGCGATGCCCGATCGTCAGTGCGATCAGGCGCCGCGAGTTCGGCCTATCGGCCATTCATGCGACTAAGCGCAAAGGATATCTATCGGACCGGACGCAGGTTCGGACCCCATAGAAAGAATGACACTTCGGTAGGTGCGACGATCGCATCCATGTTCTCGAAAGTGACGCCAATCGTCTCCTGTTCCTCGAGGACAATCGGCTGGCCAAGGTGGTATCTGTTTTGAACAACAGAGACACCGTTCGTAAAAGTGAAGTTCACTTCGGCGGCCAAGGCGGCATCGGTCTGATAAGTCGGGTCCATTCCCGCGTTCGGAATAGCCGCGATAGGAACCGTCAAGAAGTCCGTATCGCCACCGAACCGCAAACGCATGTTTCCGGCGCGGATGGCGTCGATATCGGCCATAGTAGCTCGAGCGCCGGCCTCAGCGGTTCGTGGGAAGAACATCGACAGCCCGTCAATTTGGATCTCGTTTCCGCGTTCCAATCGACCAGCCTGGACAAGGTTCGTATGTCGATAGGTCTTCGGGATACCGGCGGCGATATCTTGCGCCCAGGGAACGGCAAAAAGTTGTCCGATCACAGCGCCGGCAGCGCCAGCAGGAAGTATGATCGAATCATAAATCGGCTGACTGTAAAGCAGGGAAGTACCTGTCTTGATTGGCATTTTTCAAACTCCTGTAAAAATAGATTCATTCGGCAGGCCGATCGGCCCGACTATTTCATTGTTCACCCATAGGCCCCGGCCGGATTGTCGACGTACCCCTGCAAAGGACTCGGAGCCTCAACAAAGCCGGCGAGGTTTTCCGACGTCTCGACATAGCCGGCCAGATCCTCGATATCCCCACGTACGACCAAGGAGTCATCGCCCGCCATGCCACTCAGATAAGGAATCTTAGGCAAGGCGTATTGACGGAAGAGGTCGACAAAAATCATAGCCAGACCACCAGCCGTGACCAGCGCGCCGTTCTGTTTGTTCGAGAATTTCCCGACAATCATACCGGAACCGAAGGCGACGCCCGCCTTGACCAGGTATCCGGCCGGACCACTGGTCGGGATACCCGCCCAGAATCGTTTGACGACACGAGGGACTATCTCGGTCGACAAAACGCCGGTTCCAATCCAGACCGCCGTCATTAGGTTGAAGCTGAACGGACCCAATCTTGGGTTACGACGGCGGCGAGGACGCGAAACACCGGTCACAGTGTAACGCGGGCGCTTGTGATAAGTCCGCCGACGTCTCGGATTCCCCAGGGCGGCCATCATCGGATTGCGCCGACGCCTGGTCGTGCGCCGGGAAGTCGACTTCCGGCCGGACATCCTACGCTTGCCACCGAAGCCGGCCTGTCTCTGTTTCGCCGAATACGTCCGTCTTGAACGCCCCTTCCGACGTGGATTTTCGACGACCTTGATTACTGTCATTGCAAAACCTCCAGGTTTAGCCGGTAATTCCATCCGACTCTATTTTGAATTTTCCATATATAACCAACAATTGATTGCCGTCAACTTGAACATCGGGATCGGCGAACAACATGGCCGGGCCAGTGAACTCATGCCAATATCGAATAAGCCCATCACCCCACTTGTCGGTGATGTAGTCAACTCGGGCACAGACGCCGAGAGAAACAAGACTCTTCGGCCAATCAATGTCAACCTCACGTTCAAAGCGCGCAGCCTGGCCGTAAAATTTTTCAGACAAGACACCGGCCCTTTTGTCCGACGCCCGCTTAACGATCCCCTCGAAACCAGTCTCGCGATTAGTGAGAACAGCCGTCCGTAGTTGAGACAGACGTTGAACCTCAAGCCTGTTTCCGGTAAGCAAATCATTGAACTCATATACATTTCCAGGCGTTCGCCGTCGACCGACATACTCCAATCCGTAAAGTTTCGCACTGTCGATCGCATTCATTTTTTCCCTATAAATTTGTATCCCAAGAACCCGGCGACACCGATGCCAACAAGTGTCATTAGCCCGGAACCTAAACCACCGAAGAAACCGCCAGACTGTTCGGCCTTCACGGCCTCGAGCAGAACCTCCGCCGGCAAAGCGCCGGCTGTGACCTGGTCAATCATCTTAGACAGATTGGCTTGTCGTTGTATATAGGAGACGGCCCATAGACCGGCGGCGACACCACCGAAAATAATAACACCGGCAATGAGAACCGGCGCCAGGCCGAGACCGGATGACCGGTAGACCTCACTTCGACGGATACTCCCGATAAAGTCATCGACGCGGCCACCCCACGTCTGACCTTCGCGATCCTTGATAAAGTTCAGACGGATCGACTCCCACAAACGAGGAAATTCGGCAAACCACGCCATGATTTCCTGCTGTTCGTTGCTACTGAATAGCCCAGCCTTTACACCAGCTTTGAACTTAGCGAAGTCCACCACGGCGCGCTCAAAAATACCTGGAAAATCAGGGACCAAACTCTGGACTTTCTTCTGATCCCAATAATTCAAACCAACATCGATTGCAATACCGAACATGGTGGGATCAATAAACCCGAGCTGTCTGTCCGTAACGTAGCTCATTATTGATAACCCTGGCGCATCTTGTGCGCGTGGCTTGCATAGGGATATTTCCGACGTTTCAAACGTCCTTTTTTCTTAGCAAAGCCCCTTTGTGGTTTCAGAAACGTATTCCAGAAAAACCAAGCGCCGAACCCCATGATCGCGAACCGGACATAATCTTGCGCAGGTATAGACCCGGCCTCAACAAGCCCTTTCGTTTCCGCCGTTCCCGCTTGGAGCAAGTTATCGAACGTCACACCGCCGGTTGTCGTCTTCAAAGGCACCGATGGTTTTGGATTTGCAATCTCCATCCCGCCAGGATAATCACCAGCGCCGGCGTAGGTATTGAGAGAACGAACCGGGTCCCGACCCGATATAACGTCAACACGGGCGGCGGTGGACGACGTGCCGTCTCTTGTCACCGGATTATATCCCCCAGGATATTGCTCGCGAACCTTAGCGCGACCACCCGGACCCAACGACATCCATCCGGTGTGTGTATAACCGTACCTCTTAGCCTCGGCCAACTCAAAGGCGATTTTGGAATCAGCCTGGATTACCGGCTTGCTTATGATAGGCAAACGAGTATCCGTTCGTATGATTGGAGGCGGAGGGGTCGGCACGATCACCGCATCATCGATACCATAACTCGGAGCGCCTGGCGCGGGCGGATGCACTAAAGGACCGAACGTATCCAAAGTTTTTTCGATAATAATCGGTGCGATGGCGCCACGACCATAATCGATATCTCCCGGAGGTTCCGACGGCTTGATAGCCTCAATCATCCGTCCGATGATTGTTGTCGGCGCGACATAACCCCTGCTATAATTCGGACTGATCGTTTCCTCACGAGGCGTACTGATGAGAACACCGCCGCCGCCGCCGCCTTCGGCGTCGACATACCGAGCTCGTCCAAGACCGCAAAGTCCTCTTTTAACGTAACCCATTCGATCACCTACTTTCTGAGAGTCAGAATTAGAGCCAATCCGCCAGCAATGAGCAACGGCACGTTGGAACTATCGAGACCGCCTTCAAACAAGCCGGCAGCTCCGGTCAAAATACTTGGCGGTGTGTAACCGGTGATTTCCTGCATCCGAGACTCGCTATAAAGCTTCATCGGATACCACTGGTTATTGACAAATTCGAGAATTTGGAGACCACCAGCCGTGCGATAGGCCCGCCACTGGCCACGGTTCGTATTTCCAGAAACATCAAATCGAGATTGTCCAAAAACCTGCTCAACCGATCCCGACCAGACTGGGAACCAGGTACTTTTCGTGCCGTACTCGATCTTGAAAAAGCCAGGTCGCCCCGGAATAGCTTTCACGTGCCATGGGTATCCTTTACTTGGACCACCGTCTCTGAAAAGTTTCGATATCATACTCGCGCCTTGAATTACGAGCATAGGAGAAACTCCGAGTCCTGTTTGATTTTTCGCCAGGTAACTCACGCGATCACTTTTTCAGTATGAGGAACAAGGCCAATCCACCAGCAATGAGCAAGGGAACGGTGGAACCCATCGCGCCGAACATGCCGGCGGCGGCTACCGGTTGCGGAGCGCGAATAACCGGTCGAATGTAAGGGGCCGGAGTGTAGGGTGCCGGACCCGGTGCCGGAGCCGGAGCCGGAGCCGGTTTTGATGTCCCGATAACTCTTCCGACTACTGATTTCACACCGCCCCAGATCGAACTGAGAAAACCGTCAAGCCCCTCGAGACCGGAACTTGACCCGGCCGGTTTCAAGGAGCCGACGCGATTGGTCACAATGAAAGACTCAAAGTCCTCGATAGCCTGTTGGGCGGGTTCGACGGCAAGCTCGTTTTTGGTCGGAAAATTCCCCTCGCGGATCACTCGCAAGTATCCACGGACATCGTCCAGATTTATCAAGCCCGCTTGCCAGTTGGAAGAGAGAACTTCCGTAACTTTCGACTTGATAGCTTTCTTAAGCTGTCCCTTGGTAACGTTCAAAGTTCCATTGCCAGCCATATCAGAGACCTCACCATTTAGAGTGTAAACACGTTCGACAGGAAGCCGTTTTGGACGCCACCCGAAACCCCGTTGAGGTTCGGTAGTGTCGGCGGCATACCATCGACCGTTGACAAATAATTCAGGGAATATATGAACCAAATGGTCATCGGTGTAGCCGATGACCCGAAGCCTGGCAGGAATCCCAACCGCCATAGCGAGGCCAGCAACAAGGCCGCTATGATCGTCACAATCGCCAGCGCCCAAAGAAAGCGTGACAGTTGGACTCTGGACAGTTTCAACACCCACCGGGTCTTTTTGGTAACGAACTTTCCGAACGACAAATCGGTAGATAGATTTCGCTTCTTGGAGGTGACTTTTCGACGGAACATGCGCATGATTCAAAACCCTTGTAGCGATGAGTCGTAGTTGTGGGTGCTCGAGATCATACTGGACCAGTCGTCCAATTTCACGAACGGTTTCATCGGTGCCGGCGACACCACCAGGAATCTCTGACAGTGCGAACTTCATATCGCAACCAATTGCAGATTTGTCAAAAAGTCAAGCATTGTTTTGCATCATTGCATCACCCTGCACATATCAGCACCGATGGATATCAATAGAGACAAAGGGGTAGCGATTGATATCAATAGAGACAAAGGGGTAGCGGTTTAGGGGTGCAACGGAATGCTACCGCCAAATTGACAGTGCGTCTGGCAGTCCGACGGGCATAACTCCGCGAGGTAACAACCTGACAATTTCCCTGATACGGTCCGTTTCGTACAATTCAGGATGTTTCCGAACATGATGAAGGTTCAAACCGGTCTCGGCTTCACCAATAGTTCGGTTTCCGTCGTACATCAGGCCGACCAGACAGAACGGGCATTGATCGGGATCGTGTTTTCGCTTGGAGAATTTGATTTGATTGTAAAAAATACCACCGGTCCGAATGCGACGGGTCCCTTTGGTTGCTTTCAGGAACTCAACCGCTCGATAGAAATCGAGAAAGCGTGGCGGTTTGGTGACGTACTTCGCAGTGTATCGAGCGGCCTTGTTCGGATTGCGGATAGGTTCAATATGACATCCAGTATCCCCGCCAGTGATCCGAACCCAGGCAGCAAGTAGCTTTTCCCATTTGATCCAAGGACCGTAAACAAGAATATGAGCATGGAGATTGTTGTTGTCCTGGCCGAACTCATTGACCGCGATAGTCCCGGCGCCCTGGTACCGCTTTCGATCTTCGATCACTTTTTCCGATTTGGTGAATTTGCCTTTGTACTTACCGTAGAAGAGCCGACAAAAACTACTGACCTGTTTGTTAAAAAGCCTGGTGTCGTCTTTATTAGGGAACCGGCCTCGATACTTGGCCGTTGACGTGGAAAGAGTCAACAGCGCCACCGTCCAGCCTTTTTTCCGTCGAGCAAAGCACGGTTTTATCAAGTCCATGATTTTCTTGTATACCTGAGCGCCATAGATACGTGCGCACCGATCACAGAGTTTAGCCTTGCAATAGAACCTCGTATAGAAATTGATACTGCACTCAGGACAAACCTGAGAAGACCCCTGCCGTCCACACAAGCGGAACCGTTCGATGATTGTTAACTTTCGGTGAATATGCAGGACAGAGTAATCAGAGAGAGCGTCATCGGACATAACCTTTGAAAGGTAATCGCGTTCGACATCCGACATGTCATCGTCATGCGAAAAGACCTCAGCCGCCGGACGTGTTCCGCCGGCGCTGTCGTCAAGCTCAATACTTAGCTGGTATGATTCGTGCATCGACATCCTTGTCGGCTACGACTCCCTTCAAGCGGTTCATACTGTAGGCCACATATTCCAGTTTCTGATCGATACCGTAGTACAGCCGGCCCAGATCCTTGGCGGCCTGTAACGTTGTCCCAGATCCACAAAACGGATCGACAACGAGCATGTTTGGTTTCGTCAAATACTCAACGAGCTTTTTCATGTGGTGAAGGTTCCGAAAACACGGATGCGGATTGTCACCGCGCGGCCGGATACCGGAATTGATTTCACCGCCGATCACTCGATGGACGCCATTCAATCGGCGATGACCGAAAACATAGGCCACGTCGGACCCGTACAGCAACGAACCTCGATAGACCGGCGGGATTCGGCGCAACCAAATAACTCGGAAAAAAGGTAGTGTGATCGGAGCCAGAAAATTCGGATTCGTATCACAGCCCAGGATGACAACAAGCCGGCCAGTGATTCGGCATATCTCACGGCAAGCATTCCCCCACATGACAAGCAGCTCATCGGGATCGATTCCGAAGTCGACGGCAGTCTCCGGCCAGGGCGGATCGGTCATAACAACGTCAACCGATCCTTCCGGTAGAACCGAAAGCCGCTCGATCGCATCACCACAGACAACCGTATTGACAACATCCTGTAGGAAAAGAGGCATCATGGATTGGCCTCAAAGAAAGCGCCGGCGAAACCGGATGGAGTGATCGCACGGGTCCGGGCGCGCCGTTTGTCACCGCCTGGCATGTTGGTGATACGGCCATTGTTAGTCGGCTCAACCGGGTTTTTCTTCGGTACCGTAAACCTCCCCCAAAGCAAAGTTCGTTTTTGGTACGGATCACCATAGTCGAACGGATTGAACAGCAACCGCTCCGGCCCGAGATAGCGGCGTAATTTACCGAGCGGATTTTCGAGCGCCCACCACGCGGGCCCAGATAATACGATAAGTCGTAGGCAGGCATCGACTACCGACAAAGCGCTGCGCAACTCTTCATCGTTTGCCGGATTCCTATTCCTGGCCAGGCTGAAAGCAGTACACGGCGGCGCAGCGAGAACACCATGAACAGGGAAATCAGGAAACTTGACCAGCCGTACATCGCCACCGATTTCAACTTGTTCGGGAGCCGACCACAGTCCGACAGTGTACGGATCGATCAGCCTGACATCATAACCGGCATCCTGGTATGGTTTCGACCAGGAGCCAGTTCCGCCGCAAAGGTCTAATATTATCCGTTCTTTCATGGGGCGGGAAACCAATCATATAGGAAGGGCTTGAGGTTGTAGAAGTTACGACGTTCAATAAAATTCGGATCACATACCCAACCACCAGTCAAGTCATCTCGATAAAACAACTCATCTCCGACCAGTTCGATATACAGTCGTCCGATCTTCAAATCGACCTCCGGAGACCGAAAGGATTTTGACCAGGCGTCACAAAATAGACGTTATGCCGATCACACTCTGGACAACTCGTAGACCTCGTTCGAATCGATCTATGAACACGCCGACCAGTCCAGCCACAGTTTCCACACCGAACCTTTCTTCGATATAGAGTCTTGCGATCATTCATTTGGATCTCCAAAACATCAATGGTCTGAGAAAGGTTAGAATACCAACGAAAGCCCGAAACGCCATAGTGGCCGCAAACCCGATATATATGCCAAACCAGCTTGGTTCGGTGTTGAACCGTGAGCGTTTACGCTTTTTTCTGACCATTCCATACCTCGTTTTCAGAACTTGTTTCTATCATATCAAGTAAAGGCCGCCAAAGGCGGCGAAGAGTGTCCGGACCGACACCGACTGCCATACCGGCAGTGTACCGCCACTCTGGCGGTTCAATTGTCCCTATTCTCCCCCCGTAAGTGTATTTGAAACACAGCGTCTGGCCTGGCCATCATTAGAGCCATGATGTTCGACTCCGCAGCCGGACCGACAAGAAAGTACATGGCGTCGGTCTTATCTAAACCACCTGGCGACTCGGAGGCCATAGTCAGAGATTTTCGATTGTATTTCAAGTAGTTGTGGAATAACGCCTTTAGGATTGTGGCCTCATTGGGACCATCCGGCATCAATACCAGGAAGCCATATTGGTCTAAATCAAGTTTCATCGGTTCACCCTTTCAAATATAGACCCGCTTGAGCGGACGATGACAATATCCACAATCTGAAAACCCCGCAGCAGGCGCGGAGTGCTTACCGCACTTATCACACCAATCTCTCGGTTGGACGATATAGCTTTCTTTCGCCATCCAGACATTTGTTCGCCTTCGGCAATCGTCCGCGTGAACAACCTCACTCGGAGAGCAACCATCACGCCCACAGTGAAAACACCAATACTTATTTACCACCGACATGTTTAGACCTTTCCGCCACTCTGGCAGTTACGGCAGTCCCGACCGATACGGATGGCTTGCCGTCGTGAAAGAATAGAACCCTGTATCGACATTGAACAGTGATCCGATCACCCGAAGCATCCTTGGCCGGAATACATTGACTCTGTTCGATGGCTCTTTTCACGGCCAGGGCGAACCCGTGCCGATCCGGCGTTTCGGATATCAATTCAAACGACATCAGCCCGTAGGAATGTAGAGTCAGAAGCCCCTCAACCACGGCGGTATCATCGACAAGCCAAACATCGTCCGGCCAGGTTGGATTGATTAGCATGGCGTGGCCACGTGAATCCAAAGACAGATCGAACCTGTCGGCAGTCCCTCGAGGCAGACCCCTTGACGTGAAAGTCCACATCGGCGGCGATGCCGGCAAACCATACTCGATATCTCCATCACCAAAGAACGAATCACCAAAATCATCGAGTCCGCCAGGACCAAACGGCTCAATAGATTCAAAAACCCCCGGAGCCGGAAGAAGAATCGACTCCGAGGGCTTGACGGAAGGAGCGCACTGACCGCCGTGGTTGCTGTTTCGGACCAGTGCATACCCGCCAATGTAGCCATGAAAAAAAGAATCGGACGACGTCGACCCGCCGGACATTCCACCAGGAGGGAGGACGACAGACCGGTAAGAAACGACCGGCTTACCCATATCGACGCCGCCCGGACTAACGAACAAAGAAGCCACCACAACAACAACCAGAAGACCAGCCAGACCAATAGTAACCCCGCAAAGACTTCGATACTGACCAACCTTGTGATAGTGAAGTCCAATCAGGACCCCGTTTGTGATATAGCGCTCCATTCGTTTCCTTTCTCCGATCAGATTATAGAATCGGGATCAGGATTTCATAACCCTTACCGACCATGTCGATCAGCCAAGACCAAATCGAAAAGTACACGTAGTCCATAAGACACCCTTTGGTTTGAGGTTAGTTCACCACTTGTCGATTATCGACCATATCGAACAAATCCAGGCCAGCCGACACCAACATCGAACACTTTCGACAGAACCGGCCAGCCTGGTAGAATTCATTACGTTCCATCGTATCGAAATAACTCTCATACTCATCGATACGCCCACCGCAACCAGGGTCCTTTCCGTCAAGACTACCGTTGCAGCGGTGATTTTTCAGGGCGGTTCGGACCTTTCCCTTTGGATATTGTCCACGAAGATAAGTTTGCAACACGATTCAGACCTTTCTCAGAGTAACGACACGACCAACAGCGAGAGAGCGTGTCCAGCGAACACCGACAAATCAAATACGTTTATACGACTGGGGGCCGTCGTCAGTCAGACGGCTCCCAGGGACCTCTAAAGCAATGTCGTCTTGATCGGCTGAAAATTCATATCCGATTCGGGCGCCTCAGCGCCAAAAGCACGTTTGAGCAAAGAATGCACAGCATCCTTGACCCCTTCGGACGTAACGGCGCCAATGCCGACATAGGCCACGTATTCACAACTTTTATTACCATTGCCTACCAGGGTGCCGTCGGCAATGTGCTCTTTGAATCCGGCCTGTAGCGTTCCGAAAGGAACCCCGGACCGGAAAACGACATTGACCCTGAACGCCGACTTGGTTTCACCTTCGGCATCGGTCGGATCTCCATCGCCGTCGACAGAGGTATCCTCAACCTCACAACAGATAGTGTCGTAAGACGGAAGATGCTCAAAAAGAGCGACAACCATCGAGCCGGCGGCGTCACCATTAGCGGCATCAATAGACGCCTCGACTCGATATTGGCGCATTCCGCCAACACCCTCTTGCATGACCTCATAGCTCATATTTCCCGCCTGGCCAACAATCGCCTCGGGTGTCGCTTTGGCCGGTAGGGCCTGAGCTTGTTTACACTGTTCTAAATTGACAGCGAAATCGAGAACTACTAAGAAATTCGGCATACTTCAACCCTTCTTTGTTTGGTTATCGACAATCGCCGCCAGTGATTCGGCTATTCGCATCAATGGCGACGGTGAATTCAAAGGCGGTGAGAGAATCAGTTTCAACTCCAAGAGAATAGCACCCAACGCAGCAATGGCATTGTGAATACCCGTGACAGCGCCCAGAGAACAGATTTCCTCTTGTGGATTGTAAAGCGGACACTTTTCCTCGACACAAGGGACTATCATCGGAGAAATAGCAGTTTGACCCGGTTGCATGATAGTTCCGTTTGGCGGCTGAACTGCGATAGGTTGGCCCGACATGAGCGGGCAACATGACCACTTAGGCCCTTCATTCCGATTGATTTTTGTGATTTGTGTCATAATCCAACGACCGTCCGATCATCGCGGGCATATTCGACAAAGACCTTTTCAAAGAAAACACCAAAATCGTCCCGGCTCCCGACAGTGCTTTCAGGATAGGCCCAGTCTTCGGCCAGTTGAGTTTCGCAAACATCAAAAATCGTTGGACCGAAGTTGTCGGCCAGAGTTTTACGAACAGCCGCCTCAGATTCTTGTAGTATCAAGTCGACCATTCTAACGGTCGCGGATACATCTTTCGGCGGATTAAGCTTCCAACACTGGACAATCGTGGAAGAAACAGACAGAATCAGTTCTCTTTGTGACATATAAGCCTCATCGGTTGAAGTAGTTTCACCACCAGCGCCTTGTCGCGACCCTGGTGTTATATCGACAGTATCACCGGCGTCAGCCCCGGCGCCTACCGGCGCGGCGCCCGGCACGTTACCGGGACCAGGCACGAGAGTCGGCCCAGGCAGAACAGCCGGCTTGACGTTCGCAATTCGCCGTAGCCCCGGCGAGGTCATCGACTGAATGACAGTTCCCGCCTGACTGATTGCCGTATTCAAGAGGTCGTACAGAGTCGCCCCGGTGCCGGCCTGGCCACCGGACCCACCGAATAGATCGGCGGCTTCTTTCGCCGCTCTAATCGCGTCAAGCGGATCTGGAGCCGGTTCCCGCTTCATAGCCATCTCGAGCAAACCGGCATTGATATCGGGCGGGTCCGGGAAGACCGATTTGATTCCCTTTAGAACCATGATGAAATCACTGAACCTTTTCAAGTCGCCGTCGAACGGAACTTCGACACCGTCAACCCTCATAGTAACAGGCGCACTCGCTCCCAGATCCTCACCGATAGCCTTCGGATTGGCACCCGATCCAACCTTCGGGAAACCGGGAATCTCAAAGGAGCAAGTGGCCGATATCTGACCATTAGCACGGTTCCGCTTGTTTAATCGAAAAGACCCGCCGCCGTAATTGTCGCGGATATAGTTTTCATCGACACCAGGGCCGAGGTCGTCAAGCCAACCGGCAGTCGGGACCCCCTGATGCTCTTTCGGCGACATTCGATAGAGAGAAACCTTGTCCTGGTCGGCGTTGTAACCGCCGAACATGTACGCAGTCCAGTCAATCGATTGATTCTCTTCGGCAGGCGGAACCTTCACGGAGCCAGATTTGCCGTGCTTGTTTTTCGCCATCGGGTGAAACTCCAAAAAAAAGGTTTATGATTTACGAGCGAGAAAATATAGACCAAGAAGCACGGCGCCGATCAAGCCAATCGGTAGGGCGCCTTGACCGATAATATCAATAATGGATCGCAAGGAAGTGTACTCCCACTCAGTTTGTCCAGGTCCCTTTTGAGCGCCCCATGTTGCTGGGGATTCGGGTCTGCGATCCGTCCGAGTATCGACATGAAAAGAGACAACGCCTGCCGCGTTGACATACATGCCGATCCCGCCGAAAAGCGCCTGACTGCGAGTAGTATTTAAGACTTCTGTCGAATCAACATCAGAATAGGTGAAATCGATAGCCTTACCGTGAGGGTGCATACTGCCGGTGAATTTAGATTCAAGGCGCCAGTCACCAAGGATGGTTGCTTTCTTTCCGAGTGCAAAGGCCAGTCGATCAATACCAAATACGACCGAGAAATCCAACTTTTCAGGATGTTTGAAGTCGGACGGTGTATAGAACTTGATCCGCGACCAGTCGACCGGCGTGTGCATCAGTCTTCGCCCCACTCACGAACACGAAGGAGAATGTTTGTAATCGTATCGTTGACCTGGAGATTATCGGCCTCGATGCACAACCGGTCATCCATGCTCGCCACCAATTCAATAGCGCACGTCATCGGATTGGCCGTAAAACTTCCAAGCGTAGTCATATCGACCGGCGCAATACCAATCGAAAAGTTGTGAGTCCAGGCGTTACCAGTCGGTACCGGGACAACAATCGGGTTGACGTGCATGACATTGACGCCCGCCGTGTTCATGCAGAGATAAACCTGTCGATCAGCGGCGGCGCCAACGGTCGTAAAAAGAAAACTGACACCGATAACATGCTGAACCATGTTCGCCGGAACGGCATATTCATAGGGATTGCCAGCCCCCGGATTGACACCCTCGATTGTATATGGCAGGTATCTTTCAGTTTTGAACTTTCGCGAACTTGCTTGTAGAGTCATGATTATCTCCAATTAAAAATCAACATTCACAACAGGCCGCCGAAAGAACAGGAGCTATCTCGCCCATTCGGTCAGGGAGCGTGTAAGTCGTATATAGTAACCATTCCAAACCAGACACAACAATACCCAAAGGATCCGGGAAAACGCCCGGCACAATGAAGTACTTCATAGAACCACCGAAATTGTTACCCCGCCAGACAGACGGGTTTCCGCCAGCATGAACAGAGAGGACGGATGTCGCATAAGTACTACCAGGCGTGAGAGCGCCCGCGATTGGCGTCGACCACCATTGCGCCGGCGTTCCATTCACAATAACAAAAGGAGTCGATATCGCCACCACGGTGTAGTTCGGCGCTATTATTAACGTCGCATCATAAACGGCCAGTTGCACGTTCGCATCAGGCTGACCGCCTGGCGGGCCTGACATATAGACATGACAAGAAACCAGATCGCCACCAGGAACCGGGTTCCCTTGGGCGGGATGAGTAGTCGAATCAAAATGTCCGAAGAGATCGTCTGTAGCGATACCGAGAGAACCGACAGGAGCAACGTTGTTTCCAAATATTGGCATCTAAAGACCTTTTATTGGGGAGCGCCGCCGAAAGGTCTGAACGGCAGCGCTCCCATTTGCGCATAAGCGAACTATCGGAAACCTTCAACCGACGCCCCGATGATAATAGAAAATTTTAATCTGTCAAGAAGTTTTTTCCTGATTCGGCGCCGCAAAGTAAAAAGAGCTGGTTATCAAAAACCGCCGATCCGGTGTCAAACCAGATCGGCGGCAAGGATATAGCACACCGTAAGATCAAGAGCAAAAGGCTCTTTATTCGTTATTTCCAGACTTTCGCCACCAGGTTAAAGGGCGAAACCACATTCCCGGAAACATTGCGAATCTGTAGATTCATAAAATAACCGGTCACAATCAAGAAGCCGTCGCGATTGAACGGCGCTGGCAAATCATAGGTCGTATTGTGCCGAAGAACAGCCGGACAGAACAACGTGACCATTGTGGCAACCGTCCCCGAAGTCATGCCGACCTGGATATCTATCTCGACCAGGTCGTCAGTATAGACATCGATGGAAAAGTAATGTTGATTTCGGATAGGCATCCGATCAACACTTACATTGTCGCCCGGTATGAAGTTTGACAACCTGCCACCTGGCGGGCATCGAAAATCGGCGCCAATCACCAGATTTTCATAGTAAGCCCAGTCCATAGAATAAGAACCTTGCATTAGAAAGCCCTCACAATGATACTTCCCGCCACTTCGCAACTCAAAGCTGTCAGTATCTTAAATCGGGCAAAGATACCATCCAACTCAATTCCTGAATCATGATTCCGATATTCATCTTCGGCAACCAAATGAAAAACCAAAGTATCCCTCATTTGAGGAACTCCGGCAAAATCCAAAGATCCTTGCTCAACAATGAGAGCGGCACCAGATATAGCACCTATGACAGCACCCCAACGGATACTGTAGGACATGACAGATCGCGTATATAGGACCCATTCGGCCCCATCATCGTTTAATAAGTCCTGTTGAGACTGCTGTCCAGGCCGAATATAGATCGGTGGTTCTGGAGGGACATCGCCGAAAGTGTGACTAAACTGACCAATCATAGCGGTGGGGGCAGTTTCCACAAAAGCATTCGGGACCGGCGCCCATGCGTTACTGATCCTGATTCCCGTCATTGTTAGTTCCCCCCCGGTTTGCGTAAGGTGCCGTATACATAGGCGGCAACCCAGACATTGGAGTTGAACGCCGTGGGCCCAACGAGCAGCTCAGCGACTTCGATAGTCAACGTAGAATCGGAATAGAGGTACACCGGAGAAAAGCGCGGTTCGTTGCCAACGGTCGGAGCCAGAGGCAACAACATATAATCAGGACGATTGGACGGAGTCTGAGAGGACCAGAAAGGCAATTGAGCGCCGTCTATTGTCGGACGCCAACCAACCTGTTGATTGCCGTAAAGGAACGGCTCCGAGCACCACCAATCGATCCGATCTACCTCGAGCGTCCGCCCAGCCGGCACGGTGAAGGTAGCCACGACCAAAGGTTCACCAATAGCTGGGAAGCGAAGCAAGGCCGGTTGACCGTACAAAACGAAAGAACTATCGTTCCCGGCGAATTCAGTTAAATCCGCTTTCACGTTCTGCTCGATCCTGGCCTTTTCTACTACAGTCTCAACCTTGGCGACATCCGACACCGGTACAACTGCGGCCAGTGGCATCGGAAAGACTTGCTCTCTACCGAGAGAAAACGGGTCGTTTCTCAAGTTACTCATGCTCGGGCCGGTTCCTTGAGTTTGGCGCCGTGCAAGGTGATGTTCACCTGGGTCCGCGTAGCAACGTTCGACGTGGCCGTAAACGTCAAAGTCGTTGACACGT
>SDBV01006682.1_pt1 | contig 15901 bp, 17 predicted proteins | sample 2277081 | NCBI WGS metagenome assembly SDBV01 (sample SAMN10402039, study PRJNA504765) | marine sediment metagenome | isolation source: marine sediment core GS10_PC15, 223 cmbsf | place: Arctic Ocean: Southern Knipovich Ridge | collected 2010
ACATAGCCGAGACCGTGAACAAGGCCCACGTCATGGGCTTTGGCATTCTCGTGGTGCTCTCCATCCTCTATCTGCCTAACGGATTCGTAGGGGACTGGGACAAGATACTCAGGTTCCTGAGGATCAAGCGCCCTGGTAATAATAGTAATAATATTGGGGAGGCTAAGCCATGAGCCTCCTGAGGGTGGAGAACGTCACAAAGAACTTCGGCGGCCTCACCGCAGTGAGCGATGTGAGCTTTGAGGTGGCTCAAGGTGATATCGTGGGGCTCATCGGCCCAAACGGCGCGGGCAAGACCACTTTGTTTAATGTGATAAACGGTTTTTACAAGCCCACCCGAGGGGCTATCTTCTTCAAGGACAAGGACGTGTCCGGGAAAAAAACCCATAAGCTCTGCAAACGCGGCATGGCGCGCACCTTCCAGGTGGTTAAACCTCTCCAGAGGCTCTCGGTGCTGGACAACGTCATAGCCAGCTCTTTTGTGCGTGCCCGCACCCATAAGGCGGCAAGTGAAACAGCCCATGAAGTACTCGAATTCACGAACCTCGCAGGCGACGCCCATGTGATCTCAAAGGGCCTCCCGCTGGGGAAGCGCAAGCGCCTGGAAATAGCGCGCGCCCTTGCCACAAAGCCGGACCTCCTGCTCCTGGACGAGAGCTTTGCGGGCCTGAACCCCTCGGAGCTTAACGAGTCCATAGAGATCGTCCACAAGATAAAGGAGAAGGGCATCACCATACTCATAATCGAACACCACATGAAGGTCATCATGAGCATCTCGGACCGCGTGGTGGTCTTGAGCTATGGAGAGAAGATCGCCCACGGCACCCCGGCGGAGATCGGCGCTGACCCGATCGTTATCGAGGCCTATCTCGGCGTGGCCCACGACGGAGACAGCAATGCTTGAGGTCAAAGGCATAGACGCCTCCTACGGTGACGTAGAGGTGCTCCACGACATCTCTTTCAACGTTGATCATGGCGAGGTAGTGGCCCTCATCGGCGCAAACGGCGCTGGCAAATCCACCACGCTTAAGACCATCTCCGGCCTTCTGCGCCCCACAAAAGGCGACATACTTTTCGAGGGCCGCTCCATTATCGACGTGCCCCCACACGACCTCATAGCGTTAGGCATCGTGCACGTGCCCGAGGGGCGCAGGCTTTTCTCCGGCATGAGCATAGAGGAAAACCTCATCATGGGCGCACTAAAGGGCGATGCAAAGGCAAAGCGCGAGCAGACCAGGGAGGAGGTCTTCGATCTCTTCCCGCGCCTCAGGGAGCGCCGCAAGCAGCACGCCGGAACGCTCTCCGGCGGAGAGCAGCAGATGTGCGCCATTGCGCGCGGGCTTATGGGCCTGCCAAAGCTCCTCATGTTCGACGAGCCCTCGCTGGGGCTTGCGCCGATACTGGTCATGGAGATATTCAAGATCATAGAGCGCATCACAAGCCAGGGGACTACGGTGCTCATTGTAGAGCAGAACGTGAAACAGACCCTACAGATAGCCGAGCGCGCCTACGTGCTGGAAAACGGCAAGGTAGTCATGCAGGGCACGGGCCAGGAGTTGAGCGATAACGAACACGTCAAAAATGCCTACTTGGGTGTTTAGTTAGAATCTAATAACGAGAAATGGAACTTACGCCTGCTTCCATTCCTCGTATTTTTCTAAGTCCTTAGCATCCTTCTTATCGTAAATAACACGCTCTAGGTCACTGAGTAGCTTAGGGTTGTGATGCCCGTCATCAGTCGCACGTTGCACATTTGCCTTCATGCTAAAACCTCGTGACCTCACGTTTTGGGTGATTAATATTTTTATTTCCTGCAAAGCATTCTTTTGATCTTCCTCATCTTCTTTATGAGCATAGTGATAGAACCATAGCTCAATAATAAGTTCAGCTATCTTAGTAATTTTTGTAACCCTATCAAGCTCCCCAAAGCCTTCTTCTTTATTTCCTTGTGCTAATAAAAGTCCTGCATAGTTACCAATACTAATTTCATCCATAGGGTATTTATCAAGAATCTTCTTATAATAATATCTTGCTTCAATAAAATTTAAGCTCATATGTAAGCTAATAGCAAGATAAAATAACACTATCTCATTTTCACCTAGACTAATAGCTTTCTTAAATAATTCTGATGCCTCTGCATACTGTTCTTTTTCGTATTCTTCAAGTCCCTTAAGAAACCAATCATCAAAATCATATTCTTCCTCATTCTCAGTATCTTCGATATCAAGAATAACATCGTTTAGTTTTTGCTTGTCCTCATCATTAAATTGTATGTACGTACCTTGACTAGCCTTCTTCAGAAGCTCTTCTCTCATTTTATCAATTTCGATCTGCCATTTCTTCTCAAGTTTTGGCACAATCTTTTTTATTAATGGGCCGCCTTTTTCTTCTATGATGTTCCTGACGAGATCCTTTGTTACCACATCACGAACTTTATCCTTCGTGACTTCCTCAGCCTTTTCCTTAGTGGTTTTTACAATTGTTTTTCCGACCCATGAACCTAATAGCGCTATTACTAATGTAAGAAATATTGAAAAAATACCAAGAGCCCATCCAAAGGTACTCTTAATATCACTCACTCTTTCATTTAGATGGCTACGGAGGTCTTCTATTCTTTTATCAGAACCATTCGTTACATTTTCCAGGTCGCGCTCAAGCTGGATGACTTTAGTCTCAAGCCGGGCGGCTTTTTCTTCGAAGCTCTCGCGCTGTGTGGCAAGCTTGTCAATAAATATCCTCCGCTCCATATTCCAAAACTTGCGCTCAGCAGCCAGCTCATCCGCAGCACTGGCCGCGAACACTGTAGCCGCAGGAATCAGGAGCGCCAAGGCAATCACGCATATCATATATACTTTTTTATTCATATTCCCCACAATTACCTCGTAAAAATGCATATCGGTTGCACATCGGGCATTTTAACACTCCTGCGATTTTCTGGCAAGGATTCCTTTGTGTTTTAAGGCATTTCGTGCTGTAATTAACTATTGGACGGCACTTTGTGAATGGCTATGACCTGATAAGTAACATTCGCCAGAGCGCGGCTGAGAAGGAGAAAACCATGCATGTATCGGACTGGATGACAAAGAAGGTTATCACCGTTAGCCCGGACGCCTTTATCTCGGACGTGGTCAGCCTCATCAAGGAGAAGAAGATCAAGCACATCCCCGTGATGAAGGGCAGTAAGCTCAAGGGGATAATCTCCGACTCTGACATCAAGGAGTACGTGCCCTCAAAGGCCACAAGCCTTGACATATATGAGCTGCACTACCTGCTGCAGTCCACAAAGGTCAAGACCATCATGCACAAGGACGTTGCCACCACAACGCCCGGCTCCCCGGTGGAAGAGGCCGCGCTCAAGCTCTCCGAGGCCCATATAGGCTGCATGCCCGTGATGGAGGGCAGCAAGCTTGTTGGCATAATTTCCGACTACGACATCTTCCGTGCGCTGGTGGACATCTCCGGCGTGCGCCACGGCGGCAACAGGATAACCGTCCTTATCAAGGACACCCCAGGCACCATCAAGGAGGTAACGGACATTGTGCGCGCCTCTGGCTTCAACCTCCGAAGCATTATGACCTCCTATGAGGGCGTCAGGAAGGGCATGCGCTGCCTCATGGTCAGAACTGAGGGTGACAAGGGGAGCTTTGCCATGATGAAGACCCATCTCAACAAGCACTACAGTAACGTGGAGATCATCCAAGGGTGATCTTGTCAAGCTTACTCACTTAGGGCGTCAAGCTCTCCGGCGATAGCGCTGAGGTGGGAAACACACTGGTGCATTCAAGGTTTAATGGGATACGGACAGGCTACTTGCCAAGTGCCCTGCGAATGGCTTTTTTAAGCATCTTGTTGTCTACGGGTTTTTGGAGCACACAACTGGGTTTTGTATGGTTGGCCCGCTCTACGGTCTTCTCATCCGTATGGGCCGTGATATAGATCACTGGCACGTCCATCTTCTCCTTGAGGAGCTTCGTGGTCTCGATGCCGTCCAGCTTGCCCCTCAGGCGGATATCCATCAGCACCACATCGGGATTATGGCTTGCTGCGATCTTCAGGGCCGAGTAGCCGGAAATTGCTATGGGTAGAACATCATAACCCATGCCAATGAGCGTAAGCTTTGTGTTCATTGCAACTATTCCTTCATCCTCGACTACCATAATGCAGGCCTTAGGCATGAACTTCCCTCAACAGAAATTAATATTTTAAAGAAAAAGATGCCCGTTAAACTCAACTTTAAACTCAACTTAATATAATTATACACTATAAAATCACACTTCGCTTGTGGTTTTTTACCTATACCTTTGTCCTATGCTATCATGCTGAAAGATATGGGAAAATTAAAAATAGGCATAAGCTCCTGCCTCCTTGGCCAGCCTGTGCGTTATGATGGAGGCCACAAGAGGGATCCTTATATTGTCGACAAACTCGGAAGGTCGGTGCTCTGGAGGCCCGTATGCCCGGAGCATGAATGCGGCCTCTCTACCCCGCGTGAGCCCATGCGTCTTGAGAAAAGGGCAGGGAACCTGCGCATCGTAACTATAAATCCCGGAAATCTCGGAAATCCTTGCGATACAGGCATGGACCACACGGATATGCTGTTTGAGTGGATAGAGGGCAGCATAAGCGGGCTTGGGGGACTCTGCGGGTTCATCTTTAAGGCGCGCTCCCCCAGCTGCGGCATCCATGATGCAGAAATATTCGACAAAAGCGGCGCCCTCATAAGCAGCGGCCCAGGCCTGTTTGCCAGAGCGTTCATGGAGAGATACCCGCTTGTCCCCGTGGTCGACGAAGAGTCCCTTCATGCTGCTGACAGACTTGGCGATTTCATTGCAAGAGCCCGGTATCTCATATCATGATATGCGGCCGTCCGCACCTGGAGATCCCTGATTCTCTCTACCGCCCCGGGCGCGGTGCATTCTGTATCCGGACACTGTATAATGTCCATCAGTAACCATCCATATGCCTAAAGGAGACATGAAAATGCCAGACAATACTATAGATAAACCAGCAGAGGAAGTAAGCGTATCAGGAAAGCTCTCGATAACCTGCAAATACGGGGAAAACGGCTACATGGTCCCTGCGGCCTTCTATGCCTCGGATTCTGACGACCCGCTGGCGCTCTCGAAATTCACCGTGGCCGCAGGCACGGACCCAAGCTATAACAACCTCTGCGACCTGGACCGCCTCTTGCAGAGCATAACCCACGCCGCTGCCTCCTTTGAGATCAACCGCGGAAAGGTACCCTGGCTCGTCATCGGCGTAAAGCACGGCAATGCCTGCGGCGCTGCCTTTAACTTCGACGACCAGGTGCGTGCCGCACGCGACACAGCGGAGGGAGACCCCCTTGCGCTCTTTGGGGGGCTTGTGGCAACCAACTTCCCCGTGACCGAGGAGGTGGCAGAAGCCCTTATCACCCACGGCATGCCAGAGGGAAACCGCCGCATACTGGACGGCATAGTCGCCCCGTCCGTGGACGAGGCCGCCATGGGTCTCTTTAAACGCAAAGGAGACAAGTGCCGGTTGCTTGTAAACCCCGCGCTTGAGGACCTTGGCAAGGACTCCCTGGACACGGCAAGCCGCGTGCGTTATGTGCGCGGAGGGCTCCTGGCACAGCCAAATTATACCTTCATCCCGGACTTTTTGAGCCCTGAGCTTTCTAAGAACGTAGACGCCACCGAAGCACAGGAAAACGATATGCTCATGGCAAAGGCCATTTGCGACACGAGCAACTCAAACACGATCACCCTGGTAAAGGACGGCAAGCTCATCGCAAACGGCGTGGGCCAGCAGGCACGCGTGCGGGGGGCCAACCTCGCAGTGAACCTCGCAGGCTACTCTGAGCACGACATAAACGGCGCATCAGCTGCAAGCGACAGCTTCTTCCCCTTTGCCGACGGCCCGGAGGCACTTGCCGAGGCCGGGGTCAAGGCCATAATCTCTACAAGCGGCTCTATAAAGGACGCGGAGGTCTCGGAGTTCCTGAAGGCCAGAGGCATTGCCTTCTACCTGATACCGGATAAGATTGCGCGCGGTTTCTTTGGCCATTAAGGGGCCACCAGATAGCCACAAGTTAATGGAGACTGATGTATGATTTATTACAAAATTTGTTATGATAAAGTAATAACCGACTGAAGGACAATAGGGATTGGGCAAGAAAAAGAAACGCAAAAAGGCTTTAGAGCAAAACATTGCCTCAGATCATGCGGCCCCGCTACAGGACCAACCGGCGGATAAGCCTGACACGCCTAATGAGCCTGATGAGCCAGATGAGCCGAATAAGCCGGATAAGCCGAATAAGAAGAGCAAGAAGAAAAAGATGAAGCGGCAATCGATGCTGGCCAGGCGGGAGCATCCAAACTGGCCCCTGATCGGACTTGCCTCTGCCGGGATGCTGCTGACCGCCTACCTTGTCATTACCTCATGGCTGGGCGTAGACCCCCTTTACTGCGTAGAGGGGAGCGCGTGCGATATCGTACAGGGAAGCAGGTGGGGCACCTTAATGTCCCTGCCCACAGCCTTCTGGGGTTTTATTACCTATGCCGTGCTGGCATATATCGGTTTCCGGGTCCGGAGCACGGAGTGGCACTGGAAGTCGGCCTGGCTGGTCTCCATGGTGGGCATGGGCTACAGCATTTACCTGAACGCCATCTCCTTCTTTGTTATCGATGCAATGTGCACCTACTGCCTCATCTCACTTTCCATCATGACGGCCATCTTCGCCACGGTGGTATCCCAGCGGCCCAAGGGGCTTCCTGATTTCAAGTACCCGACCTGGATTGGAGAGACTGTCATCATCGCAGTGTTGGTAGTCGGTGGGTTGCACCTGTACTATAGCGGCGTATTTGATCCGGCGGCAGGCCCTGAAGACCCTTATCTAAGAGGCCTCGCAGAACACCTCACCAAGAAGGAAGCTATTTTATACGGTGCTTACTGGTGACCGGCCTGCGCGGAACAGAAGGCTCTGTTCGAGGCATCAGTAGATCGGCTCATATATGTAGAGTGCTCCCCAGAGGGCCGCAACAAGCCCAGGGCAGAGGCCTGCGTGAGAAACAAGATCGAATCCTACCCAACATGGATCATCTTTGGCAAGAAGTATATAGGAGTGCTGGAGCCTGACCGGCTGGCTGCGATCTCAGGGTACCAGTAGGTAATTCCCAATCTACTTTAAAAATCCTTAGAGCTTCTTTCCCGTAAGCTCCTGGAGTATGTCAGCAAACTCCCCGGCTCGTCTGTGCCAGTTGAACTGGCGCGCGTACTCAAGGCAACGCACACTCATCCTTTCAAGCCTGTCCGGGTCACCAAGAAGCCCTTCGACCTTCTGTGCCGCGTCATCTATTCCACTGGCCAGAAGCCCGGTATCGTTGTCCCTGATGGAGTCCCTGAGGCCGTGGACATCGTAGCCCACAGCGGGCGTGCCAACAGAGGCGGCCTCTATCACGTTTATGCCAAAACCCTCTCGCACCCCAGGCACTAGCAGCAAGTGCGCGCGCGCGAGGTTTTTGAACTTCTCCTGGTCTGATACAAACCCAAGGAATTTAACATGCGGGTCGTCCCTGGCCTCGCGCTTTAATTCTTCTTCCTGCGGCCCGCGTCCAGCCATCAGGAGCCTGACCCCGGGGACTTTCTGTTTCACCTTCTTATAAATGGCAAGCGCATCCGCCGGTCGCTTGGTGGAGCGGAGCCTGCCGAGGAAGACTAGCGTGGGCTCCGTCTCTTTTTTTGGGAGCTCCCGTAGAGGCTCGTTACTCAGCGCGTTCATCACTATGCGCACATTCTTAAACCCAAGCGACAGGAGGTCGTCCCTGGTGGAGGGCGAGACCGTGACCGCCGGCAGGCGGCTGTACAACCTGAGCAATAAGGGCTCGATCACGTAGGGAATGGCTCCGGGGGTCCCAAGCTCACTGAACCAGAACTCGCGGTACATCTGGTGGATGAGCACCATGGAGTTTGGAAGAAGAAAACCCCCAAAGCCCACGCCGTTGAACTCGTCTATGATCACGTCGTATATCCGGCGGCCTCTAAAAGCATACAGGAAACCGTGCAGGTGCACTGTGAGCTCGCCTCCTTTGCGCATATGCCGTATGCCCTCTATGAACTCCTCTGCAACTGAGCCCTCAAAACGGCTTGAGAATATGGTCACGCTGGCCCCGCGCTCAACAAGGCCGCGCGCAACTTCAAAGGTGTAGACCTCCGCGCCGCCTCCGGCCGGGTTTGCGGTATCGCGGCGGTTCATGATGAGCACGTTCATCGCGCGCCCTCCACAATACTCTGCACAACACTTTCGAGAAAGCCCTCGTAGCGCACGGCGATAATGTCCCATGTGTATGCGCGCGCGGTCTCGCGGGCGTTCTCGGAAAGCCTCTGCCTTAGGCCGGGCTCGTCTATCAAACGGCCAAGCACGCTTGCGAGTTCGCCCGCATCCCCTGTGCGGAAGGGCACCCCAAAGCCACCGTCCACTGCGTAGGAAAGCTCTGGGATAGCGCTTACCACAACCGGGGCCCCTGTTGCTGCGGCCTCCATCACGGTTATACCCCAGCCCTCAAATCGGGAGGGCAGCACGAAGGCCAGGCACGTGCCCATGAGCCTGCGTTTTTCGCGCTCATCCACAAAGCCCGCGAACTCCACCGGAAGCCCGGCTGTCATCTCGCGGAGGCGGGACTCGTCGCGCCCGCGGCCTGCAAGCACAAGGCGGGTCTCTCGGCCTCTTTTCTTCATCGAACGCATTGCCTCGATGAGGGTATCCAACCCTTTGTTCGCGATTTCAAGCCTGCCGAGATAGAGTATAAAATCGCTAGCTGGCTGCGTGCGCTCCACTTCAAGCAGGTCCTCGTCTATACCGTTTGGGATGACCTCGGCCCTGGGAACGCCGAACTTCTGCGCTGTGGCCCCGGAGACCGCGCACGTATTTCTAAAGCCTTTTGGGTAGAAGCTCTCAATCAGGTAAAAGGGCAAGCCCACTACGGGCCAGCGGCGGTTGATGGACGAGCCCTCGCGATGGTGGAGTTGGAGCACCACCGGGCGATGGGTCATGTAGCGGCTCATGAGCGGGTTCCACGGGGCAAAGTCCTCAACCACCAGATCGAAGTCATCCGCGTGGGCGCGTATATGGCGTGCCGCCCGGTACGCATACGCAAATGTGCTGAGGACGTAATTGTCCATGCCGGTGCCGACAAAGCGGTATTCCAGGTTGCCTTCGCTATAGCCCTCCGCTCCGGGGAATCGGCCGCTTATGACCGTTATGTCGTGGCCGCTCGCGGCAAGGCGTTTATTGAGCTCAAGACACCGCACCGCGCCACCCCCGCCCACCCAGGGGTTTTTCTCGTGGTCGTATATGAGATGCAGAATTTTCATACTACAGGTATTTTAACAAGCGGCAGACTTTTTGTGTGTGTTACAAATAATTAATTAACGTGGGAGGTCAAACAGAAACAAGGCCGGTCTCGGGGCTAATCACACCAGGCATCTCATCCCATGTGCGGCCATCAAGCTCTCTACCGGCCTGCTTCTTGCGCACACCGCCCCACTGCTTGAAGAAGAAGGGAATCCCCTCTGCACGACAGCGTACACGGATGGCCCTGACCCATTGCTCCTGCATGGCACGGCTGCCCGGGCCGGACTCGCCACCGACTATCACCCAGTCAAGCTGTTTTGAGGAGAATTTTGTGATAGGAGACAGAAGCGGCTCCATAGAGGCAAAGCGCACAGCAGGCTGTATACTAGCAAGGTCGTCAAAACGGGAAGCGTATCTCTCAGATTCGACAGTAACACCCATCCAGACATTATCAGGCCATGGAAGTTTTGGCGCAAGCTCTGCCATACGTTCGGAGCGCTTGGTGACTATCTGGAAGGTATGCCAATGCGCGGCTTCCATGGTCTTGAAGATTTTCTTTATAAAGGACAATGGTATGTCCTCATGGAACAGGTCGCTCATGGAGTTCACGAAAATGAGTTGAGGCTTTTTCCATTTTAGCGGTACTTCTATGAGGTCTTGATGAAGAGTTACCTTGAACCCGTTCTTGTAGCGGGGGTTGCCCATTGCATAAAGCCGCCGGGCCATGCGCTCCGCGTAGCAATGTGCGCACCCCTCACTTATCTTCGTACAACCCGTAACCGGATTCCACGTTGCCTCTGTCCACTCTATTTTGGATGCTTGTGCCATGGTTAAAAAAGTCCTATCTGGTCTGTGCTGTACTTTCTTGCCTCTTTCCAGAACTTCTGTGCAATCGTAACGTCTCTGCTAAAGTGAACTAAATGATAAAGTGGTAAATTTCTCTCATCCCATTTTATTAATACCATATCAGCAAGACTCGGTTTGTGATATTTTAACTTTTTCATGCTTTCTGCGAAAAGCTCTGCTACAAAATCACCAAATTTCAGACCATTTAGCTGAGCCTTTGCCCATTCCTTACGCCATTGCAACTCTCCTGTAAATTTTTCTATTGGACTATCTGCTTTCTCATAATGTTTAATGCGATTTCTATTCACATCCATCCAAGACGGGATTAATACAAGGAAATCAATATACATATTTGATAGTGCCCTTATTACTTCGAAGTTTAAATCATCCATTTTACAAGGGTCTACAAAGCAAAATGATAATACTCTATGTGCCTTATGATGTTGAGGGATTGATCGGAGAACAGCTTCAACATCATTATTAACATCCACATTTAAAATTGTTGTATTCATTCCAGAATAATCTCTACTAACCCTTTTCTTTAAAGTATCACACTTTAAGGTATCAGCCTCACAAAAAATATACTTATCAAACTTATCTGGAATATTTAAAGATATTATTGGAGACGCTGGAACAATCTGAGTCGTTTCTTTAATGCGAGCATGACCGGCTCCTGCAAATAGGTCTAAATATACCCTACAATCCCATTTCCGTTTCATAGACGTAGCAAACATACGTGCGTAATTTTCAACAAGTCGATATTTGCGTTCACTCCATGGCCCTACCTCAGGAGTAAGCAACCCATCGTCTTCAATAATAGAAAGCTTTTCATTCATTTTAAAATTCCTTAGAAAAGCTAGGGAATATAGAATTATCAATTATTAACTTTTCAACCAATTCCTTATAGTAATCCTCATCCCAATCGGCTTCACCTCCAATACATTTGTAGGCTTTTTGATTATGATAATCAGAAAGCCATTTGTATTTCTCAAGTACCTTTGGATTTTTTAAATGTGTATTTATTTGTTCAAGTATAGATGTCTTATGTGCTTCAAGTTCAAGTTCTGGCTCAACTGCATATTCATGTTCTGTTACAATATATAAATAATCAATAAAGTTAAAACCATCAGGGGCTTGCATTAAATAATCCCTATCAAGCTCACCTGACATTCTATCAACTATAACACTATCTACAATTATTCTTGGATACACCGCTTCCTTCTCAAGTTCATACGCTTTTATTAATCCTGCGCTAAATATAATATTTTCATTTTCATAATGCGGCCCTATAGTTAAAGCTCCCCTTAGGAACATCTTATTTATTGAGAAGTGATATTGCAAAAATGATAATTCGTATAATAGATATTGCATATTGTGTAAATCGCAAGAAAGGCATATGCAGTCGGAAAATAATTTAGTGGAAAACATATCACTAGGACTATATTTATGTAGTATGTCTAATGCATGGCGAAAGGTTTCATTTATAGTAGCTATTATTTTTATTGATTCATCATGGTTTTTATATATTAACTCTCGGAATCCAAGAATATCTAAAAATGCAACACATTTTTCTTCGTATTTTATTTCGTCATTAATGCTCATACTTGCATATTCTACCAGAAATACAGTTACCTCAACTGCCCGTTTCTGACTCCACCGGGCCGCCAGGCGGGGAAGACGACCCCATCCTGTCCCTGGAATCCCCGGAGGATGTCACAGTCTGTGATATCCTTATCCCCCCTACTTCAACTGCACGTTGCGGATGCCTGAGGGTCGCCAGGCGGGGGAGATGACTCCGGCGCGGCTGCGTTTTCCTCTCGTGCGCTCCCTTAACGCGGCCCATGTTGCAGCGCCGTCACCGTATCTATTGTTTACTTCGTCCATGGCCCCAAGCAGGTCGCGCCGCTTGCGCTCATCTTCCATCAAGTGCAGCTGCCCATGGTCCCCACTAACCTGCGAAACACTGATACCTAAAAGCCTCACCGCGCCTTTTACGTACAGGAGGTCAAACGCCTTGAGCGCGGCATAGTAGATCATGTGCGTGTCCGAGGTGGCGGCATTAAGCGTCACGCGCTTGCTCACGGTCTCGAAATCCGAGTACCTGAGAGTAAGCGTGATGCGCCTTGCCATGAGCCCGTGCCGCCTGACCCTGCGACCCACCATGTCGCTTAAGCGCAGAAGCCATGCCTCCAGCTCCTCGCGCGCTGTCACATCCGCCGGAAGCGTCATGGAATGGCCCACGCTCTTTACCTCTTCGCCTCCGTCCTGCGTTGGCCTGACACAACGGGCAAGCTCTCCGCAGCCCATGGAAGCAATGACCTCGCCATAGATGCCGAACTTGTTCCTGAGCAGGCTGGCAGGGGCGCGCCCGAGCTCACCACAGGTGCGTATGCCCATCATCTGGAGCTTCCCGGCGGTCTTCTTCCCTATACCCCAGAGCTCGTCTACCTCAAGGGAGTCCAGGACTCCTTCTACTTCGTGTCTTTGTATCCAATTCAATCCATCCGGCTTGCCAAGGTCGCTTGCGAGCTTTGCCATGAGCACGTTGTGCCCTATGCCCACTGTGCAGGGGATGTCAAAGAGGTCGCGGACCTCTTCTTTTATCTTTGCCGCCACTGCCACCGGCCCACCAAAGAGCCTGTGCGAGTGCGTGATGTCTAAAAAAGCCTCGTCCACTGAGTAGACCTCCACGTCCGGCGTGTACCGCAGGAATATCTTCTCCATCTCGCGGCACGTGTGCGTATAGCGCGCGTTGTTGCCCACTACGAATATGATCCTCGGGCAGGCCCGGCGAGCCTCGTATGTGTTCATCCCGGTCTTCACCCCATAGGCCCGCGCCTCGTATGAGGCCGTAGTCACCACGGTGCGGCCCTCACTGCCTATGACCGCTATGGGCTTTCCACGAAGGCGGGGGTCCGTCTTCTGCTCCACCGAGGCAAAGAATGCATCCATATCAACACACAGGATCACGGGGGCATGGCCCCCTTTAAACTTGTGGCTTTCGCCCCGAACCTTCTCAATACTGCTAAGGCTCTGGTGGCTTTCGCCTCGCACCTTCTCATTGATGCAAGGCTTATGGTGGCTTTCGCCTCCATCGCTATCAAGAGTTCTTTCTTCTATATGTCTTCTGTATTGTGCTGCCATTTTTACAAATCCTCTTTACTTTGTTTTAGGTGGCCACTGGCGTGTAGCCATCAGTTTAAATGGGGTCATGAACCCTCCGAATCCTGGATTGCTTCGATCTTCCAAAGCAGGGTCTGTGAGTTGAAGGATATCTCGTATGCCGAGGCCCCGTCCGTGACCGCGAAGTGGTACACAACGGCCCTGCCCTCCATGGTGCTCCAGCGGTATGTGACCTCGTTTACCTCCAGGAGCCGCCCGTTCCAGCGGAACCTCACCGGGCGCACCTTGTATGGCCGGCCAAAGCTTGCCACTACGCTTATGTCCTCGCAAAGCCTCATGGCTGTCATAGCTTTCTTATAACCCCTGTTACGCGGCCAAGTATCTGTACGTCAGAGGCCGCGTGTTCGGTGGGTTCCATGGTGGGGTTCTCCGGCACCAGGCGCACAACAGGGCCTTCATTATATATGCGCTTGACCGTGGCATCCTCCTGGCCCACAAGGGCCACGCCTATGGCCCCGCGAGGCACCTCTGAGCGTGCGCTTACAACGACGTAGTCGCCCTCGAATATGCCGGCCTCGACCATGCTGTCGCCAACCACCCGGAGCACAAAGGCGTCCGGGTCGCGGAAGAGCTCCCGGTCCACGGCTATGTAGCTGTCTATCTCCTGGCGCGCGGTTATGGGCTCTCCTGCGCGGATGACTCCTGCAAGGGGCAGTGCATGAGTTTCGGCCAGGGGCTGTGAATGAAAGTCGTCCGGCTCGTCTTCATCAGAGGCTGGCCCTGCCAGCAACTCCATGCCACGGCTCTTGCCCGCGTGGAGCTTTAAAAACCCCTTGCGCTCCAAGGTCTGCAGATACCCACGCGCGGCAGGGAACGTAAAGCCCATGGCTTCTCCGATCTCGCGTATGGTGGGCGGCATGCCCTGCTCAGCTAAAAACTCACTCAGGAATTCAAGCACCCGCCGCTGTCTGTCTGTCAGCTCTTTCATGTATACAAATGTATACTATTCAAATGTAAATGTCAAGGAGCATGATTTATCCTTTATATTCAAGGTATTTTTCGATGCTTCTTTGAGCAGATTACTATGCTAATACCCTAAATACTAATTTAGTGCTAATATCTGCTAATTTAGCAGTTATTGCTTGACATCCAGTTAACTGCTAATATACAATCAATTAGTAGTTAAGTGGATGCTAACAAGAAAGCTAAATGCTAATAATCTGCTAATAAGTGCTAAATTAGCAGTTGGAGGTTTAGACAATGAAGATACCAGAAAAAGCACCGGACTGGCAGAAAGTGTATAAAGGGCTTTCTCATGGACGCCTTCAAAGTATCCGCATTGATTTACGAAGCGCAATAAAGAAAGCAAACGATGAATATCTATATTGGGATAAAGCTAAATATCTTTCGATTCCTAAAGGAATAAAGCCTGAAGAGGTTTGGGCTTTAATAAAGAAGATTCGTCAGGGCCGTAGGTCATTTATTGTTTTGCCAGCGAAAAATAATGAATGGATCTGGTATAACATTTTACCTACAGCACAAAAATCTCTTTACTTGATAGATCGTGGTATGGAAAAGATATTAAAAGGCCAGACAGCTAAAGAGTATCAACTGCGCTCAATAATGGAAGAAGCTATTGCCTCTAGCCAGATAGAGGGGGCGGCTACCACACGTGCAGTAGCCAAAGAGATGCTCAAGACAAAACGAAAACCCCGAGACTATGGCGAAAAAATGATACTCAATAACTATCAGACCATCATAAAATTAAAAGAGTTTACAGACCAGCCGTTGTCTGCAGAACTTTTAAAAACAATCCACCAGAATATAACAGAGGATACACTTGAAGAGTCCGCATGGGAAGGTGAGTTTCGTGACGATGAGAACGCTCAAGAGAAAGACAAGGTCAAAGTATATGCGGAAGATGGCAAGTTATTACATACCCCACCTGCTTCTTCTGGAATAGAATCGCGAATTCAGTGGATGTGCCGTTTTGCTAATGAAGAGGATGAAGATAGTTTTATACATCCTGTTATAAAGGCAATCATCCTACACTTCTCGCTTGCCTATGTGCACCCGTTCATGGACGGTAATGGGCGTACCGCTCGTGCGCTTTTTTACTGGTATATGATACGGCATGATTATCCGCTTATTGAGTATCTGTCTATCTCAAGCGTTATAAACAAGAAGCGCACACAATACCTTAAGGCGTTTCTGTATTCCGAAATGGATGAGAACGATCTGACATATTTTATTATGTTCCACCTGAAGGCTATAGAGGAAGCCTTGGATGATGTAGTTGAATATATTAAAAGAAAAAAACGTGAAGCTGAATTGGTAGATCATTTATATGCTAAGTTTCCAACTTTCAACCATCGCCAGTGGTCTCTCATAAAAAATGCACATGGAAAGACTGATACTGTTTACACGGTTGAAAAGCATATGAACACTCACGGTACGGCAAGGCAGACAGCGCGGACGGACCTGCTGGAACTGCACGAGCTTGGGCTGCTGGAGAAGCGAAAAGAGGGGAAGAAGTTCGTGTTCACCCCGGTGGCTGATCTGGCTGAGAAGCTGAAAGCAAAATAATTACAGACCTTAACG
>SDBV01006683.1_pt1 | contig 15897 bp, 26 predicted proteins | sample 2277081 | NCBI WGS metagenome assembly SDBV01 (sample SAMN10402039, study PRJNA504765) | marine sediment metagenome | isolation source: marine sediment core GS10_PC15, 223 cmbsf | place: Arctic Ocean: Southern Knipovich Ridge | collected 2010
CTTGGAGCGCATGGCCCAGCATTGCCACACTGTCCAACGATGCTGAAATGAGCGATCGCAACGTTAAACGGTGCCTTCACAGCCTGGAAGAGCGGCAATTCATTGTCCGGCTTCAACGCGGGAATCAGTGGCGGACAAGTGAATATCTGTTACGCGGCCCAAGTGTCGACGTTGCCAACTATGTAGGTGACATTTCCTCACCTTCACATGAACGTGCCATGTCGAACAATGGAAGTGCCATATCGAACGCAGTAGGTGACTTATCCAGCACCGGTGAAGGTGACAAATCGAGCTCGCCTATAAGGGAAAGAGTACCCACTATTAAACCAACTGAGGAAACAAAAGAACCGCCACAGTGGTGGCTCATTCTCGGAAGGGATAAAAGATGGCCAACAACTTACGATCCCGAATGGGCCGCTACAGTAGTCGATCAGTATGGCCCACCGATCGATCTTGAAGCCGAAGCTTTCAAGGCGGCTACTTGGCTGGGGACGGCGAAGGGCCTTAGACGAAAACCCAGGGGAATGAAGACGTTCTGGTTGAACTGGCTGGCCCGCGTGGCCAAAGACAATCAACCATCGCCCAGCAAGGCGCGGACGAACACCGTCCAGGACGTCAGGAAGGCCAAAGCTAGAAGACAACATGGAACGACTTAATTTCCCGATACCACAGCACGTCACTGTGCCACCTGAATTCTTCTGTGACGAATGCCACTTCATCATTGACTATAGCGGTGAAGCCTTTCAGGCGTGGGCGAGGGAACACCGCGAAGACCTTGCTGGCCCCAATGCCCAGATCGGGTGCAAGTGCGAACAGAAACGTCAGGTGGCCATCCAGCTGCGCCAGCGGATGTTGTTGGATGCCAACATCCCACGCCGCCAAGATGTCGTTGGCCCCAGGACGTTCGATAACTTCAACGAAGTCGACGGCACCGCCGAAATGGTTGAAGCCGCCAAGGCATTCGTCGCTGGCGAGCTACCGGAAAAGGCGTTGCTTCTAGTCGGCGTTACCGGCTCCGGCAGAAGTCACATCCTGGAAGCGATTGGCCGCGCCGCACTGGCTGAAGGGGAATCCGTCAGATACGATCGCGCCGAAGACCTTCTGAATATCCTTCGCCACTCCCACAACAGCGAGCTCGGCACCGATCTGTACGACACGATCCAGTGGTATCAGAAGTTCAACGTCCTTCTAATCGATGATGTCGGCATGCAGACGGCGTCGCCGTGGGGTGTCGGCTACCTGACCAACATCGTCGACCATCGATATTCCTATGGGCTGCGAATGGTCGTATCCACGAACTGTCTGACGCCAGATGACATGGCCGCGGTCTGGGATTGGCCGCTGGCGTCAAGGCTGATGGACACCCACAGCGGCGTTGTCAGGGTGATCCACTGCGAAGCGGAAGACTATCGCTTATCCGAGTGGGGCAACGAATGAAGATTCTTGGCATCGATCCTGGGCTTGTCACTATGGGATGGGCGTTCATCGACACTGAGGGCGGCAGCATCGACTGGACTAGCGGCGAGATAAAGCCCCGTCCACGCGACGATATGACCCTACGGCTTGCCTACATATTAGCTGAACTAATAAAGGGAATCGAGCTCCGAAAGCCTGACATCGTTGCGATGGAAGCTGGCTTCGTTGGCGGCTGGAACCGCGGCACCCTTGGAACTGCATACGCCCGTGGGATGGTGCTTTGCGCCGCTGGCCAGATGAAGGTCATGCTTTGTGAATATGCGAACAATACGATCAAGAAAAACCTGACCGGCTCCGGTAGGGCCACAAAGGAACAGCTGGCCCATGCGGTGAAGTCCTTCCTGGGTGATCCTGGGTTGACGTTGAAAGAAGATCAAGCCGATGCGCTGGGCGTGGCCCTTCACTGCTATCGCGTCAGAGAGATGATGATTTGAATAGTCAGGACATTATCACCGTACTGCGCCAACGTTACGGACGGGCCGAAAAGGGCTGGGTCTTCTTTGAAGAATTGCGCCTTGGCACTGGCTGGAAAGACAGATTGAATCCAACCGTCGAACAGCGACTTGACGGCTGGGCAATGAATACGTGGCCATCCAATATGCAACGACTGGCCTTTGAAATCAAGGTTACGGCCCAAGACTTTAAGCGCGAACTGGAAAATCCTTCCAAGCGTGAAGCTGCAAAGCAAGTATCGACGGCCTTCTACTTTGTCTGCCCCGCCAAGCTAATTTGGTATTGGGAGTGCCCTGAAGATGCGGGCCTGATCTGGGTCGACGGAAGCAAATTGAAGACCGTCGTTCCAGCGCCGACGATTGAAACTGTGGAACCATCGTGGCGCTTCATAGCGTCTCTAGCACGCCGGATACAGAAGGAAAAATCGACAACAAGGACTTTGTGATATGCCTTCAAGTATTGAATGGCTATGGCCGCCTGGATTCAAAGGCGAATCGTGGAACCCCGTTACCGGATGCGAAAAGATCAGCCCAGGCTGTGCCCATTGCTATGCCGAGCTCTTCGCACGCCGGTTCCCAGAGTCGGCCAGCTACAGCCCGAATTACCTTCCTGGAACCGCTAGGATCGTCAGTCATTTCGACAGGCTGGGAAAGCCTTCAAGCTGGAAGAGGCCGCGGTTCGTCTTCGTCAATAGTCAAAGCGACCTATTTCACGAATCCGTTTCTGATCAGTTCATCGGACAGGTCTTCGCGACCATGTGGCTGGCGCGTCGCCATACTTATCTGATACTCACGAAGCGACCGGAACGGGCTTGGCATTGGTTCCGAAGTGCTGGCTGGCTTGCTGTAAATGCTGCCCTCTATGCTTCGGGAATCAGAGTGATCCCAGGTGGTACAGACGGCCCCAATTGGCCCCTTGCCAACGTCTGGCTTGGCGTGTCCACCGAAAATCAACGGTTCGCTGACCAACGGATTCCCATCCTACTTGAACTTCCCGCCGTCGTTCGCTTCGTTTCATATGAGCCCGCGCTGAAACCGATCGACTTTTCCAAAGCGTTCGATCCGTCTTGGCGCGAAAATCAGAACGTTCCTGACTGGGTTATTGTCGGCGGTGAATCAGGCGGTAAGAAGGCCCGCGAGTGCGTCGGCGGTATCGAAGAAGCCATGCGGTCGACACACGCCCAATGTCGCGCAGCTGGTGTCGCGTACTTCGGAAAGCAGATGGGGCGTCCGTGGGCGAAGGAACACGGCGACAAAGGGAAGGGCGAAAACATGCAGCTGTGGCCCGAAGACCTTCGCGTCAGAGAGTGGCCGAAGATTGTCGCACCTGTGACGTGATGGCCAATTGCAGAAGAGACAGGCATTACACATACGCGGGGATACAGGCGCAGCTGTTGGCCATGCACTTCGATGACCCCATAAAACTGCCGCTGGCAACAATGCCGACACCGGAATCGATGGTCGTAGATGGCTATACCAAACCTTGCCCCAATCATCCAGGGCAATTCATCCCAGGTGATGAAAAGTGGGCATGAGCGATTATCAGCCTGAAATCGGCGATATGGTCGATGTCAGCTGCGAGACCTATTGCGGCGCCCAAGGAAGCCTTCACGGGATATCCCCCTTACTAAGGGGCAAACGTGGGGTCATCGAAGACATCGAAGCGCCCAACAACGCAGATCATATCTACCGCGTCCGCTTCTACGGGCCGGAATGGGCGAAGGTCGAAGTGAAACACGGTCAAGGCGTCCGAATGTATTTCAAACTTTCGGAGCTCGAAAAGGTATCTGTTATGGTTGATCACCCTTGACGGCGGGATGGCACCTGGGGCGCTCATGCAACACTTCTTCGGTAAAAAGCTGAGTGGCGGCGCCTATCAAAAGGAAATGCGATTCCTGAAGGAACTGGAAGCAATCGGCGTGGCGGAACCGCGGCAAGGCGTTGGCTGGATGGACACATTACGCGCGGCAGTCTGGCACAAGATGGCCCCGTACAAGCCATCAGACGAAGCCGTCGAAGAGGTACATAATCAGATAGTTGCCAAATTGGCAACAGCGGCGCTGCCTTCATAGACTAGGAATTTAGTTTAACTAAATCAAACTTGAACCAAACTTGAAGATGTGCCTCTAGTTAAAGAATCGAGCTCGATATTTGAATAAGCGCAGACCCGTCTATGGAATGGCGTTACCACACTGGACGTTTGAACAGACGATCAACACGTTCGGAACCCCGCATGACGCCTTCTGTATCCGGCGCCGGTATCATGTTCTAGCGACTCGAAATGTCCCAGGTGATCCAGGCTGGCACATATCATTCCGGCCTTGGTGTTCAGAAAAGTATGAAGAGAACCCGACACCGGCGATCCCCCGCAATGAATGGTTCTCTGACGTCATGGCCTTCTTCGGCCTAGTCGGGGTGAAATGGGACGAAGAACATACCAGCGAAAAAGGCGTCGTACACTTCCATGAAAGGATAGGATCATGATTGACCAAGACCAGCTGGACTTAATGGCCAAGATCAACGCCGATCCGGCCTACGATGACTCAAATCATTCCGATGAAACACGAAGAATCTCACTGAAATTGTTCCGATCTGGACTGATCGACGGCACGCCGGTCGAAGGCTCAGATGCCGCCGTCGACCATCTCTTCTTGACTGACGTGGGCAGACTCGCGTTATCGTGGTACGGCCCAACCAGCGAAGATGATGCCGTGGTCGACTGGTACGCCCTTCGGATCAAACAGAAGTTAGCGAAGCGCAGCACTGATGCCACCAAAGGCCCGTTGAACTGGCGCAACGCCGACACCAGTATCCATGCGTTGTTTGAACGTCTAATGATGGAAGTTGGGGAACTGGCCGAAGCCTTGTTCCGTGGCAAGTCGGTTGAAGAGGTCATCGGCGAATCGGTCGATGTCGGTGCCGTGGCCATGATGATCGGCGATAAGGCAAAGCTATGGGACGAATAATCGATGCTGGATGAATTGACAGACCTTCAAGAAATGTTCTGCTACGTGGCCGTGAGCGAACGCAACAAGTCGGATGCATACCGGAAGGTGTATAACGCCGAGAAGATGTCGCCATCTACAGTCAATCGAGAAGCGTCCAGACTCATGCGTAACCACAAGATTACCACTAGGATTCGCGAGCTCCAAGTCAACCTTGCAAAACGCATGGACTGGGACAGAGACAGGCTCGTGGTCGTTCAAGGTGACATATTTGAGGGCGCATATCTCGCTGGGGCATGGGGTCAGGCGACCGCTGCGCTGCGTGAGATAGCCAAACTGGTTGGAGCATACGAACAGCCGGACGGATCACAGACCATAAATATCTTTGAAATGGACAGCTATGACTTCACAACATTTGAACCCACCGAAATCACAGCAATCATCCGGTTCATCCGAATGGTTATCGGAGCTAGAAGAGACGCTGAAGCTGGTGCCGTTGGATCAGCTGGAAGTCCTAGTGGACTCCATGAGCTTGGAACAGGAAAGGAACGCGGCCCGTGAAGACATCGTCGCCTGGGCCGAAGAGCACTTCTACATCGAAGAAACCGCGCAGCCCATCAAGCTGGAACCACATCAGGCGGCCATCCTTCGCTACGCATTCCAGCGCAATGAAGAAGGCCGGTATCGCTGGCACACGGTCATATATTCAGGGCCGAAGAAGTGCGGCAAAACTACCATAGGCGGTCTGGTGACTCGCTGGGCTGCCGAAACTTGGGGCAGATATGGGGAAGTCCTTTGTGTTGGCAACGATGCGAAACAGGCCCAGGAACGCGCCTATCAAAAGCTTCGGGTCAGCTGCGAACTAACCCCAGGCTACAACAAGGGACGTCAAGTCCTTCCAGGCAGATGGAAGGTTCAGTCGAAGGAATCCCAATGCTTGACCAGCGGAACGAAGGTGCGAGCGATCGCCACTGACTATGCCGGTGAAGCTGGGGCCAACCCGATCTTGATCGTCTGGACTGAATTGTGGGGCTTCATTCACCGCGACGCACTCCGTTTCTGGGCTGAAATGGCGCCGTCGCCCACCAAGCCTGATTCGATCACCTGGGTCGAAACCTACGCCGGTTACGAAGGCGAAAGCGAACTTCTGTGGGGCCTATACGAAAGCACTGTGCTGGAAGGCCGCCAGCTGACAGCTGGGGAACTGGGCGACCTGGGTGCCTTTGAAGAAGCCCCGAATGCAGATTCCCTAGTCCCTTGCTACGTCAACGAAGCGACCGGCATGTTCGCTTACTGGGATGACGAAGAAGTCGCCCGAAGGATGTCATGGCAGAAAGGCCAGCATGGCCAAGCGTACTATCAATCTGAAGCTGCCCGTCAGACGCCATCACAGTTCGTCCGGCTCCATCTGAACAAGTGGGTGTCTGCGGAATCGGAATTCGTTCCCATGGCGCTGTGGGACGCATGCAAAAAAGAGCCGTGGCCACTGGCAGCCGGTGAACAGACCCCGTTAATCATCGGCCTGGACGCAGCTGTCACCCAGGACAATTTCGGGTTAGTCGTTGTGAGTCGTGATCCTGACCGTCCAGACGATGCAATCGCCGTCCGATTGTCGTATGTTTGGAAGCCGCCACCTGGGGGAATGATCGATTTCTCGCTGCCGGAAAAGGCCGTCCGCGAGCTCTGCGAACAGTTCAAAGTGGTTCAGATCGCCTTCGACCCCCACCAGCTGCATGACATGTCTAGCCGATTGAGCAAGGAAGGCGTCGGATGGTTCCGGTCATTCGGACAGGTGGAAGAGCGGCTGACATCTGACAAGCTGTTGCTTGACCTGATCGTCCAGCGTCGGCTGCGTCACGACGGTGATCAAAACCTTCGGGAACACATCGCCAACGCGAACGCCAAGAAGCCGCTGAATGAAGACAACAGGATCAGGATCGTGAAGAAGTCTGAAAGCCGGAAGATTGACCTTGCTGTGGCCCTGTCGATGGCCTCACAGGAATGCTTGCGGCTGAATCTCAGCTAGGAAGGGAAGTTATGGCTGAAGAATCGCGACCCAGACTGCGCCCGCGTGAGAATGACGACCAAACCCCTGTCAACGTTGCGGGGATGGAATATTGGAAGATCAAGTCATGGGAAGTTGCTGAATGGCACGACAGTTCAGATGGTTCAGGTGATCCAACAGCCGTCATCGTGCTTATATTTTTGGACGAAGAAGAAGAAGCGAATCTTGACCCTGCATGTTTTCAACCCTCACCGCCGTTGATACTCCGTCTGAAGACCCGCAAAGCTGCCGATGAATTCATCGTGGCGCTGATGACTCATTCAAAGGCTGTCTGGCCGGATGATCCCGTTTCCTGTGATGGGTTCGATCCTGACGCCATCTGCAAATGCGGGCGCCGGATCGAAGACCACGGGAGAGTTTGAGAACTCGCTAGGAAGTTTACCTACGCGACACATTCGGTATAAAAAGTTTACCAAACAGGAAGGGACATGGCAGACGACTTTGAATTTGACGTCGAAGGCATACGGTTCAGGGTCAAACGCACGAACCAATGCAAGATCATCTTTGTCGGCGTAAGTCCTCATTGTCGGGATGGTGACCGTCAGGAGGTCTGGATTCACAACGGCGATTTACGAAGATGGTATGGCGAAATACCAGCGTTCGTTCGTCTCTTCGTCTGTACGTGTCGACGCTGCCCACATCCACGACCCGACATGGCGATCATTGCGGCAGACTTCGCCAAGAGCCCCGAATGCGAACGCTATATGGGAAGTCGACGGCGCTGGTTAGAAGAAAACGCTTCACGGGCTGACCGAAGGAAAGTAGTCGCAGCCAAAGAAGCTTCCCTGGATATCTGTCGCCGGATCGCTGCCGAAGGCTACACCGAAGAAGTCGCCTACGAGATCATGGAGCTCGTTCAAGGATTGCCAGTAGGCGAAGAGGGGTCCAGTTAGAATGCCGGTGGCACCGCATAAGAGATTCAGCCAAAGCTGAAGGAAGGGCCAGTCATGAGAATTGCAGTCATAGGCGGATCAGGCTTCATCGGTTCCCACATCGTTGACGTGTTACAAATGACTAAGATGCACGACGTCACGATCCTGGACGTGAAACAACCGGCGTGGAATATCAGCGAGCCAGAGAGTACGACCGGAGAATTCCGAGACGCTTCCATCCCGTTCCACTACCTGGACATCCGCGATCGTGATCGTGTCGACACATTACTTGGCGCCGGATACGACGCCGTCTACTTGCTGTCAGCTGTGTCCGACTTCTACGAAGCGAACCGGCGCCCGTTGGCGGCGATCGATGTCAACATCCAAGGCGTTGGCCACGTCCTGGAAGCTGTCTCGCGATGCCGCATCAAGAGACTGATCTTCGCCAGCACCATCTGGGTTTACGACCTGTCCTACCGTGTAGACAAACCTATGACCGAAGATGTCCCTTTGTATCTCGATCAGATACATCACATGTACACCGCCACCAAACTGAGCGCGGAACTGCTATGCCGGAGCTACCAGAATTCATATGACATGGAAGTCACCATCCTTCGCTACGGCGTTCCCTATGGGCCACGTGCAAGGGAAGGCACAGTGGTCGCGAACTTCGTCAAGGACGCACTTGAAGGCAAGCCGCTTCTGATCCAGGGTGATGGCACGGCAAGCCGTAGCTTCATCTACGTGGAAGAACTGGCCCTGGGAAACGTCGCTGCGCTTCATCCGTTGGCTGGCAACAAGACTTACAACCTGGGCGGACTCCGTCAGGTCACCATCAAAGAAGTCGCCGAAACTGTCCAACAGCTGATCCCAGGAACACAGATCGAATACCGGCCAGCGCGGAAGGGCGACATCAACAACTTCGCTGTGTCATCGGAAAAGGCCAAGGCAGAACTGGAATGGTGGCCGAACTGGGACATCAAATACGGCGTCTACCGCACGTATAAGTGGATGGCTGACAAGATGGGCATCGCTGAGATGCACCAGTATTAGGGCGTTGACTCGCCACCAATTGGATATATAATAGCCACTACCTGGGGGAAAGGGGATACGGGGTTGCTCGGCCACGTGTAGCTGCGCGGGGAACTGTCGTCCCTATGATTCCGCCAGACCCCCAGGTGAAGCTAGTGTGGCATTAACAGCAGATCGCGTCGGCGAAAGCAACCGCGGGTGAGTGACCTCAATGCATTGGGGCGGCGGCGCGGCAGAGTATCAGGTGGTCACTTAATAGATGAGAGGTGCCAGCTTTGAATGAGATGAATGAGATTTTGGGCGATCATGTAATAATTTGTAGCAAGGAAGCTGACAACCATTCCGAAGAAGTCCTTCCCAAATGGACTTCAAACCGTCCCTTTCATCGACATAGATGGAAACGCGGGGCTTTTGATGGCATGTCGGGCGAAAAGACAATATCTTATGAAGCTGAAGCGGTCGGCCACAATCGTTGGTTAGTAAAAACTCTTTGGGAATGTCGATGCGAAGCTGTCTGCATTCAACCAACGACTGTTTCGATATGAAGGCTCTATCCCTGACCCAGCCCTGGGCCGAACTGGTTGTGCTCGGTGAAAAGCAGTGGGAAACGCGATCGTGGCGGACGTCACATCGGGGCCGGATCGCGATCCATGCCGCTAAGAAGTTCCCCGCCTGGGCGATCGACCTTGCCCAGGGCAACCGATACTTCGTTGATGCGATCAAGAACTACCCAGTCATTAAGATGCCCCTGGGGATGATCGTTGGCACCGTCGAAGTCGTAGCAATGCAGTCGACCGATGCGATGCTGGATGTTCTGGGCCACAAGGAAATCGCCTTCGGTGACTACGACTCGGAACGGTGGGCGTGGCAGCTGGCCGAACCGGACATGCTGGCCGAACCGATCCCTTGCCGCGGCGCCCTGGGCCTGTGGGAAGTTCCGCCAGACGTCCTGGGTCAAATCACCATCGATTCGATCGAAAGGATGCTGTTTCTATGACTCATAAATGCCCCAAGGACGGCTGTGGCATCGACATGCCGACGCACCTTCTAGCCTGTCGGCCACACTGGTATTCGATCCCAAGACCGGTCAGAGACGAAATCAACTACGCCTGGAAGCAATTCCAAAAGGCTGGCCGGAATGATTTACCGGTCTTTAGGCTGGCCCGTACGCGGTATATAGCGGCGCGGAAAGCCGCGATCGAATGTTTGAATCCAGCATGACGATCGAAGTTAAGTGGAAGCCCGAAGCGGAACCGAAGGAAGCGTTCAAACATCTGCGCTACGTCGAAGGTGAAACGCCCTCTGAAGCCATGGACATGTTTATCAAGGGGAACATCCATCTCGCGGTCAGGGAACGCTTCGACTACGCGATCGGGATCATCAAGACTACCAACCACATCGAATACATCTTCCTGGACGTGGACGATGACGAAGACGATGACGACTGGTGGAAGGACGATTATGACAGCTGACACAAAGGAATATATCGGGGATGGCGTCTACGCCGCTTCGGACGGGTTCGCGCTGATCCTCACAACAGAGAATGGCATAGAAGTCACCAACACAGTGGTTTTAGAACCCAGGGAATGGGCCAAGCTGATCAAGTATGTTGAAGCCCTTCCGTCCAGACCAACGGCCACAGAACTGGGACTGGCTGCCGTCGAAGCCCTGAAGGAAGAAGAGGCCCGCGGTCAGACACAGACGGAACCAAGCTGTTCAGATTTAGGATGTTTTGACTCATGACCATTGAAAAGGCCATGCAGCTGGAAGAAGTGAACAACGAGCTCATACAGGTACTACTGGGCTTGACGGCGCGGGTTCGGACAGCTGTGAAGATGCTGAAAGAATGCGAACACGACCACACCACCGTCACCACCACATTGCTGTCGACGTTCCAGGCCGAAGGACTTCTTCGGAAGGTAGCGCCCACGGCTGAAGAAGTCCTTCTGAAGAAGGGCGCGGCGTTTGAAGGCTTTGCGGACGCGGCGCGATCCGAACTTCAGGGCGAAAGGGAAGCTGCCGAACCTAAATTTCTGTGCCTCAATCCGTTCTGCGTCGACGGACTAGCGCCGCGGAAGACTGGCCCTGCGCTCTACGATGTCGAAATGGAGCCGTGTCCGGTCTGTGGCGGCCCTGGATGATAGATGACGAACTACCAGCTGGCTACAAAAGGCCGTTCGTCGTCAGGCTAAAGAGGCCGAACGGCACGACTTTTGAAACTCACAACTGTATGGTCTGCGAACTGGACATCACCTTCTGGAATGATGCCAAGAAAAGAGTGATAGAATCATTGGCCCAATACATGGAACATCGAGATACCCACCGTAGGGAGTCAGCGCGAGCCAAGCAAGCGGCGCTAATAGCTGAAGCTGATGACCTGATCAAGGCGGCGCAGAACTCCGATGACACATAATATGCGTAGGGAAAGGACAGGCAATGGCTAGATACCCCGACATCGAAAATGATGTGGAGCTCGATAAAGCGGTCGTCTTCGCCCTGATCGCTGCCCATGGCGATGGCCTCAGTGCGAAATCACCCGATTATCTAATGGAGAAATGGCTTTGGGTTCAGGAATGTCGTAACCAGACGGAAGCGATCAGCATCTTGGATGTCTTCGGACAGCGTACCTTCTTCCGATGGCGGGAACAGTGGTTCAAAAAGCCTGATGCGCCCTTCGCCAGTTCCGATTCTTCGACCACAAATGAGGGCGAAAAACAGGAAGCGACGCTAACAACCCGCTTCATCAGATGCGAGGAACCAAACCACAATCCCAATTATTCCGCCTTTTGCTACGTCCAGGATGACGGCAGCCACGTTCAAGGTGATATCTGTACCTGTGGCCCTTTCGTAAAGGAAGAATGCCCAATTGATCTACATCGACGGCAAGCCTTCATGGGCTATACGGGCCGAAGCGGGCTGATCGCATGACGATTACAGTCGAATATGGTCACATCCACACCTTTGAATATGAAGGCGAAGTCGCAATCTGGAACCACGCCGATGGCCCGATCCCACAAGGCGACGATATCAAAACGTCGGTGACTCACAGAATGGAAGGAACCTGGAACGTTACAAAGGCCCAAGATTTAGTCAAAGATCGACCGATCACCGATCTGATGTATCCAGCCGAACTGGATTCCTTGGGGAAGAACGTCACCATCGATGAAGAATATGCAATGGCTCATTCCGATCTAAGCGAACCCGTCATCGCTGTCCAGGTCGCCATAGGCGACGCCAAAGACTGGTTCGTTATCGACGGCTGGCACCGCATATTCAAAGCGCGTAAGCTTGGAGTCGAAAGCATTCCGGTTCACGTGCTGGATGAAGCTGACTCTGAGCTCGTAACGCTATCCTGGAAGGTGACACCGCTATGAAACACTTCTTCAGCGTTCTCATATGGGTCGTGATGATGATCATTCCGATCATCGTCCTGTTGCTGGCGAACTTCTTCAACGACGTCGTGATCAAGTTCTACTGGCAATATCGCGCTTGGGTCGAACGAACCTTCCCAACTAGGTGACGCAGCTGACCGATCTGACGCACATCAGTCATATCACTAATATTAGCCATGTCAGTGATTTGACTAACCTGACGCACACTCATAAGGGATATAATAAAAGTTATTAGAAGGAGGCTGTCTCATGAAAGTTCTAGGAGCTATCTTGCTTGCGACTGTTGCACTCGTTGTGGGTCTGTCTCTGGGATACCAATTTAACACTGCCGAAGCCCAGACCATCGGCATCGAGCCTGTCGCTACGATTAAGGTCGTAGGAACGGCACCTATCGCCGGATTGGCTGGCCTAAGAATCCAGGCGGCGGCACCTGAAGGCGTAACGGTTACCTGCGCATTGCAACAGCGAGCTGTTGAAGAATGTACCCGTCCGTCGGTCGCTGAATATGCTTTTACTGACCAGGGAGATTTGATCCAGAGCAACGACGCCATAGATGGCTTTGGGGTGTTTCAATTCACTGGACCGTCAGGCCCTCACGATATCGTTTTTACTGTATTGACCGCTGACGACGATTCAGGGAATCGGATTTTCTACTCGGAAATCTTCACCCAAGTAACGATACCTTAGAGGTAGACAGTGCCGCTCTGACGAACAGACCTGCTATGATCTAGTTCCTGGGCTCATGGATGCCTCCATAGGCCACGAATGCCCCGCCTTCAGCTGGTGAACGCCATCATCTTCTGAAAGTGGGGCTTCGTTCGTATTGACGGTCATCTTCATATTCGCTAGTCTGGGGACGAAAGCGAGGGCTAACATGGATGTGCTGACGGGTGACGGAACAAAATATGCCGTCGTTTTTCATTTTCCTGTGCCGCCGCAAAACGACATTCCAGATTCCGGCCAGCCAACGGTTCAGCGGTAACTTGGCACCACTAGGGAACGGGATTGTATGTTACGACAAGTCCTCAAATTAAAAATGAATGTGCGGATAGACACACCGGCGAGCCGTACGCAGGTCCGCAATGCGCTGATTAATTCCGGCATCCAGGGGAAGGCCGAGAATAAAATCACCGCCTTGGTCGCTTCGGACGTTCAAACGACCCTGGATGCCACACGGCCCTTTGATTGGCGACTTGGTGTTGGCGAAAAACGGCGCGGCAACGAGCTAGACGTACAGACGAATCTATGGATAATTGTCGATTCCACACGCCCCATCAATGTCTTGTATGCCGCCCTTGACCCCTATTACGATGACCTGAAGACCGAGCTTATGGCGCTTATTATGGGGGCCACGACCCTAGTCGGGACACACCCGTTCCACGTACACCGCAGCGATATGACCGACGGTGATGAAACACCTTAAATGGCAGCTATTGACAAAATTTATGTTACGGAACTAACGGAGCAAACTCGCTCCGAAACTACCTACGCATCGGCTATGACCGTTGACTCGACCGAATTCGTAGCCAACGCTGTTTATATGTGTTGGGTATGGTCGCAAATCGCTGTAGACAATAACGGACGCCCTGGCAAGGTGCGATGGACTGAGGGGCCTACCCAGACCCTAATACAAGGCAGCGAAGAGTTTCTTGAATACAGCGGCCCAAGCGAAAACACCATGCGGGCTATGTACTTTGCTCAGTTCAAGTACACCGCGCCCGCAATACCTGTTGACCTAAATTATGAGCACGCAGTCACCAACGCCGTCGACACGATCTTTTCTGACACGATAGTTTTTAAAGCGATACGACTTGACGTAGGCTTGGTTGAAAACACTGACTGGTTTTATGTAGAAAACGACGACATTGCATCACCTGTCCCTCTGACGACTTCGTGGGTAGATTTCGTACCTAAGACGTTCACACCAGGAAACAATAACGACGATTGGGGAGTGATTGGATTCGCGGGCATAGACGTAAACAGCACTGGCATAAGCTTCAACGCTCGGATACGACGTGACGGTACAGCAGGTGCGCCGATAGAGGCGGGTATGTTTTATCAAGGAGAAGGCGAAGACGCAGGCAATGCCGAGGTTCTGCCAATACCGTTATTGAACGTTTTCACGTTGTCCAACGCCCCGCATACGATTGCAGTATCTTGTCAAGACGATGCGGCAGGTACACAGAACGATCACAGATTTTCTACCCTGTTTATCTTGCGCCTGAATGCCTTTGAAGATCACGGCTTTTCAGTCAACACGGTGTTTGACCCTGTGGGGACAGATTGGGAAGAGTTCCCTAATCCGTTGGACGTGTTCACGCCCACGACCGACCCTGGAGAATTCTCGATTTTTGCCGCTGGTGCGCTGGACGTGGGCGCAGCCCCTAATAACGCAATTGTAAGAATCCAGATAGGCGGCACCACCAACCCTACAGGCTCGGACGTGTATTTGGGTGATATCGACCCTACAGACCCGACTGATGAACGCGTATCTGTAAAGATTATTAGTGTTAATCTTTCAGGGTCCACTGACATTGATTTCTATGGACGCACGGAAGATAGCGGCGCTGATCCTATTTGGCGGCATAATGGAATTTTCTACTTTTCACACGAGCTAGCCATACCGGACGGTGCTGGTCTGCCACCGTATGGTCAAGTAATATTCAACTCAGCTGATGAAGAGAATCGCCCAAGGTACGGTCAGCGTATAGCGCGAGGAACGGAAGAATAATGGCTTTGCCCAAGTACGGTCAGAATATCGAAGTGTCAACGTCTACGGCTGTCGTGGGTTCCACGCAGCCACAATACGGCCAGTCGATCTTCCGGCCAGCCAGCAAGACGAATCTGCCTATATTCGGCATCAGGATCAACAAGCGCATAGGGTAAAATCATGACTACAGAGACCCCATCAGCTGAAGAAATCCTTCGCCGGTCTGTACAAGAAAAGCCCAGTGGGATCAACGGCGCCATGCCTGGGGCTGGCAATGCGATGATACTGAGTCTTGCCACCGTGGCGGACAGCTTCATTCCCTGGGGCAGCGCACCGTCCTTGCGCGATCGGCAGCTTCGGACGTTCCTTCCTACTGAACCGATCTTGGCTTCGGCGCTTTACAATATATGCATCAGGAATGCCGCCTTCGCCTGGGAACTCGATGGCCCACCGCTGACCGTCGAAGTGATGCAAGACATCCTTGTCCAGTCCGAAATGGGCGCTGGCTGGCAAGCCTTAATGGTCAAGGTCTGTACTGACCTATTCAGCCAAGACAACGGCGCCTTCATTGAGATCATCAGGGAAGGCGACGCGCCAGACTCACCTATGATCAACTTGGCCCACCTGGACGCGAACCGTTGCCAGCGCACCGGAGATCCCGAAATCCCCGTCATCTACCACGATCGGAAGAACGTCCGGCATAAGATGCTGCCTCACCAGATCATCATATTGACCGAATTCCCATCGCCGATCGAGACGATGAACGGCGTCCAGCTGTGCGCCCTGTCGCGAGTGCTACGCGCCGCCCAGCTGTTGCGTGACATCTCCATTTACCAGCGGGAAAAGGTTGGCGGCAGCAATCCCAACGCGATCCATTTGGTCAGTGGTGTCACCAGCAAAGAGATCACCGACGCCATGAACGCCCACAAAATGAATCAGGCCGAAGCGGGCAT
>SDBV01006684.1_pt1 | contig 15895 bp, 8 predicted proteins | sample 2277081 | NCBI WGS metagenome assembly SDBV01 (sample SAMN10402039, study PRJNA504765) | marine sediment metagenome | isolation source: marine sediment core GS10_PC15, 223 cmbsf | place: Arctic Ocean: Southern Knipovich Ridge | collected 2010
CCGGTCTATGCATTGGGTTTTCGTAATGAAAGGTTTAAGTGCAAAAAAATCAAGTGCTTAACGACAATTTTGACTCGGAATCGTGGTAACCATCACGGTGAGAATCAAAATTGGTGGACGTGCCTGCCTGCGGTAGGCAGGCTTGATTTTAAAGCAATTAGGCCTTGGAATAGATCACCTAATGCATAATCCGGGTTTAAAGGCTGGCCAACCCGCATGGCCTCAATGTGTTCACGCCGACCGTGGATGACCCACCGCACAGATTTTGGTATTTAACTTATAATTTTTCTCCCAATACCTTTTGAACTAGTTACTTCCTCAACTTGAGCGAAGCTCAAACAGGATTCTGCGCAGTCGTGCCAAACTGTTTTACAGAATGATGAAATTTACTCAAGTCCTAGGTGAGTAGATGTAGATTCAAAGTGATGTGGTGTCTCGGAAGACCTTTGCAGAATTCAAGATCTTTTTGGTTACTTTTTCCATCGACTGGGAAAAAGTAACAAAGAAGAAAAATACTTTAATACTTCCGATTCGATGGACAACCTTTGTTTATCAATAAAACCTAAATGGATAATTCTATAATTTAATCCATCTCCTCAAAATAAACGGACTTAATTTCACCCACTTGTCGAGCTGCGATAAATGAAGCTGATAAACTAAATGTATGTTCACCTTCGGATAGTTCAAAAATCCCCAATTTTAATTTTCCCCAACCTTTTTCATATACTTCCCCCCTGGGAACCCGGTCAGGGCTGGGGATAATATCACCGGTAAAACCGGGAATTGAAATTTCATTACCGGCATACCCGTCAATTCTCGCAACAATTCCAGACCCGGCCTGCTCTTCGGGGCAATTGTAAGTAATTCCAATTTCAAATGTTGCAGGATTCACAACCTTGAATCTGAAATAGAGACTGTCCCCTGATCCGGACCAATTTGTAACCCAGTCGTTTGCCCATCCCCATTTTTTACTGAATATTATGCCTCCTGAAAATTGAAATTCCGGAGCAAATACTACTGTTTCCTTTGACTCCTTATGTCCAACTTCAATAATTTCCGGTGAAACCCCCTGGGAGGTAGCATCCTGAAACCACAGATCATACTCAGCCGATAATCTTGTAATTATATCCTGATTTTCATCTGCGATGTTATTTTTTTGCCCGGGGTCTTCAATCATGTTATACAGTTCCGGAGTTGATTTGTCGTAAAGAACAAATCGGAAGCTATCTGTGCGAATTGCCCCTGGTATTGTATCCATATTTCTTCGCACCTGGTGAGTAAATATACTTCGGTTGTTCCATTTAGTTTTCCCATTCATGATCGGCCATAAACTTTTCCCGTCAATTTCCAGGGAATCCGGTAGTGATATACCCAACATATCGGCGATAGTTGGCAGAATATCAATGTGGGCCGTTAATTGATCAAATTTTGCAGGTTTGTTAAATTTTCCGGGCCATGAAATTATCAGAGGTACGCGCACCCCGCCTTCGTGAACAGATCCTTTCCATCCTTTCATTCCACCATTGTAGCGTTCACCATTGGGGCCGTTATCTGTCAAAAAAATAATGATAGTGTTATCACGAATACCTATGGATTCCAGGTGCTGTAGTATTCGGTTAATATTGTCATCTATATTTTCACACATACCATAAACGGCTGCGTCTTTATCATTTAATCCTTTCGATTTGTATTTGTTGAAATAACTATCAGGTACCTGTAAAGGACTGTGTGGTGCATTGTACGGGATATAGCAAAAAAATGGACCTTCATGGTGGGCATCAATAAATTCCAGGGCCTTGTCGGTAAGCACATCGGTGATGTAACCTTTGGTTGGTACCATTTCATTATTATGCTGCAGTTCGGTATCAAAGTAGTTGTTCCAATGGCCGGCTGCAAAACCAAAAAACTCATCAAAGCCCTGCCCCATTGGATTATTAGGATACTGGCTTCCATTGTGCCATTTTCCAAATATACCGGTGGCATAACCCTGGTCATGCATCATTTCAGCCAATGTAAATTCATCTGATCGCATAACTTCTTTTCGATGGGTTACCCAGGTTGTTCCCGTACGAAGGTGATCTTTACCAGTCAGTAAACTTGCGCGTGTTGGAGCACAAACGGGGCTTACATGAAAATTATCAAAGAGTATATTATTTGTGGCTAAGGCATCCAGGGTAGGAGTAGAAATTACATCATTCCCGGTAAAACCAAAATCACCGTAACCCTGATCATCGGTCATTATCAAAATTACATTGGGTTTTTCTTCTTTTCTGCTGTTCTTATTACATGAAAATAGCAAAGCGACCAATATCAATACCCAGTATGATTTCCTCATGATATTTCTTGTTTATTTATACAAATATTTTTTCCGCTAACTGAATACTTTCTGCCAGCCCGGTTGATGAAATATCCAACTTCTCAATGCTCCCCAACTGTGAAACAATCAATTCTGTTGGAATATTGCCAACAAGTTTGTCATCGGCAAAAGGGCAGCCGCCAAATCCTTTAATTGCTCCATCAAAACGTCTGCAACCTGCATCATATGCTGTTTGAATTTTGTCATGGGCATTTACGGGATTGCTGTGCAGGTGAACACCAAATTCTATACCGGGATAGGCAGAAGTGACTGTTTTAAACAAACCTGAAATCAGTTTTACATCCGCAATTCCGATCGTATCGGCCAACGAAATTATTCTTATCCCCATGGTTTGTAAAATTCCTGAAAACTGGCTCACACTATCTTCACTATAAGGATCATTGTAAGGATTTCCGAAACCCATTGATAAATATACCACCTGTTCTTTTCCTGCATGAGCGCATAAATTTTGAATTTCTTCCACCATGTTAAGCGCTTCTACAATGGTTCTATTTGTGTTACGAACCTGAAAGGTCTCGGAGATGGACAGCGGGAAACCCAGGTAATGAATTTCATCGAATTGCAGGGCTTCTTTGGCACCACGGATATTTGCAATGATTGCCAGCAGTTTCGATGAAGTTGATGATAAATCCAGCCTTTTTAATACTTCCGCCGTATCTCTCAATTGGGGTACAGATTTGGGAGAAACAAAACTTCCAAAATCAATGGTATCAAATCCGATTTTTAATAATTGATTGATATAACGTGCCTTATCAGAGGTGGGGATAAATCTTTCAATCCCCTGCATGGCATCCCTTGGACATTCTATGATCTTCATACCTCTGGATTAATTGAACGAAGGTAACAATTGTTTCCCCGATTCTTAGAACAATTCCGCCGCGATCCTGCGTACCGGTTCTGCCTTGCCCATGGAATAAAAATGAAGACACGGAACACCGAATTCCATCAATTCTTTGGATTGCTGAACTGCCCATTCCACACCAACTTCTACCACATCTTCCTTGGTTTTACAATTATCAATAGCATCGGTAAGATCGGATGGTAAATCTATATAAAATAAACTTGGAAGTACACTCAATTGGCCTTTGGTTGTAATGGGTTTTAGGCCTGGGATGATCGGTACATTAATTCCTTCTTTCCGGCACAATTCCACAAATTCAAAATATTTTTTATTATCAAAGAACATTTGAGTAACAACATATTCGGCCCCAAGATCAACTTTCATTTTAAGAAATTTCAAGTCCCTGACCATGTTTGGTGCTTCAAAATGTTTTTCGGGATAACCGGCGATGCCAATACAAAAATCTGTTGGAAACGCATTTTTTAAATCTTCGTCCAGATACCGTCCTTTATTCATCTTTACTACCTGGTCGACCAGGTCGGTTGCAAAATGATGCCCTTCAGGATCTGGCACAAACCTATTTTCACTTTTTATCGCGTCACCACGAAGCAACAATACATTTTCAATTCCAAGGAAATTAAGATCGATCAGGGCATTTTCTGTTTCTTCCTTGCTGAAACCGCCACATATAATATGAGGGACAGTATCAACATTATATTTATGCTGGATCGCTGCACAGATGCCCACTGTACCAGGTCGTTTGCGAATAGACTTTCTTTCTAATAAATCACCACGTTTTTTATAAACATATTCTTCCCGGTGGTAGGTCACATCGATAAAAGGAGGATTAAATTCGACAAGTGGATCCAGGTGGCTATACAATGATTCAATTCCCACGCCTTTCAATGGCGGAAGTATTTCAATAGAGAACAGGGTTGATTTCGCATTTTTAAAATGATCAATTACTTTCATCAATATTTTATTTGTAATTAAGTGTAGCAGCAAGCCACTTTTCTGTTTCTTCTATTGATTGTTGTTTTCTTTTTGAATAATCAGCTACCTGATCACGACCGATTTTCCCGACGGGAAAATATCTTGAATCAGGATGCGCAAAATAATATCCACAGATGGAAGCTGCGGGCATCATTGCCATCGACTCGGTAAGTTTTATTCCTGTAGTTTTTTCAACTTCCAAAAGTGAGAATATTTTTAACTTCTCCGTATGGTCCGGGCAGGCGGGGTAACCAGGTGCCGGGCGTATTCCCGAGTATTTTTCTTTGATCAATTCCCGACCGGTGAAATCTTCGCTGGCTGAATATCCCCACAATTCCTTTCGTATTTTTTCGTGTAAAAGTTCTGCAAATGCTTCAGCAAGCCGATCGGCAATCGATTTTGCCATGATGATACTGTAATCATCGTGTTCCTTCTCAAATGGCTGCAGAATGCCTTCAATATTAATTCCGGCCGTAACAGCGAAAAAACCCATATGATCCTTTTTACCATCCTTTCCATCAGATATGAAATCCGCAAGGCACAGATTATTTATTGAATCCGCTTTTTTCCCCTGCTGTCTCAGTAAATTAAATGTTTCGAGTACATTTTCACCTGATTTATCGTATATAATTACGTCGTCACCATTGGAAACGGCGGGGAAAATTCCAGCTACACCATTGGCGTGTAAGTGGTTTTCATGCTCCATCTGATCAAGCATTGAATTTGCATCTGCCAATAATTTTTTAGCCTCTTTTCCTACTACTTCATTTTCAAGTATTTCAGGATATTTACCTTTCAACATCCAGGCGCTGAAAAATGGAGTCCAGTCGATATATTGTCTGATTTTTGAAATTGAATAGTTGGTAAATTCCTTTTTCCCAATGAAATGTGCCTTCGGAGCAGGATTTTTAGTGAAATCAATGGCCAGTCGGTTTGATTTTGACTGCTCATAAGACAAAAACTGCTTTTGTTTGCGCTTACTCAGGTGTGATTCCCTAAGCAATCGATATTCTTCCTTTACAGAGGAAACATAATCCTTAATGTTTGTTTTACTTAGCAATTGACTCGCCACCGGGACACTCTTTGAAGCATCCAGTACGTGCACGACAGGGCCCTCGTATGCCGGATCGATTTTTACAGCTGTGTGGATACGCGAAGTCGTAGCGCCACCTATTAGTAGCGGTAAATTCATTCCCTTGCGTTGCATTTCAGAAGCCACATTTACCATTTCTTCGAGTGAGGGAGTGATCAGGCCACTAAGTCCAATGACGTCGACCCCTTCTTTTTCAGCAATTTCAAGTATTTTCTCAGTAGGTACCATCACCCCCAGATCAATAATTTCATAGTTATTACACGACATCACGACTCCAACGATATTTTTCCCAATATCATGAACATCACCCTTCACTGTCGCAAGCAATATTTTCGGTTGCTTTCTGGAATCTCCTGCCTTTTGTTTTTCCTCATCCATAAATGGCACCAGGTAATTCACTGCTTTTTTCATTACACGGGCACTTTTTACCACTTGTGGAAGAAACATTTTCCCGGATCCGAATAAATCCCCAACTACATTCATGCCATCCATCAGCGGCCCTTCAATAACACCAAGAGGACTACCTAATGTAACTCTTGCTTTTTCAGTATCTTCAATAATGAAGTCTGTTATTCCCTTTACCAATGCATGGGTCAACCGGCTATTAACATCCTGTTTTCGCCATGCATCATCCTCCACGACTTTTTTGCCTGTGCCTTTCAAATTTTCGGCAAATTCTGTTAATCTTTCGGTCGCATCATCTCTCCTGTTAAGCAAGACATCTTCAACGTAATCAAGGAGGTCCTTTGGAATTTCGTCATACACTTCAAGAATAGCCGGATTTACAATCCCCATATCCATACCATGTTTAATGGCATGATATAAAAAAGATGAATGCATGGCCTCCCGTACAGCATTATTCCCCCGAAATGAAAAGGACACATTGCTGACGCCACCACTGACATATGCACCTTTCAGATTTCCCTTAATCCATTTTGTGGCTTTAAAGAAATCAAGGGCATAATTACGGTGTTCTTCAATACCTGTGGCAACAGGAAAAATATTTGGATCAAAAATGATGTCGTTTGGGTTAAACTGAATCGCTTCAGTGAGTAATCGGTAGGATCGCTCACATATTCCAATTCTCTTCGCAAAATTATCTGCCTGCCCATTTTCATCAAATGCCATTACAATGGTTGCAGCTCCGTATCTTTGAATTTTTCGTGCTTTTTCTAAAAAAGCCTTCTCTCCTTCCTTAAGACTGATAGAATTCACAATGCCTTTTCCCTGCAAACATTTCAAACCAGCCTCAATAATATCCCAGTTTGAAGAATCTATCATCACAGGGATACGCGCAATATCTGGTTCACTGGCTATTAATGAAAGAAATGTTACCATTGCCTCCTTCCCGTCAAGCATGGCTTCGTCCATATTTACATCCAGGATTTGTGCCCCTCCTTCAACCTGGTTTCTTGCCACCGAAAGTGCCTCTTCAAAGTTTTCTTCCTTTATTAACCGGAGAAATTTCTTTGACCCGGTCACATTGGTCCGTTCCCCTATATTGATAAAATTAGATTCCGGGGTTACTGTCAATGGCTCCAGCCCACTCAGTTGTAAATATCTTTTTTTCAATTAATCCTTCTTAAAATTGTTCAACTTCTTTATTTACTCTCCGTGGTTCATACTTTGAAGCAATATCTGCAATAGCACGTATATGATCGGGGGTTGTGCCACAACAACCACCAATAATATTTACAAGGCCCTCCTTAAGAAATTCTTCAATCTGAGAAGCCATCATTTCAGGGGTTTCGTCATACTCACCAAACTCATTGGGCAATCCGGCGTTGGGGTGTGAACTCACAAAAAAATCTGTGTTTTTAGAAACTATTTTAAGATAGGGACGCAAGGTAGAAGCTCCCAGAGCGCAGTTAAGCCCCACACTCAAAAGTGGCAAATGGGAGATTGAAATCAAAAAGGCTTCCGTTGTTTGTCCCGATAACGTCCTGCCACTCGCATCGGTAATCGTTCCGGAGACCATAACCGGCAGGCTGCGGTTCAATTCTTCAAATAACTCCTGAATCGAAAACAGAGCAGCTTTGGCGTTTAACGTATCAAATACTGTTTCAACTAAAAGTAAATCGACCCCGCCATCCATAAGACCGCGAGCCTGCTCTTTATAAGCTTCTACCAGTTCGTCGAAGGTTATCGCCCGATAGCCGGGATCATTTACATCGGGCGATATTGAAGCTGTTTTGTTTGTTGGCCCCAGGGAACCTGCAACAAACCGGGGTTTTAAGGGCTCATTTATTGTAAAAGCAGCAGCCACTTCTTTCGCGAGCTTCGCTGATTCATAATTTATTTCATAGGCTAAATCCTGGAGGCCATAATCTGCCTGGGCAATGGATGTTGCACTGAAAGTATTAGTTTCTGCAATATCAGCTCCTGCTTCAAAATAAGCTTCATGGATCTTTATTATTATATCAGGACGTGATAATGATAATAAATCATTATTTCCCTTTAAAGGCATAAGGTGCTCTTTAAACCGCTCCCCCTGAAAATCTTCTTCTTCAAGTTTGTGCTGCTGGATCATTGTTCCCATAGCACCGTCGAGAACAAGGATCCTCTTCTCTAATATCTCCTGAATATTCATAGTTTGAATACATTAACAATTAAGAATATATACCCGGAAATACAGATGAATTTGCACTTATCTGCCCCTTTACAGGGTGGGAGTTGGCACCGAAAACCGGATGAATTCAGTCAGGTTGCCAAGACGTCAAAGGGCCCAATCCCTCAGTCTTTCCGGATAAGAATGGTGCAAAGAAAACAAATTAGTTACTTATTAGAAAATTAAAGTACAAATGAATTGAAATAGTACTCAATAAATACAGCTATAATGCCGGATTCGTTATAAAACCAACGAAAGGTATGAAAGGCGTTTGGCTGCTGGAATTAGGGATAGATTTAAACCCATAATTGTCAATAGACTTTGTAGCGAGGGTTTCAAGTTGCTGTTAGTCAGGTACTCTCACAGTTTTTTGAATCGCCTGCCCGCCGAAACTTGTGAAGGAGGGGAAGCATAGTAAGATTATGGTGAGAATCAAAAAACGAGAACGTGCCTGAATGACAGTAAATTGGAAGCCGTAGTAAATTTCTAATGACAATTCTGGGTTAAAAGGATGACCATTCAGAGTTATGGAAATTCACAATTATTAAATTAATGTGAGTTCGATATAAAATCAAATGAAAACGCCTTAAACTCCCCTCAATTGAGGGGTTGGGGTGGGTAAATAAGCAAAAATGTCTTCATTTGATTTTAATATGACTGAAATTTTTACTTGAATTATGAATTTTATTAAATACCCACCTCTTCACTCCTCCCTGGAGGAGACTATTGGTATAATTCAAGCAAAAATGGAATTCTTATATCGAACTTACGTTAAATTAACTGCATTGATGGGGTTATATGCACTGGGGAAGATGTTAACCGGAGAATAGAATTTGATTTTAATATCGAAAAATCCCGGGAAAATAAATAAACGGATTTGATTTCTGATTCAAAATAATTAATTCCACTAACGGGTTTTCCTCTTTTTAATCGTGCTTTTTCCTTTTTTTGTTTGAGCCCAGTCTAATTCAAAAGCGTAAGTTACGGAAAGAATGAACTCAAGGTACCGAACATCAAGGCTTTCGGCAAATCCCAAAACAGGCAAATTGGCAGCTCCATCATGTTGCCCAAGATTGGTGCTACCAAGCGATGTCCTGAAATCGATATAAACAAATTGGTTTTTGACTACAGGGTACTCAAGTCCCACACCCAGGTTAAAACTCCACTGCCACCGATTAGCACCTGATAGGTACAAAATGTCCGTTGCCGACTGATCCGTTGGTTCTCCAAACACTATTTTGTATCCAGACTCCGGACCATCTCCCTGTAAAGTCCCTTTACCTCCAAGCCAGTATGAAATGGTTGGCCCTAAATCAACATGCCAGTTAAACTGCCCGGCTTCAGCATTACCACCAACGAATGTCATCCGAAGCAGAACCGGTGCTTCAAGGAAATAATAAGTTGCATTATTGGTTAGCCCTGATGCACTTATAAAGGTCTTTTTCCCTTTTTGTGAAAAGTAAAATTCAGTATAAAAGTGAAAAAATTTTTTTAAGGGTAGATCCATGGCACCTCCCACCTGGTACCCCAATTTGTACTCCTGATCAAATAACTGTTCATCCTCTGGAAAATTAAACCTGGATTTATAAACGGTAAGCGCAGTTTTTGGCCCTATATGAAACTGCGCATATACTTCAAAACACATTATGACGAAAAAAAGAATTATCAAAAACACTTTTCTCATATTCAAAATTGGTAAATAATTATTGAAATAAACAGTGTATTTGTAAATTAAATTTAAATTTTATTTACGATTTAGCACCTTAGACAAACATTTGGTTACCTTTCTAAGAGATAAATCATTAATAATGGAAATAAGTTTTTACATCATTTTCTAGAAATGTCTGTTAAATTAAAATTTCTTACGCTGGTATTGAATATTTTATGCATATCCCCTGTAGTCTCGCAAAACATTCCAATATTTACTCAATACTATACAAACCCATACATTTATAATCCTGCCTATGCAGGTCTCGAAGGACTTTCTACGTTCACTTTAACACACCGAAGACAATGGATTGGCATTAATGATGCACCCGTAACATCAAACTTCGTTTTTCATACAGCAATGAAAGGTGGGGTAAATCTGGGTGTAAATGTAACCCAGGATGAAGCAGGAATATTTAAATCAACATCCGGTTTAGTTACTTTCGGTTATGCAGTAGGATTTGGATATAACCAGATTATAAGTTTTGGTATTTCCGGCGGAGCTTCATTTAATAATGTTGACCTCAGCAGAGGTGTAAATATTAATGACCCGGCTCTTTCTGGTGTTCTTGATAATAATGCATCATTGGCGGGAAATGCAGGCATCGGCTATCGTATTGGTAATCTTAATTTAGGATTTACCTTACCACAACTTTTTAAAACCGAATCCTATGGAACCGATCCTTTTGATAAAGGAGAATTTGATGCGCTAAGTAATTATATCGTTACTGCTGATTATATGATTTACTTCGGTATGGGTGAACATATTATTGAACCGTATGTTTTATATCGATCCTATCAGGGATATTCCTCCCAGTTTGAAACAGGTTTAATAGTTCAACTCAGGAATCTTTTCTGGATAGGTGGAGCATATCGGCAAAATTTCGGATATGCCGGAATGGCAGGTTTAAAGTTAAGCGGAAATATGTCGATAGGGTATGCCTACGAGATCCCATCAAATAAAGTGAGTGGAGTAAATGCTGCCACCCATGAAATGCAACTCACTATTTCCATTGGTGAAAAGAAAAAACGAAGTAAGAAATATGCTACTTTTTTAGCGAGCGAGCAGGTAATAACACCTAAAAGGCCTAAAAAAGAAAAAGAAAAAGAAAAAAAGAAACTCTTTTCAAAACCGCGATTAGTTATTCCCAAATATGTGAAAAATTAAAGGGCCAGTGGAAGAGCCTAAACCGGGGTTAAGGAATGAAAAAATACATAATCTCTTAAGGGGAAACAATTAACGTTAACGGAACAGATTGGTAAAAATTGAACTTAATAAAAATGCGTGGCACCTCATAATTCAATCATAATGATTACTAAATGGCAAATAACTTATAGAAATTTGATGAAGAAAATATTCCTGGTCATATTATTATCTGCGATATCTTCCGGTATTGTATTTTCTCAGATTCCGGTAATCGCTTCACTTTCTGACCTCAGCGCTCCGGTAAATGCTGTTGTCGGTATATCAGGTTTTGGCTTTAATTCCACACCTTCTAATTTAAAAGTACGATTTGGGTCAGCTGAAGCTGAAATAATCAGTGCAACCGGGTCATTTATTGAAGTTAAAGTTCCAGCGGGTACTTCAGCATCGGTTGTTTCTGTAACAAATCTTGTAAGTGGATTTACCGGTTATTCGTCAAAATTATTTTTTATCTCATTTAGTGGTGATGGGGGAGTTCAACCCCCGATAGAAAAGTTTGTATTCGCATCAGTTGAGGAGTTGTTTGATCTTGAAATCGCAGATTTTGACCAGGATGGCAAAAATGATATTGTCACGACAAAGATTGGAAGGAATGATATCCCCAGTGACATTCTGATTTATCATAACACTGCAACAACTAATACCATCACGATGTCTGTTTTGGATAAAAACACAAACCCTGAATTGGATATTGGAAATCCTTCCTCCAATGTAGCTCACGGTGATATTGATGGCGATGGGAAAACAGACATTGCAGTTACGCGTGGAGGCAACACAAGAAATGTGGTATATATTTTTAGAAATATATCCACCATTGGAAATATCAAATTTGCGGTGAAAAAAACTTATTTATTAGCTACAGGGTCCCTTTCGAGACGTGTGCTGATTAAAGACATCGATATGGATGGCCGTCCTGAAGTTTTAGTTACAAATTCAATCAACAATGAAATTGCAATATTTAAGAATAATAGTTCGAAGGGATTAATTAATCTTTCTTCTATCCCGGAAATTGTAACTTCCGGAGTAGCTCCAAGTACAAATGGTCTTGCAGTTGAAGACTTGAACCTTGATGGTAAACCGGAAATAGTAATCACCCCATTCCTTGATGAGAATGTGTATGTACTAAAAAATCAAAGCACAACTACCAATATATCCTTTTCAGATCCCCTGGTTTTACCCGTTAGTGGAAACCTGAATAATATCGCTGTTGGAGACTTGAATAATGATGGTAAAAACGACATAATTGTAACCAAAACACAACAGAATGAAATTACAATTCTTCTGAACAATTCCGATGCAAATTTGTCTTTCGAACCAGCACAGTCACTACCTGCCAATGCCGGACCCTGGGGACTTAATCTTCTGGACTTTGAGGGTAACGGAAAGCTGGATATTATGGTATCATCAACATCCGGTGACTCCTTTACCTACTTCGAAAACACTTCCAATGCCACCGATTTAACATTTACAAAAGTGGATTATATCCAGTCAAAAAAATCCAGAAATATAAAATCTGCTGATTTGAGTAACGATGGCAAACCTGATTTAGTAATTACTGCTTATGATGATGTCACCAGGACATATGAATTAGTAGTGATTCGTAACAATTTTTGCTTTCAACCTGATATTTTGCAAGGTAGCGACCTTACTATTTGTAATGGCCAAACCATTCGACTGGAAGCAACCACTGCTCTGGATGTTACCTATGTCTGGACTCTGGATGGAGCAGAGCAAAAAACAGGACCAGAATCCTTCATCGATATCATCCTGCCAGGGAAATATATTGTAACTGCTAAAACCGAGTCTGATATTTGCATTAATGCCTCAGAGGAAATGAATGTTGTCGCTAATGCTGCCACGGTCCCCCCTGATCCAATTGCTGCCAATTCAGGTCCCGGGTGTTTGGGAAATACAATCAACCTAACCACCCCCGAAGTTGCTAACGTATCCTATGAATGGACAGGTCCGGCAGGATTTGCATCAACATTACAAAATCCTGTCCTGGATAATTTAACTGCAGATATGTCGGGGAAGTATGAGGTCCTTTTAGTAAATCCTGAGGGATGCAAAAGTAACGTTGCCGGGGCTACAATTGTAGAAGCAATATTACCACCTGTTTTCACTATTTTATCAGATATTCCTGCTACATTTTGCGAAGGAAATTCGGCAATATTATCTATTATCGAGGTTGCTGATTATACCTACCAGTGGCAACAGGATCTCAATGATATACCCGGTGCCACCAATGCAACCTATACTGCAACAAATCCCGGGTCTTATTCGATGGTGGCAACAAGTACGGTTAGTAGTTGTATTACAGCTTCAGACTCGTTTGTTATAGCTACATTTCCCCCTCCTGTTTCGGGTTTTACTTCTTCCGAAAAATTTTGCACTGGTGTTGAGGTGCAGTTTACCAACACATCCCTGGTGGATGCCACGCTAAATGTATCTTATAATTGGAACTTTGGTGACGGAACAACTTCAAATGCTGCTGACACAACCTATACTTACACAACATCCGGCAGCTACAGTGTTTCTTTATTTGTAACATATGACGACTTTAACTGTTCAGATAAGTTTACACAAGAAATTGTAGTTAATGATCCAACTCCATTTGTCCTTGAATCAACCGGAGTAAACCCTTTTTGTGAAGGAGATAGCCTCCTTTTAACAGTACCAGGAAACTACGATACCTATTTATGGAATGATAGTAGTACGGAAGCAACATTAGTTGTAAAATCTGCAGGTACATTTTCTGCTTTTGCTACAAATAGTGTTGGTTGTGCCTGGATAGAATCAATTACTGTTGAAACGCTCACAAGTCCAAATATTACCGCGTCAAGTGAAAGTGATATAATTTCCCTCGGGCAATCGGTACAATTAAATGTTGAGGGAGGTGTTGACTATCTTTGGTCACCAGGGGCAGCACTCAATGATTCTACTATCGCAGATCCTGTGGCTACTCCGGAGGGCACTACAACTTATTCTGTCATTGGAACAGATATAGAAGGATGCAAAGGGTCCGATGAATTAACGATTGAAGTCGAGGACACTGGAGACAAGCTTCCTGTAGTTGCCCCACGAATGTTTTCCCCAAACGGCGATACCATAGATGATCTCTGGATAATTACAAATATGCTAAATTTTCCCGATTGCAAGATTGTAGTATTCGATCGGAACGGCAGTAATGTATTTGAGGCGCAACCGTATAAAAATGATTGGGATGGCACAGATTTAAATGGGAATCATGTACCTGAAGGCGCCTATTTTTTCGTCATATCATGTAACGATGGAAAATCCGCAACGGGATCCGTATCAATTATCCGGTGATGTGGAGTTCTTTAATATTAATTTAATCTGACAATCAATATAATTAAAGGTCTATGTCAGAAGCCCGGGAGAGGGTAGACAATCTTTCGGGAATTTCCTTGCAAATATTTTTTCCATAGGGTGATCCCATTGATTAATTCCTGATTAATTGCAAATATTTTCAACTTCCCGTTCTGTAAGATTTTAATATTCTGTGGAAACTATTTCAAAGTATTGTAGCCTAAACCATATTTCAGTGATTGGGATGATTCGGGAACTAATGAGAATCAAATACTTGAAGGGGGCCATTTTGTGTTGATGAAAATTCCAATACTTTCAATCAATTGTACGTTAAAAATAATTTGCTTTATTTTAAATAATGAGGTTACTTTCTTTACCAAAATGATATAAATAGTATCATTTTAGGCCTTTTTTGCATATTTTCTATATTTATATATGAAGAATATTGTACTATTTTTTGTTGGCATGTTACTCTTCTTTTTTGCATCATTTGCACAGATAGAAGAGTGCAATGATGGCATTGATAATGATGGGGATGGATTGATTGATTGTAATGATCCTGACTGTCAGTATCCACCTGCAATAGAGCTGGGCTGTAATTGTGCAGATGGAATTGACAATGACGGAGATGGAAAAGTTGATTTCCTTGATCCAAAATGTGCTTCTTTTTATGGATTAACATTTGTTGGCGATGCCACCGATTGTAGTATTCCTCCTCCTATCTCTGCATCGATCTTCGATATTTCGAGTGACCCCACAGTATCCGGACAAAATACAGTAGACACACAATCTAAAATGGCCATTGGTGATGTAGATGGTGACGGCATTCCTGATGTGGTTGCCACTTCCAAATGGAACCAGACAGTTCGATTGATTGCTACAACAGACGGTCAATCTGATGGTTCGGATGCCGGCGATATCAAAGCTTCGTGGAAGACCACTGATCCATCTGCTGGTGATATACTCAAAGCCAGCGGATCAACTTTTTACTTTGACCTGGAAACTTTAATAGCAGATATCGACAAAGACGGTGTAGCTGAAATTTTCGCTACCATCTATCAGCGAAAAAACAGCACAAAAGAAATTGAGTTCTATTTTCTTGGCATGTGGGCCTATAATGGCACGAAGGATTTACAAAATGTATGGGCGGTAAACCTGGGAACTGCCCGACCAGGAATTCCGGGGATTGCTGATTTCGATGGAGATGGAAAAGGTGAGATCTATCTTAAAAACAGGATTTATGCCGCGGAATCAGGAACACTACTTGCCGACGCCGGTGGTAATTGGAATACAGAAGTTAATGCTGCACCCGTAGCTGTAAATATTTTGCCAGCAACTCCTAATCTCGAACTTGTATCAGGAAATATCATTTACTCTGTACCCGGCATGGCTTCAAGATCATTAGTGACACTGACTGTGGTGAATGATATGAATACATTGGGGTTTGACAAGTATTTTCCCAAAATACTTAATGATGTATTTGAATATGGTATTACAAACTTTAGTTCAACAAGTGTTGCTGATTTTGATAATGATGGAAACCCGGATGTATTTATTTCCGGCGCGCTCAATAACACGGCCGGAAATACTGCTGTCTTTTACTGGAATGTAGCAAAAGGTACAGTAGGTACATTTCTTCCCACACATCCGGACACTGGAACCGGGAAAAGCAAAGTATCATACCCCAATGGATGGCCATGGGGAACGGGCAGGGTGAACCTGGGCGAACTTGACGGCGATGG
>SDBV01006685.1_pt1 | contig 15895 bp, 14 predicted proteins | sample 2277081 | NCBI WGS metagenome assembly SDBV01 (sample SAMN10402039, study PRJNA504765) | marine sediment metagenome | isolation source: marine sediment core GS10_PC15, 223 cmbsf | place: Arctic Ocean: Southern Knipovich Ridge | collected 2010
AGAATAGGGCGGGGGTGCAATCCCCCATTCCTATTCAATTTATAATTTGGAACCAAACTATCATGAGGAAAATCAAAGATTTATTCAAGTGGAAAAGAGAACAGTTTTTTCTTTACATTACAAGACAATAACAATATACTTTTAACAGCATACCCGCCAAGCCTCTGCTCTCCATGCTAAATCCTGGCGGGTTTTTCTTTTTTAACTGTGGGGACAATTTTGCTGGAAGGTTAAAAAGGCAAGGAGGTAAAGAAGTGAGCAGGAAGAATGAATTTCGTAAATCGGGTTCGTCACAGAGTCAATTTCTACTCTATCAAACTGAAGACGGTCAAACCCGCATCGAAGTCCGCTTGCAGGACGAGACTGTCTGGCTTAGCCAGACAGCAATGACTGAGCTGTTTCGGACTACCAAGCAAAATATCAGTCTGCATCTTAAAAACATATTTGCCGAAGGCGAGCTGGAAACAGATCGAGTTGTCAAGGAATACTTGACAACTGCCGCAGACGGCAAGAAATACCAAACGAAATTCTATAATCTCGAAGCAATCATCGCGGTCGGCTATCGTGTCCGTTCCCGCCGGGGTACACAGTTCCGCAAGTGGGCCACCGAGCATCTTAATGAATACCTTGTCAAAGGGTTTACTATGGACGATGACCGCCTGAAAGAAGGTGTAAATATCGGATCAGACTACTTTGATGAGATGCTGAATCGTATTCGCGATATTCGTTCCAGTGAAAAACGCTTTTACCAGAAAATCCGCGACATTTATAAACTGGCTGTGGACTATGATCCAAAATCCGAAGAAACGCTGGATTTTTTCCGTATTGTCCAGAACAAACTCCACTTTGCTATTTCTGGTAAAACCGCGGCTGAAATAATATCTGAGCGGGCTGATGCTTCAAAGTCTAATATGGGCCTGACTGCATGGAAGGGTGTCAAAGTACGCAAAGGGGATGTAACCATTGCAAAAAACTACCTTAACGAAGAGGAAATAGCAGGTCTTAACCTGATTATCAGCATGTATCTGGATTACGCAGAAGATCAGGCAAAGCGGCATCAACAGGTCTTCATGCGCGACTGGCGAAAAAAGCTGGATGCATTCCTGAAATTTAACGAGCGGGATATCCTTAAACATCCCGGCAAAGTCAGTAAAGCGGTAGCGGACCAGTTGGCTTGCGAACAATATGAAATCTTTCATACCCATCGCCTTAAAATGGATGCGAGGCAGGAAGCGCTGGCTGATGATGAGGAACTGCGAAAGATTGAGCATGAAATAGATAAATCCTCCAAACGGAGTAAAAAGAAATAAATAAAAAGAACCATCTAGTAAATAATAATAATTCCAAGGGTTGTGTAGCGATACTTGCAAAATGATTGTCGCATCACCTGCATGACAATTGACTCGGGGTTAGAGTTTTTCTTTGTTATTAATATATTTTACAATAAGTGCAATTATTCATTTTTAATTGGAATTATCTTAACGTTGAGAAACATACGAATCTCCTATAATATAGATCAGATGCGCAGTTTGAATTATAAGCAGTTTGTTTGGTTATTGCTGACACTGTCTGCTTTACTCATTCTTTCTTCCTGCGCCTCAGCTCCTCGTCCGGATTATGCGCTTAAAACCCGGAGTGGCTATGTTACCGCCTCGTGGTACGGCCCGAAATTTAACGGGAGGCCGACATCGTCAGGGGAGAGGTTTGACATGTACGCAATGACCGCTGCGCACAAGAAGCTCAAGTTCGGGACGAAACTTCGCGTTACAAATCCGGAGAATAATAAATCTGTCATAGTGACTGTTACCGACAGGGGCCCGTTTATCCGGGGCAGGGACCTGGACCTTTCTTACGGGGCGGCAAAAAAGATCGGGCTGGTAGAGAAAGGGGTAGGGAGGGTAAAGATAAAGCGTGTCGGCAGAGATATCCGCTACGTTAAAAGAATCCCGTTTATTCCTGACAGGACCTCGGGAGTTGTTAATATCCAGGTTGCATCATTTACTGATATGTCCAGCGCATACAGGCTGAAAAAAGGGCTTGAGGTAAAATACAAAAATGTTTTTATTACCAGGGCAATTATAAAAAGAGAGAAATACTACAGGGTGAAGATCGGGAAATTCAAAAGACATGAAAAAGCGCTTGCCGTTGCCAAACAACTTGCCGATGAAGGCTATGATGTGTTTATAGATACTGATTAGAGTCTGTCCATGAACTCGGTTTGTTTGTCCGTCATTCCCGAAATCCTTAATCGGGAATCCAGTCTTTCAATAGGTTCTGGATGCCCGATTAAAGACTTCGGGCATGACAAATACAAAAAAGGCAGTTTATAAACAGACACTAATTAGAGTTTTACCAGCGGATTCTGATATTTGACGAAGAAAATTTATGATAAAGCATATAGAATAATAAATCCGGAGGTTATTAAATGCGCCCTGAGTGGGATGAATACTTCATAGAGATTGCAAAGGTTGTATCTTCAAGGGCTACGTGTATGCGCAGGAGGTATGGTGCTGTTATTGTCAAGGACAGGGTAATTATAAGCACCGGATATAACGGTGCACCGCGGGGGGAGGAGAACTGTATTGACAGGGGTGTTTGTGAAAGGCAGGCCCAGAATATACCGCCGGGTGAAAGATATGAACTCTGTGTGGCAGTTCATGCCGAGCAGAATGCAATAGTAAACGCCCCGCCTGACAGGATGAAGAACGGGACTATTTATATAGCCGGTTTTGAAGATGACAACTCTCCCGCGGGCGGACACCCATGCCTGCTCTGCCGCCGGATGATAAAAAATGCTCAAATTACCCAGGTCATATATTTGAGAAAAGACGGCGGGATTGAGAAGATAAATGCCGGGGATATGTAAATAAGAAATTACGAATTACAAATTACGAATTACGAATGAGCTTTGTTTGAATGTTTAGATTTGATATTTAATGATGAAGCTCGATATAACTATCCATAAAGGCAATCCGGACAAGCCTGTTGTGATCTTTATCCACGGTCTGGGAGTAGATAAGAATTTCTGGACTGATCCTGCGGAGACAAAGGTGCTGGGCGGAAATATCCCCATGAGAATATTTGCGGCTGTGCCGCCTGAACCCTGTTCACTGCAAGGCAAAAAAAGGAGGATATCTGTAGGTGATGTCCCTGAAAAAATAGATAACCTGTGGACTGCTGTGACCAATAAAGGGTTTAGTGCCGTATGCTGGAGTCAGGGCAGACCTGTTGGTCCTATAGATGCTGCAGTAGAAGAGCTTAAAGAGGTATTCAAACGGGCGAAAAAGGCATTTCCAAAGAAATCTGTGGCACTTATAGGCCACAGCCGCGGAGGGCTTATCGCAAGAAAATTTATGGAAGGAAAGGTTCCGGAAATAAAAGCTCTTATAACTATCTCGACTCCCCATGCAGGCAGTTCGCTTTCACGTATCGGTAAATATATTTCACTCCTGTCGCCTTTTTTAAAGAAGATCCTTCCAAAGGATATTCATGGAACGGTTTCCCATACCTTAAAAAGGGTCAATGATCTTATTGACGGCAATGCCCTGAAAGAGCTTCTGCCCGGTTCTGATTTTATTAAAGGCCTTAAAGATTCTCCATCAAAGAATACGATCTATTTATCATTCGGAGGGACAAAGACAAAACTGCTCACAATTTATAAATGGAAGAAGCATGGCAGCAGGATGCATCCTGAACGATTACTGGATATACCCGATTCGCTGCTGAAAAAGTTTCCTGCATCTGCAATTCCGGATGAGATAATACCCGGCAAGGGGGACTTCATGGTTGCCGCGGAGAGTTCTGTAATGCCCATGGCCCCCACACACTTTGATCTGCCTGCCAATCATATCTCGATATCGTGGCACAAAAAGACGATCAGTAAGACCCTGGAAGTGCTTGAGAAAATCTAAGATTTAAATGAATGAATTGTAAAACAGGTGGTCCGGCCGGTGCCAGAAATTATTCAGCCTTCTTTTCAGGTGGTGCCGGTGCTGTTGTTTCCTGGACTTCACCCTGTCCCGGTGCAGCAGGCTGTTCCTGGATCGGACCGCTTGGTTTATCTGAAATTGGGCTGGTAGCGGACTCTGCAGTCGGTGCAGATGACATGACTGAACTCTGCTGACTTGCCAGTATTGCGAGTGTAAGGGACGTGAGCATAAACATGACAGCTGCTATTGTAGTCATTTTGTTTAAAAATGTTGCGGCCCCCCTGCTTCCAAAGAGGGTCTGGTTTGAGCCGCCGAACGCAGCTCCCATCTCAGCGCCTTTGCTGCTCTGGAGCAATATTATAAAGATCAGAAATAAACATACTATTAAGTGAATAACAAGAATTGCTGTATACATAATATTTATTTAACCTATAAAATTTATTTTATTGAGCCTGTTACCAGTGCGGCAAAACTTTCAGGCTTAAGGCTTGCGCCCCCGACCAGGGCACCGTCTACATAAGGCTGAGACATAAGCTCCTCGATGTTGTCAGGTTTAACGCTCCCTCCGTAAAGTATCCTTACCGAATCAGCGTCCTCTTTATTTATGCCCAGCCATTCACGGATATAGGCATGCGCTTCATTGGCCTGTTCTTTTGATGCGGTCTCTCCTGTACCGATGGCCCATATCGGCTCGTATGCTATTGTTATACCATTAAGAGAAAGACCTTTCAAAGAGCCGGTGAGCTGCCTGTCAAGGACTTCAAAAGTCTTGTTTTCTTCTCTCTCCTCCAGAGATTCTCCAATGCAGAGAATTACTTCAAGCCCGTTGTTCCTGGCCGTACTGATTTTCCTGTTTACAACCTCATCTGTTTCAGAGAAATACTGTCTCCTCTCCGAATGCCCTATTATCACAGAAGTGCATCCGGCAGACTTGAGCATATCAGGAGATATTTCACCGGTATATGCGCCTTTTTCTTCATGATAGATGTTCTGGGAAGCGAGTATCACATTAGATGACTTCAGAAGCCCTGATGCAGCGCTAAGAGACGTAAATGGCGGTGCGATCAGGATATCAACATCTGTTACATCTTTTACCATCGGGAGAAAGGAATTAATGAAAGCCTCTGTCTCCTCAATGGTCTTATTCATCTTCCAGTTTGCTGATATAAAAGGTCTGCGCATAACGGATAATTATGTAGAATTCGCCTTTTAAAGTCAAGTTTGGCTCAAATTACATTAAATTAATATGGAAATGCCTGTTTATTGCACATTGTAGGGGCAATCCCTTGTGGTTGCCCTTTTTCCCATCTTTAATTTGCTTGCATTTTCCTTGACAGATTTTTCCCGCATAGACCGGTTTTGCATAGCATTCCCAGGCTGGGCAGGCACAAGACCTGCCCCTACATTTGCATGCATAACGATTCTTTCAAGCAAATAATGAATTCAGTCCGAAATCACCTGGAACCGGATATACTCGGTTGTGGCATTTAATACCTTGATTTTGAAATTCCTGATTTCCATAATATCTGATGTTTCCAGATCGTATGTCAGCTCCTGGGAGAATTGAGGGGTCGAAGAAGCGCTGGCGTACTTTTTATATAAGAGGTGTACAATGCTGCTTGTGCGGCCCGTATATACCAGTTCTTCTTTATATGAATCTTTTGTCGGATAGTCCAGTGTCTGCCAGTTTTCCTGCTCTTCTGCAAGATCATATACGCGGGTGACCCTGGCGGATTTGATAAGCTCCGAAGTTATCATCGGTACCCCTATGGTTGTCTGTTCCTCAACGTTTAAAGTGTAGCTTTTCAGGTGTGTCTTTTTTTTGGTCGTAAGATAAGCACAGCTGATAACCAGAAACATACATAAGGATATGAAAAAGGCTTTTCGAATTGCCATATTTGTCCCTCCTGAAAAAGAAAAATTTTCCTCCCTATATACAGGAAGTATATCAGAGCATGATTTTTAGTCAACCATAATCTGATTGATGTTTAGTTATAAAGAGTTTGGGGTTTTATTATTGAAAGAATTACAATATCTCTGATAATGTAACGGGGAATTAATATAAACCTTTTGAGGCTTATGATATACCTTCCGGTCATCTTAATGGGAGTGAGCTCCATTGTCCTGCAGATACTCTGTCTGCGGCAGCTCCTCTCGACATTTTCCGGCAATGAACTTATTATCGGCATTACTTTTGCGGTATGGCTGATGATTGTTTCTCTTGGCAGTTTTGCCGGTTCAAGGATCAATAACAAGAATGCCTTCGGACTGTCTTTCATATCTGTTGCGCTTGTTTCACAGCTTACGATGATACTCATAAAAAGTGTCAGGCCTCTGGCCGGTTTTGAACTGGGCGAAGTAATTCCTCTTGTCACTACCGTGGGATGGACAGTCCTCAGTATGGCGCTATTGTGCATTGCGATCGGCATACAGTTTCCGCTGGCTGTTTCATACCTGAAAGAGAGGGCGCCCGAGGTATACAGCTTTGAGGCGGCCGGAGCCTTCGCGGGAGGCGTGCTTTTTACTTTTCTGTTCGCAGGCCGCATGGAGACGTATACGCTTGCGATGATAGCTGCAGTTATTAATATCCTGGTTTCTTTTTATTTAATGAGAAAGAAAATTGTGCTCCTGCTTCTTATATTACCGGCAGTATTATACATGGGCCTGTACAGGACCCCTGTTTCAGAATCAGGAAAGGATACACTCCTCAGGCTGGCTAAAGAGACAATAACAAAATATGTGAAAAACGGAAGTCTGCCTGAAGTTGTGATGAATAACAAAAGGCTGAGGGCTAATGGTGCGACCTTTGTGACAATAAAGACAGAGGAGGGAAGGCTGAGGGGCTGTATCGGAAATATCGAACCCACCATGCCTTTGTACCAGTCGGTCATCCGTAATGCAGTCAGCGCAAGTTCAAGGGATACCAGGTTTCAGCCAATGAAAGAAACGGACCTTGAAGGGATTGAAGTTGAGGTGACAATCCTATCCCCCCTTGAGCCGCTAAAAAATAAGAAAGCAGTCGAAATCGGCAGGCACGGACTTTATCTGGTAAAAGATTACCGCAGCGGGATACTGCTCCCCCAGGTGCCGGTAGAACAGGGCTGGGACAGGATTACTTTTCTAAAACAGGTATCGCGAAAAGCAGGGCTTCCGGAAGATGCGTGGAAGGAAGCTGACCTGTACAGCTTTACCGCGGAAATAATAAAATAAGCTCAATAATTAAATTGATAACATACTATGTAGGGGCAGGCCCCTGTGCCTGCCCGGCTTGGACTGTTAACAACCTCAAAAAACAAGGGATGCAAGGAGGGCAACCACGGGGGGATTGCCCCTACAATTTACACGGTTTTCTCAACAATTCCATATTTTTTAATCTTATACCCAATCTGACGGGGCGTGATTCCAAGAAGCCGTGCTGCTTTGGCCTGGACCCAGCCGGTCTTTTCGAGGGCATCTTCGATATTTGCCTTCTCAATATCCTCAACATTGGATGTTAGAGATGTCGACTTGCCGGGACTTTTTATACGGCGGATGCTCAGTGAAACAGGAAGGTCCGCAGCGGCGATTTTCTCCGTACCGGACATGATGACCAGTCGTTCGATAGAATTTTCAAGTTCCCTGACATTACCTGGCCAGTTGTAATTTAAGAGTACCTGCAGAGCACTTTTTTCAAGAAAAACAGAGCGATTATTTTCTTTGTTAAATCCTTTAAGGAAGAAGTCAATTAAAATCGGGATGTCTTCGTCTCTTTCCCTTAATGGCGGAAGGAACAGCGGTATTACATTAAGCCTGTAATAAAGGTCCTCTCTGAACTTTCCCTGTGACGAAAGGTTCTCCAGGTTTCTGCTCGTTGCCGCAACAATCCTGACGTCAACCTTGATGGTTTTTTCACTGCCGACCCTTTCAAATTCCTTTTCCTGCAGGACACGAAGGATTTTCGGCTGAAGTGTGATGGGCAGATCACCGATTTCATCAAGGAATATTGTCCCTTTATTTGCAAGCTCGAATTTTCCTTTTCTGGAAGAAATAGCCCCGGTAAAAGCACCTTTTTCATGACCGAACAACTCGGATTCGAGCAGACCTTCCGGTATTGAAGCACAATTAAACTTGACAAAGGGCTTTTTGCTGCGGGGACTCATATAATGTATTGCTTTTGCAATGAGTTCTTTTCCTGTACCGCTTTCCCCGCGCAATAAGACTGTGGCCTTTGAGGGTGCAACACGGTATACAGCTTCAAATACCTCCTGCATCCGCTCGGACAGACCGACCATATTATCAATATTGTATTTCCCTTTTAATTCCTGCTTTAAGATCTCTTTTTCTTTTTCAATTTCCTCAAAACTTTCCCATAACTTGACAAACTGGGCTATTAACGAAGCCACTATCTCTAAAACCCTTAGATCGTCATCCACACCGCCGTGTTCTTCTGAATAAATTCTGTCCACACTCAGCACTCCAAAACTCTCATTTTTCAGCTGAATGGGAACGCATAGAAACGATATTCCTTCTTTCTCAGGCCTTGACCCCGTCTTATTTAGGAAGAGGGGTTCTTTGCCAATATTCGGAATAACCATCGGGACTCTTTTTTCAATGACCCTGCCGACTATGCCTTCTCCAATGCGGTACTTCCCTTTTTCTATATTCTGTTTGGCAAGTCCGTGCGCAGCAACAATGCGCAGCTCTCCTGATAAATGGTCCAGTAGAAATACACACCCTCTCTGCATTTCGAGAATGCTTCCAAGTGTAGACATTACAGAAGAAAGGTTTTTGTCGAGATCGAATGAAGAGGTCAGAACTTTGCTGACCTCAAGGATGGCTGTCAATTCTCTGTTTTTGCGGACGATGAGACTGGTTTTCTGACTTTTGTCTTTAATGGACGTCATTTATTAATAATATTGATTTCCATCAATAATGTTCAGGATCAGAGTTTTTCCTAAATAAAGTATCCAATACTAACATCGGTCCCGTTTTATATCAACTGAAGAAGAATTTGTCTCTAAATAAGATGTCGATGTCTATTTTATTGCTGCAAATGACAGAATCATGTAAGAATTGTTAATTTTTTATTAAAAGAGTTATAATTAGGGATGACCGGAAGTTAGTGATATTCTATTTTCTCAGCATACCTGGTTTCTTTTTTCTAAAGTTCTTAATATTGATTCCGGAAAGAATAGTATGCTGTAAAATCTGTTTCTTTAAGGCAGTGTAGATAACAGGTTTAATCATAGTGTGACTTCCCGGAAACTTGAATTAACTTAATACAATTATTAATATAGAACATTGGTACTTAATTATGTATAATCTTCAATTCAGCGGAATGAACCGGTTAAGTGTAATTATTCTTGACATTATCACCATAAAAGTGTAAATAGATTTTACGGAGTTTTGAATGGCAAAATCATGTTGTGACACAGGAAGAGAAGAAAGACTTAAACAGTATAATCTGACAGAATGGAACATTGCCAATCCTGACCTCAAGACTTTCAACTCTGATGATATTTTATTTTCTCCAGAGCATCTCAGAAAACGTAAAAACGGGATCTCATTACTCATAGACCCAAAATCACCAAACTGGATCAGCATAAATAATACAGGAGCGGAGATCCTCAAACTCTGTAATGGTAAAAATACTGTTGCAGATATTCAGGATGCAATCTGCAGGAAATATAAAGTATCTGATAAAGAAAAGGTGAAAAAGGAGGTTTCTCAATTCCTGAGCGCTTCAGAAATTCTTGAATTTGCATCCACTTCCAAATTTGAAAGGCCCGAGTATCCGGGCAGAAGCAAGACTATCGCGCCTCATAAACTTGATGAACTATGGCTGTATTACACTATGGCATGCAATCTCAGGTGCAAGCACTGCCTTGTAAGTGCAGGGAAGGGTCTGAAAAAAGAACTGTCAAATGATGAGTTCAAGGAAATCATCGATGAATCGATAAAATTAGGCGTTAAGAGGTTCTATATTACCGGCGGCGAGCCCTTTATCAAAGATGGGCTTTTCGATCTTATAAAATACATTACAAAAACAAAAAAACGTGAACTTATTATCCTTACGAACGCCACCCTTTTTGATGATAAAAAAATAGCTGCCCTGAAGAAACTGGTAAGCCCTAAGCTTATCCTCCAGGTCAGCCTTGAAGGACCGAATGCGGAGATCCATGATAAGCTCCGCGGAAAAGGCAGTTTTGACAAGGCGGTTGACGGAATAAAGAAACTTATCAGCATAGGAATTACACCGGTCATATCAACGGCTATCAGCAAATTAAATGAAAATGACATTAAAAAGACCTCCCGCTTCCTCTCAAAACTGGGCATACAGGAACATAACCTCCTCTGGATGCACGCTAAAGGCCGTGGTGCAAATAATGTAAGTGATTTATTCGTCCCTGCTGAAAAGATTGCCAGTGCCATGAAGAAGGTCAAGAAGACATACAAGGAGCAGGAAATTATTTTTGACAACATCGAATCATTAAAATTAAGGGTGCGGACCAAAAGAGGCAGGAAGAATGATCTGTGCAACAACTGTTATGAGAAGATCTGTGTGAACTCTGACGGACATGTGTATCCCTGCGGTTCACTCAACGGAGACAAATACTTTGATGCCGGCTCGGTCAGGAAGAAGTCTTTAAAGGACATCTGGCTTAATTCAAAAGCCATGAAAGCGGGCAGGGCCAACTCTGTTCAGAACAAACCTGAATGCAGGGAGTGTTATCTCCGGTATTTCTGTGGAGGCGGATGCACGTCTCACAGTTATTATGGAAGTGAGGTAGACACTGGCAAGGGTTCTGTTACTGCACTTGATCCATACTGTGCAACGTATAAAGCATTGTTCGAAGATGTTATATGGGAACTTGCCTCCGAGGGAGTTACACCTCAAAACGGAAAAGATTATGCCCCGCCCCTTGTGTATAATGCAATGGATTCAAAATTGCCCGGCCATCTGGGCAAGGGGATTAAGTCGATTGACAAGAACTTTGAAGTCGGATGTTATCACTGCTCATGTGTGCTTTCGGTAGATGTTGAAGATGATGACGAAGTATGTAAACCTGAAATAAAAGGGCATGTAACAAAGACAGTCAAGAAAAAATTTTCCACAGCCGCTTACAACCCTGTTGCTGATTACTACTGTCCGACCGGCTACAAACCGAAGGACCTGGCGCATATTCCCAATGAGGTACTTGACGTATCCTACGGATGCGGTAATCCGGCCGCACTTGCCGAGATCAAAAAGGGTGAAACTATGCTTGACCTTGGTGCCGGCGGGGGTATTGACTGCTTTATTGCCGCAAAGAAACTTGGCAGAAAGGGCAGGGTGATCGGGATTGACCTGACCGATGAAATGGTGGCCAAGGCAAGAGAGAACGCCAAAAAGGTTGGAGATGTCCTCGGATATTATATTGTTGAATTCAGGTCAGGTAATATCATGGAGCTTCCTGTTGAGAGTAATTCGATTGACCTTGTCATATCAAATTGTGTGATTAATTTAACAGAAGATAAGGCTAAAGTTTTAGAAGAAATATATCGAATATTAAAGCCAGGAGGAAGGTTTCTTATTTCTGATATTGTGTCGGATAAACCTGTCCCCGGGTATCTGAAGAGAGACAAGGAGCTTTGGAACGCTTGCCTTTCAGGTGCCCTTACAGATGTTAAGTTCAAAGAGGCAGCTGAAAATGCGGGATTCCCGGGCGTGGCACTGACAAAAAATTACCTTTACAAGAAAGTTGAATATATAGAGTTTTTTTCAATTACTTTAAAAGGCACTAAACCGAAAGAAGTCAGCTGTAGTTGTGCCTGTGGTTAAGTGACCGCAAAAAAAATCTGACGGAAAAGAGGTAGTAATTTATGAGAGTAACATTGGTAAATGCACAGGTTTTGGACGGCAATAATGTTGTACCCCCTCTGGGTCTTTTGTATATCGCTGCTGTTTTAGAGAAAGCAGGCCACAAAATACAGATCTTTGATGCTGACCCTGAATATCAAAGTTCAATGATGCAGGAGATCAAGGATTTCAATCCTGAACTGATAGGGATAAGTTTTTTAACGGTAGCTTATGAGAGGGCATTTAACCTTTCTAAGGACCTGAAAAAGGAAATGCCTGATGCGACATTCTGTGCAGGGGGAGTGCATACAACAGTTAAGCCCCAGGATACATTAAAAGAATTCGACCTCGATTTTATAGTTGTAGGAGAAGGTGAAGACACAATAGTTGAAGTATGTGAGAAGCTGGAAAAGAAAGAGGGCCTTGCGGATGTTAACGGGATTATGTACCGTGAAAACGGTGAAGTTATTGTGACAGCTAATCGTGATATGATCAAGGACCTGGATTCCATCCCTTTTCCAGCCAGACATTTAATAGATATGACCCCTTACCTGAAGCCGCCCGGAATCATAAGAGGTTATGCTGAAAAGAACCAGACGACCATAGTTACAAGCAGGGGATGTCCGTTTAAGTGTATATATTGCGGCAGCCATAATGTCTTTGGAAGAAGGACCAGAAGGCGCTCGGTAAAGAATGTTGTTGATGAGATGGAGCATCTGATCAAGGATTTCGGAATGAAAGGCATTTATTACTGTGATGACACATTTACATTGAGCGCAAAATGGGTAAGAGAATATTGCGATGAGCTGAAGAAGAGAAACCTGAACATTAAATGGGCCTGCCAGTCAAGGGTTGACCAGACAGACAGGGAATTGATGAAAATGATGAAAGAGTCCGGCCTTGTCCAGCTTGACTTTGGAGTTGAGAGTGGTTCCGAGAGGATCCTTAAGGTGCTGGGTAAAGGCGGCGCCGGTGACAGGACTTCCCAGATCAAGGAGTCGTTCAAGCTTTGTAAGGAACTGGAGATCAGGACATTGGCAACATTTATTATCGGCAACCCTACCGAAACCAAAGCGGATATAGAAGAAAGCTATAAGGTGGCAAAGGAGATCAATGCCGACTATACAGCCTTTTACTTTCTGACACCATATCCCGGTACCGATATATATGATATGGCAATTGAAAACGGATGGCTCGACCCTAACCTGCCGTTTTCCGAGATATGGGCCCATAGACAGCCCGAACTTCCTTTGATGGCGATAACGTTCGGCAAGGAAGAATTAAGAGATATCCGCAGGGGACTGCAGAACCACTTCTTCAGAAAGAACTATCTCAGTGGAACGGGAAATATCAGCTTCTATTCAATACTGTCTACTATCCTGTTCAGACACCCGACGGTATTTCTGAAAGCTTTTGGAAAGTTCCTCAGGACGAGAAGAATAGATTATATTGTTGAGACCCTGAACGCAGAGTACTGGAGAATGAAGAAGTACGAAGGCGTAGGGTAGGGATCAATTATTAATTACGAATTACGAATTACGAATAAAGGATTTAAGATTTTAAAAAAGAGCGTTGCTTGCAGCGCTCTTTTTTTTGTCATATTGACTTGCGGAATATCGTAAAGGTATTCTCATAACATGGAAAAAATTGTAAGTACCAACAGAAAAGCATTTCATGATTATCATATTCATGAGACTTATGAAGCGGGGATTTCTCTCCTTGGCACGGAAGTTAAGTCTTTGAGGGCGGGCAGTGCAAACCTGAAAGAAAGTTATGTCATCATAAAAGACGAAGAGGCGTTTCTTTTAAACTGCCATATCAGCCCGTACAGCCACGGGAATCTTCAGAACCACGAACCCCTCAGGACAAGAAAGCTCCTTCTGCATAAGAAAGAAATAAGCAAGCTGTGGGGAAATATAAGCCAGAAGGGCTTTACTCTTGTTCCTCTGAAAATATACTTTAAGAGCGGAAAAGTAAAAATAGCAATAGGCCTTGCAAAAGGCAAGAGGCAATACGAAAAAAGGGCGACGATCAAGGAAAAGGAAGCGAACAGGGAAATTGAGAGGCATATGAAGACATATAAAAAATCTTGAAAATTGCGGTTTCTATTTCTTGTCCGTCAGCGTCACAATCCCGGGAAGGTCCCTGCCTTCAAGGAGTTCCAGCGCAGCGCCGCCGCCGGCTGAGATAAAGGACATGCTTTCTGACACGCCTGCCCTGTTTACTGCTAAGTCGGTATCTCCCCCGCCTACAATTGTAAGCGCATATGCATCTGCAACTGCGTGAGCAATGGAAAAGGTCCCCCTTGAAAAGGCATCGACTTCAAAGACTCCCATAGGACCGTTCCATAAAATGGTCTTTGCACTCTCCAGAGCTTCAGAGAAGAGTTTAACAGATGCAGGCCCGATATCTACTGCCTTCCAGCCGTGGGGTATTTCCTGTGCCGTGACCAGTTTTGTTTCAGCACTGGGCTCAATACTCTGGGCGATAACACAATCAACGGGGAGATAAAATTTTACTCCCTTTGATACAACACCTTCCCTGATCTCATTTGCGAGCTCAAGCATGTCATTTTCTACCAGCGAATCCCCGACATGGTATCCCATGGCTTTCAAAAAAGTATAAGCCATTCCCCCGCCTACAATGACCTTGTCAACTTTATCCTCGAGATTACGGATAACGTCTATTTTGCCGGAGACCTTTGCCCCGCCCAGAAGGGCGACAAAAGGCCTTACAGGATGATTGACAACTCCCTGCAGGTAGTCTATTTCTTTCTGGAGGAGAAATCCTGCGGCAGAAGGAAGATACTTTGTAATGCCGATTATTGAGGAATGCGATCTATGGGCAGTCCCGAAGGCATCATTTACATAATAATCGGCAAGCTTTGCCAGGGACTTGCTGAACTCATCATCGTTTACCTCTTCTCTGGCATGAAACCTGAGGTTTTCAAGAAGAATGATGTCCCCTTCAGACATTTTCTCGATAGCAACTTCAACCTCCGGCCCGATACAGTCAGGAAGAAATGTTACTTCCTTCTTGACCAGCCGCTGAAGCCTTCTTGAAACAGAAGCGAGTGTATACCTCTTGTCTGGTTTACCCTTTGGTCTGCCAAGATGAGATGCAATGATTATTTTGGCGCCTTCATCTATTGCATAATTGATGGTTGAAAGCGCCGCACGGATTCTTCTGTCATCAGTAATATTGAGGTTCTCATCAAGAGGGACATTAAAGTCAACGCGTATAAAAAGCCTTTTGCCTTTAATGTCCAGGTCCTTGATTGAGAGTTTATTTAAAACACCTTTAATAGGTGCTGATAAATCGCCTTCCATAGTTCTATTCTACCTCTTGCTGTCTATGTAAAGCATTAAATCTTTTAAACGTGTGCTGTAACCCCACTCATTGTCGTACCATGACAGTACCTTGACCATGTTCCCTTCGAGCACTTTTGTGAGAGGTGCATCGAGAATAGAGGAATGAGGATTGCCGTTAACATCAATGGATACGAGCGGGCCGTCGGAATATTGAAGAATTCCCTTAAGCGGGCCGTCCGCGGCTTCCTTAAGAGCAGCGTTTACTGATTCTGCTGTTGCCTCTTTTTCGATGTCTGCAACGAGGTCAACAATCGAAACGTTGGGTGTCGGGACCCTTATGGCCATGCCGTCAAGTTTGCCTTTCAAATGCGGAAGAACAAGTCCGACAGCCCTTGCCGCGCCAGTTGTTGTCGGGATCATTGATACAGCAGCGGCACGTGCCCTTCTCAGGTCTTCATGAGGGAAATCAAGGATCCTCTGGTCATTTGTGTAAGAATGGATCGTTGTCATCAGGCCGCGCTTAATTGTGAACTTCTGGTCTATCACCTTTGCAATCGGTGCAAGACAGTTGGTCGTACATGATGCATTGGATATAATTTTGTGGCTTGCAACATCAAGACTCTCCTCATTAACGCCCATGCAGACTGTTGCATCGGGCTCTTTGGCAGGGGCTGAAATAATTACCCAGCCGGCACCGGCACTTAAATGTTTTGATGCCCCGTCCCTGTCAATGAAATGCCCTGTAGATTCAAGGGCAATGTCCACATTCAGGTCTTTCCATGGAAGCTGGGCAGGGTCCTTGATTGACGATATGGATATCTCTTTTCCGTTTACGA
>SDBV01006686.1_pt1 | contig 15894 bp, 14 predicted proteins | sample 2277081 | NCBI WGS metagenome assembly SDBV01 (sample SAMN10402039, study PRJNA504765) | marine sediment metagenome | isolation source: marine sediment core GS10_PC15, 223 cmbsf | place: Arctic Ocean: Southern Knipovich Ridge | collected 2010
ACAGAAGCCATTTCCCAATACTATTATACGAGTAATCAAAAGTAATCAAGTTTCATTGCCTGCCGCACTTCAGCCATCGTTCTGTGTGCAACCGCTTCGGTCTGTGCTACACCCTCTTTTAAAACGCCCATAACATAGTCTTTATTTTTTTCAAACTCGGCCCGCCGCTGACGAATGGGCGTCAAGAATTGCTCAAGCACATCAATAAGTCTCTTTTTCACCACAACATCACCTAGACCGCCACGCCGATAATGCTCCTTAAGCTCAGCAACTTCATCGGTACGAGGGTCAAATGCATCGAGATACGCAAAGACCGTATTGCCTTCAACACGCCCAGGATCGGTTACTTTAAGATGCTCAGGATCGGTATACATACCCATCACTTTCTTTGCTACTACGTCAGACGGATCTGAAAGATAGAGCGCATTCCCCATCGATTTACTCATCTTTGCTTGCCCATCAGTGCCCGGCAGACGCGCAATCTTAGGAATAAGTGCCTGAGCTTCAACAAGAACATCGGTCTTATACAAACGGTTAAAGGTACGCACAATCTCATTTGTTTGCTCAAGCATAGGCAGCTGATCCTCTCCAACCGGTACGACCTGCGCCTTAATAAACGTAATATCAGCAGCCTGGCTTACCGGATAGCATAAAAACCCTGCTGTCAGATTTTCCTGATACCCCTTTTGCTGGATTTCCGCCTTGACGGTAGGATTTCTGCGCAGCCGATTGACCGTCACCAGATTAAGGTAAAAAACGGTAAGCTCAGCGATTTGCGGGATACATGATTGTATAAAAATGGTCGTTTTTGTAGGATCGATGCCCACGGCCAAATAATCATAGGCAACCTGCAGCACATTTTCTCGTACCTTTTCAGGCTTATCGTAATGATCGGTCAATGCCTGTACATCGGCAATCATAACATATTGTTTATGCGTATCTTGTAACACAAGGCGATTAGCAAGCGATCCTATATAATGGCCAAGATGCAGCGGGCCGGTTGGTCTATCGCCCGTTAAAGCAACAAGCTGCTTCGGATTTTTTGTTGGTTCCATACATAATTCCTTATCTGAGATATATATGATAGTATATATAACCTGTGGGCCCTTGTCCAAGAGCAGGATACACGAAACACTCAGGAAAAGCATCATGATAGCAGCGATAATCGAATGGATTCCCTATAGCATACGGATAGTGTCCTACAAAGATATCGTTGAAATCCTCTTTTTCTCAGGAGTTACCTATTATATCCTCCTCTGGCTAAAAAAAGATACTGAACGGAATATGCTCCTCGGTTTTTACCTGTATTGTGCACTCTTTTTTGGTGCCTATTATGCGGATCTACCGGTTATGCGTTTTGTCCTTTTTCTTTCTGCGCCTTTCGTTGCTATGCTATTTATTCTGCTCCATCATGAAACATTACAAAAACATTTTGTAAAACTTGCAAAAGGACCCGTATCATTACAAGAAACCCATCATTGGGTTGATGAGCTTATTAAATGTTGTCTCTTGGCCTTGAATCGACATAAAGAAATCATACTCGTCATTGAGCGCAATGATCTCCTAAAGACGCTTATCCACGCCCCTTATTTCATTTATGCTGAGCTTAAAAGAGATGTGTTCGACATCTTACTCGAAAAACAGATCGGGGGAAATGACTATATGATCTGGATCAATCAACAGGGAAAACTTGTCGCCATAAATTCCACCTGGCGAACCCAGATCGATGATACCTGGCTGAGCACAGAGGCTGCTCATATGCACACCTGGAAGCAACAGGCTATTTTCATAACGGCTAAGACCGATGCACTCATGTTTAAGGTAAATCCGCTAACAAGAAGCTTTGATCTGATTACTCAGGGGAAAATAGTAGAAGGGATCCATGCTGAACAGCTCGCAACCTTCATGAAAAAAAATCTGGTAATGACAAAAAAAGTAGTTAGACAGAAGGCGATCGATCCAAGATAAGGAGCAATCGCCTTCTGAAAAGTCTCTTTAAGCTGGCTGCTTTTCTTCTATGCTGAACAATAGAGCGCCAAGAATAATGGATCCAACTATTGGCAATAGAGAAAAGAGACGCAGGGCCATAGTATCACCAAGCGCATACAAACTATAGATAGCAAGTCCAATAATAGTAATAAGCGCAAGAACCGTCAATGGTAATTTACCCCGTTGACCCTTTCTTTGCTGCACCGCTATAAGCGAAGAAAACGGTAAAATAAAGGAGAGGATAACGGCAAGAATAGCCAAAGTCCCCACCATCTCAATATTCGAGATTGCAAGTGAAATAGCACCAGCAACGACTCCTTGCACAATGATTGTCACCCACGGACGATAAGAAACCGTCATCTGTGATAGGAAGGGAGAAAAACGGAAAAGCCGTTCTTCAGCCATCGCATGGAGCATGACCGCATTGGCATTGATAAGACCGTTCGCTGCAGCAAAAAGTGTAATAGCCGATGCAGCAGGAATCAATACCGCCAAGAGTGTTCGCAAATAAGGAATCGGGAGAGTAATATAGCTTGCAAATGCCGGAGCACCAACTTCACTCAATGTTTGAGCACCCATAAGATTCAGAAGACCAAAATGGAAAAGCATATAAAGAAGCGCTGTAACAAAAAAGCCGATCAGTATAGCCAAAGGAGCATTGCGCTCACTGTCTTCTATAAGGTGACTGATCGAACAGCAATACTCAAATCCAAAATACCCGAAGATCGCCATCGGCAATGAAAAAGGAAGTGCTGCCATCTCCACTCCCGTTATCGTAAATGAAGGATTAAAAATAAACGGAATCAAGAGAATAAGTGCCACAAGGGGAACCACCTTAGAAATCGTTAAAGAGTTTAATATATTACTCAAGAGTTTTAAACTTAAGAAATTCAAAAGAACGCATATCACAATGGTAACAGGAACAAAAAGCATATTATTTCCTGTCAACCAATGCCAGTTATCGCCTAATGCCTCAAAAAGGGTTTGACGCAGCGCCAGGATTTCTACCGCAATGGCAAACGTATACCCGGTGATATACATCCACCCACTCCAATAACCGGCTGTCTTATTTAAACCTTCCTTAGCATAGGCATAAAACCCTCCTGCACCTGGACACATACGGCTCATTTGGACCGTACTTAACACAATAGGCAAGAACATTAATCCAACTAAAAGCCACGTAAGAAAGCTCGCATTACCAGAAATTCCGGCCATAATACCGGGCCCAATCAATATTCCTGAACCGACCATAATATTAATATTCATCAAGATGGCCGTACCGAGCGAAATTTTATAAGACGCCATACTCTTCCTTTCAGATTAATTAGTTCTCATTTTCTCCAGGCCTTAGCATAGCAGGTTTCCTATTCAAGTAAAGCTCATATTCCCTCGAAGACAACCATATGAAGCATATAATGCCCTTAAATCACTTAATCAAAAAATATAATACTGATTAATGAAGGAATATACCGCCCTTTTCTTTATAAGTAATTGCTGCATAAAAGCGGTACGTGAAAATTTTCACTCTCTTTGCTTTCCTGCTCCTGAAAAGGCTAGCACGGCAACCTTATCCAAAGCATCTATTCATTGGACTTAATGTACATCTCCTTTTGCATGTTCATTTCCCAGCTGAACGGTAAAACCGATTGCGTATGCTCCTTGGTATACAATGCAAGGCTTTAGGTAAAGGTATAAGCTTTTTATGCTTGCTTTCATACAAGAAGTCTATACATTAAAATGAGTTACCAAGAACCAGGGTAATCAAAATTTTTCAATGAAGATACGGCGACGGGACACATCATCTCAAAGCTTATGCAGGCAATAACACTGATCATACCATGCAAAGCAAGAATCTTTGGCTTTCAATCCGGGAAGTGTTAAAATTATTATTCGTTGCATATTCTTGTGCACTTTATGTCCACATACTGCTTGAGGAATGACGTAATGCGTATACACATCACCCTACTATTAGTACTCCCTCTTGGGGCCTCTTATGAGCTCTTGAGCATGCACACAAGAAACATTATTAATAGGGAAGCATCTAACAGAAAACTGATTAATGCGACAATAAACAATGATAAAGAAAAAGTGCTGGAAGCGCTCGATGGGGGAGCTGATCCTAATGTTTGCGTAAAAACTAAGAATGGGACCGTAACAGCACTTCATTATGCAATGAGCAACGATAATCCTACACTCATCAACATGCTCCTCAGTCGAGGCACTCTTATAAACCTAAGATGGCTGCTTCTTTTAGAGACACAACTAAAATCACTATCAAAACAAAACGGATTTACATATAAAAATGAAACCGCATTGAGCAAGACGTACTCTTTTAGCGAAGATAAAGGAGTATAATGCACCTTAAGCGAGCATTGACCAGTACCATTTTTTTAAAAGCAACTTCCCTTATTATCGGATTCCTTTTTTGGGCTATCATCAGTGATACATTCCAGACCCATATATGGGTTAAAGTTCCGCTCGCCGTTTATAATATAAGCGAAAAAAAAATAGATGCGCCAGAAACGATCCTTGTTGAACTGCAAGGAAGACGCTCTCATGTGCGGCATGTAGATACCCACACTCTTGCGGTGCATATTGATGGGCATAGTCTGAAACCGGGCCCGAACGCAGTGGACATTACACATGACCTTCTTTTCTTACCGGCGTCAATTACCATCGGTGAGATCATTCCCTCTAATATCGTCATCACCAGAGAGGGAGACCCGAGCAGATGAACCTATTTGGAACCGATGGTATACGCAATAAAGTAGGTACCTATCCGTTTACGCCCAACGCCCTTGAGCAACTCGGAAGAGCAATCGCACTCTGGGCGCATAAAAAACATGGCCCGAAGCCAACTTTTTTGCTTGCACGTGATACACGATTTTCGGGCAGCTGGATAACTGCAAGCCTCTCAAGTGGTCTCCTGCGCTCACCAAGTAGGCTGTATAATGCACACGTACTACCAACTCCCGCCCTTTTCCATCTTATGCAGAAAGATCCACGCTATACCTGCGGCATCATGATCTCAGCATCCCATAATCCAGCAGAGGACAATGGCATTAAGATTATTGGTCGCAAGGGCAAAATAACACAAGAAGATGAAGAACAGATTACTCACCTTCTTGCCACCATGCCCGTTGAGGAGCAGTGGCATGAAGGAGGTCTTGAGCTCCCACTTGAAAATGCTGAAGAGCTGTATACCAAAAAACTACTCCCCCTTTTTAAACCGAATTTTTTACGTGGGCACAAAATAGTACTCGACTGTGCACATGGAGCTACCTACCGAGTAGCACCGGCCATTTTTAATGCTTTCGGCGCCGAAACTATTACCCTCCATGATGCTCCCGATGGCTACAATATAAATGAGCACTGCGGAGCCGTGCATCTTGACAGTCTTCAAGCAGCGGTACGTGAGCATCAGGCTCTGATCGGTTTTGCTTTTGATGGAGATGGTGACCGGGTTATGGCGGTCAATAAAAAGGGAATCATTAAAGATGGCGATGATAGCCTTACTCTGCTGCTTGAGCATCCTGATTATAAGCAGGCTTCTGCTGTGGTAAGTACCAGCATGGCAAATCAAGGCTTTGAAGCACATGTAGCTTCTCTAGGGAAAAAACTGATACGAACCTCCGTAGGCGATAAATATGTACTCCAAGCACTTACCAACAATCAGCTCTCCCTAGGCGGTGAACCATCCGGCCATATTATTTTAAAAGATATCCTTCCAACCGGAGATGGAATACTTGCTGCTCTTAAAATGGCAGAAACTATGCTCATTACCAACAATCTAGACTTTCACTCGTTTAAAAAATATCCGCACATCCTTATTAATGTTCCCATTACCACAAAAAAAGATCTGAGTGAACAACCGCTTCGGGATATTATTGCAGCCGGCAAAGCCCAGATCCCTCAAGGCCGCCTGCTCGTACGTTATTCGGGCACAGAATCGATCGTAAGAATCATGGTAGAAGATGAGGATAGTGCATTAACAAAAACGGTCGCTCAATCACTCGCAGAACAGTTACGCACTGTTCTTTCATAAGCATACCCTGGAAACTCTATTTTGAGCACTTGATCTACTCAATCACCCGATGAGCATGCTATACAATCACCACAACGAGTGCCCCATTACCTGCTCTGCACAGCACTATAAAACATATGATGCTCGAGCAGCCATGCCATGGATACTATCAAGATTTTATCGAACAGGATATACTTATATCTTACATTATGGAGGACCCTTTTATGCTCAATTCTTGGATAGTAATCGTTCCACCACTACTCGTCATTGCCTGTGTACTCTTTACACGCCGCATGATTCCTTCTTTTTTGGTTGGTATCATCACCAGCGCACTTATCGTAACAAAGGGGAATCCCTACAATGCAGCCACTCTCTCTGTCAAAAGAATCTGGGAAAGCAGTGGACTCGGCAGTCTCACCAACATTAAAAGCTTCCTTGCCAATGCTAGCATGCTTATTTTTCTCTTTCTCATCATATTAGGCATTCTCATCGAACTCCTTGCAGCCACCGGAGCAGATCAGGCCTACGTAAAGATTACAAGAAAACGGGTAAAAACAAGAAAGGCAGCAGAGGGAGCTTCGCTCATACTGTCTCTTTTCTTTTTCTTCGACGATTATTTCTCAGCACTGACCGTAGGATCGGTAATGCGACCTCTTGCTTACTTGCATAACATACACCCGGTTAAATTAGCCTTTCTAACGACCGCCATGGCTTCACCCTTGGTCATCCTCTCCCCCATTTCAAGCTGGGTAGGCCAAATTACCCTCCAAATAATGAACGGTGGCATCGGCCCAGCAAGCGCTCATCCAGAGATTATTGGTGATCCCTATCTTGTCTTTGTAGGCTCTATACCCTTCATCTTTTATGGGGTTGCGATGATTACCAGCACCTGGTATATAGTACTCCGGGGCATCTCCTACGGGCCTATGCACACGTATGATGTAATGAAATATGAAAAAACCGTTGCCACAACAGCAGCCCCAGTAGAAAAAAGCTCCTTTATCGATTTTCTTATCCCTCTGATCCTTCTTGTTGGAGGAGTCTTTTTTATGTTTCTGTATACGGGTGGATACTGGGAGCCCGGAAGCAGCTTTGCTCAGGCTTTCAAAAACGCCTCGCCTAACCAAGCATTTTTTGTAGGGGGTCTTGCAAGTGTTATCATAAGTAGCATCTATTTCCTCAGCAAGGGCACTATCACCGTGAAGATATTGAAAGACTGCTTTGTAGGAGGATGGCAACTCATGTATCCTTCGATCATAATGCTTACCTTCGTCTGGACCCTTGGCACTATGTTAGCAGATGATCTTAATACCGGTAAATACATAGCTTCGATGGTCTCTTCCTTTGTTAATGTTGAGCTGTTTCCCGTAATCTGCTTTCTGTTTGCTGGCTGTATTGCAAGTATGATAGGATCAGCATGGGCTGCCATGGGCCTCATGTTCCCGATTGTTATAGAGATGCTTCAGCAGCTCCTTCATCTTCCTCAGAATACTCTGCTTGATGCCGTACCGCTTCTTATTCCTGTTATCGGAGCAACGCTTTCCGGATGTGTTATGGGCACCCATCTCTCTCTTATCTCAGACAATCCTATATTATCATCGGCAAGCACTGGAGCAAATCATCTTGAACATGTAAAAACGATGGCCTGGTACGTTGTTCCCGTCGTTATTGCAACGGCAATTGCCTATACCCTTATTGGCATAACCACCAATTCACTCGGCATTTACAGAAGCATGGCACTTGGAATAGCCCTATCGAGTGCTCTCTCAATCATCTTTTTGGAAGCAGCCCAGCATTTCTTTGCGCCTAAGAATTAATACAGGTGTACGAATACCTCGCAATAATCGCTATTTTGGATCTTTTTAACCTATAGAAAAAAAGCTCATTTTGGGACACTTATAAGAGAGCTATAAGTGTCCCAAAATGAAAAATGGCATAAAGCAAGAATAGTAATATTCTCATTTCGACTATGCTGTACACCAAAACAACTATATAAGCCGAACAGATTTTGGGACACTTATAATAAAGCTATATATGTCCCATCCTGAAAAGCATCCAGACCAATAAGGGGGATATTCTCATTTTGCCCATGCTGAAGAGCCAAAAACTATACGAGCTCAACAAGTTTTGGGACACTTATAAGAGAACTATATGTGTCCCATGTTGAAAATATTATCAGTGCCCTTGGAATCCGAGCACAGAGTACCATAGGATCCTGGCGTTCAATACCGAAAAAAGGGTCCGTGGAAAACGGAGCACAGATTGATCTCGTTATTGAGAGAACTGATAATGCAATCACCCTATGTGAAATTAAATACACAGAAAAGCCATATGCTATAGATAAACACTATGCGGAAAAGCTTAAACATACCATGGCCTTATTTGGGCAAAAAACGAAGACCACGAAACAGCTCTTTCTTGCGATAATATCGGCAAATGGGCTCAAAAAAACAATATATTCTGAAGGTCTCGTATCGGGAATTGTCACGCTCAATGATCTCTTTGCCTAAAGTCTAAATGCAGCTATAATGCCTCTTTGATGCCTTGCTTTTTTTGAGTATAGAGGACGTTACGTTTTATAAGAATTGTACATCAATACAATTTTCTTCTATCCTGATAAGTGGAGGTTATAGAAAATGCACAGAGCTGTAATTTTTTATACCTCGGGGGAACGATGGCCAAGTATACGCTTCTCTTTCTAGTTACTATATTTCTTTCCTATACATATCTTGATGCAACTCCCTATAATATTGTTGTTATGACATCACCCGATAAGCAGCTTCTCTTTGGCATTTTTGATCATCATTTCTTACTACGCTATGATGATTATGAAGCACCCTATAGAGACAAATTGCAAGAAATCATGTTAAGTAGAGAAAGCAATGGAGGAAAAGAATTTCATGTTCTGATCGAACATGAGGAGCTACTGCAAGGAACGGGAGAGGATGTATGTGATCTGGGGTACTCACTTTTGCCTTTAATTAAGAAGCTTAAGTTACAACGAACAACGGCCGAGAATTTTGACCAGAGGAATCTATCAGCAATCGCAACCAGTTTTTTTGATCAATCGCAAGATCCTATTGGATGGAAAATGTTAATGGAAGAAAATGAAAGGGCACGCCAGGGCAGCATCAACAGATTTGGTTGTTTGCTCAATGAAATTACCTTTGAGCAGATTTTTGATGAATGGAAAACATTAACAGAGCAAGCCGAGCAGTTGAGAAGCCAATGGGAGGATGAAGTAATAAAGCAAGAATTCAGTACGCTATTAGACGATTCTGCCTCGGCTATACGTTGTGTGCGAGCAACTTTAAACAATTGCAGGATCGACCTGTCAAGTAGCGCCTTAGAAACCTCAGATGATTTACACGAAAATAGAAATATATTCGTGAAAGAACATGGAAATTCTAGAGATATATTACACTTTCTCATGGGTAAAATTGGAGATGCCGGCATGTACTTAACCGACTGTTTTCTTCTTGATCGCCTCCTGAAATTACGAGATCCATCAAAAACCATTATTTTATTTGCTGGGGGGTATCACGTCGGAAATATGGTATCGGCTCTCATACGTACTGCAGATTTTCGCGTTGTAACCCCTTTAAATGACAGAAATATACACAGTTATTTGACAGAAGAAATCCCAGACCCTTTACCCGTAAATGAATTAGATATGATAAAGCAGCCACCGGAGTACTTTGAGCAAAGCTGGGTTCGCTGTACTCTCCTATAAATGTGTAAGTATAGTGTGCTAAGCTTTATATTTGTTTTTGAAGAGTGCCATTTTTTGATCAAAATCAAGTTCACTCTTTAAAGCAGTATATGCTGAATCTATAACTGCTAAAAGGTCTTGAGCAAAAGTAGCATCGGCTCTGTTTTCTTTCAGCGTAACCGGTTCCAATTGATCTTGCAGCCTCTTGTATTCTCTTGCCAGATCAGCAAGACTCGCCTGATCACTCAGGCCAAAAACGTAACGAGGAACTACTGTTTCACCCAAATCAATCGCCTTTTTTACACGAGGTAATGCACTCAAAGGTGATAGGCGGATTTCGCGAGTTAGAAACTCTTTTGGAAACGGATAGTGGGTAACTCTAGAAATTTTAACGGTGTAAGGTAATACCTTACTTGCAATGCCAAACCATCCTGTTTTTTGGGTGGCAGGCTCAATGGCTACTGAAATGTCCATGGTCTTATCGCTGACCGCTTTTAACACATCGGATGCATAATTTTGGGATTCTAACCCGAGAAATTCGCGAGATATCAGCTGTTTGTATTTTCCATAGGGGGTAATAAGAAATTTAGTCAGTTTGTCAAAGTCACCAAGATCCTTCTTTTCGCCTCCCTGAAGAATGAAATGACTTGCTTGTTGCTGATTACTCAGCTGCCAGGTAATAGTTACAGGCTCGTTCGTTGCATTTGCTATATTCAACTTCTGCTCACTTGCAGTAACAACAGGACTGGATGCAATCTCCTTCTCCATCGCAACGACGGATGAGGATAGCGTAATTCCTAAAAGTAAGAGGGATAATCGTTGCATGGTTTTCCTTTAATCAGTAATACACACCTGTTGTAAGGCCTATTTATCTGCTACGCTGGCCCACCTATTCTTAATGTAGCAAGATCATTTAACATGAATCAATAATTAATCTGAATATAATATATTAAGAAGGACTCGGAGTTGCATCAAGGTCCATTCAGCCTCTACCGCGTAGGAAGGCCTCTTATGTTGAGATATGGATGAAAGAACATAAGAACAGGAGCCAGAACTAACGTGACAGAGTTTTTTACCAAACGTAAAGTCTATTTTACATTTGGTTAGACTATATGTTAAAACGACTTAACATATAGTAGCGAAAAGGTTCCGTGAGAAATAGATGGTTGGCTATGATTATGCCTCGTTTTTTACCTATGGATACGATGTATGCATAACCTTTGGGGTGCGGAGACTCTAGATCTAAACTCATTCTTTTCAAGCTCATTTAGGAGTAACGAGATTCTAACGAGTAGAAATAGGCTTAAAAAATTTATTCGAGAAAATACCTATAATTTGGACCAAAGGCTTTTTCGATGCGTTTGGCTACATTTTTACCAATTGGTCTACGTCCATTTTCCATATTCGAAAGACTTGCTTGAGTTACATTAATTTTTTGTGCGAAGGCCACTTGCGTTAAGCCTTCTCGCAAACGCAACCCTTTTAAGAGAGCTCCGGCCTTCGTCAGCTTTTTTACCAGTTTTGCGAACACTACATCTGATGGAATAGAGCCCTTAGAAGCTTTTGTATCAATAACGTATTTCTCGGCTATCTTTTTTGGAATGGCATAGGTTTTATGATTCTGTATTACATACAGTATTGATGAATCGTTACTTTCCGTATTAGTAAGGCGCATTTTCGTGTGTGCCGACATAGTATACCTCAATTATTCTCATGTCCTTATCTATAACTTCCCAACAACATACGTATGTTGGTTTTCCTTTTATGAGGTGGCAGTGATGCTTATTCTCACTTTTCTTTCGACGCAATTTTCCGTAATTCAACCAGCAGCCCCCACCTGAGGGTCCTTTATTGGCTAAATCTTCAACCAAAAGATGTAGGATGGTTGACACTCCCCGGTTTAAAAGCCGGAGATTCTTGCTTCACAGGATGACCCATTGTCCTTCCTCCACAAGCTCTTAGACGACGTGCCCCGCCGCCTTATCTGTAAAGTTCAAAAAATTATCACCTTGGCTTTCGGCAACAATCCTTAGTATAGAAACTCTTGCTACGAAAGCAAGCATCAAAAGCTTACCATATCCTCTGAGTAAATATGCTCTCGATTCCAATCTATTACTTTAAATGTTCATCATGCTGGGCTTCACCCAGTTTAACGCGCATTTTCACCTATTTTTTTCACTATCATTATTAATTTTAAGACTTATTTTCATTTTCATGGCCAGATCATAGCATACATGGTTGTTAAATACAAGAAGGATGGCTGCCTTTCCAGGGCTATCTCATTAAATTTTTCCCTTTGCCAGGGTAAGCATCCCAGAATCATCTCCTAATTAAGCTATTGCGCAATGTTTTAATTCTTGTGTCATGAATATCAATCGGGCTTATAATTTCTTTTAATACTTCTTCTCTCTTGAATAAGCCTGCATGCTTCATCCCCAGACTCCTTCATTTATAGGCTGTTTTCGATGAATTTTGCAGATTCTATTGTGGTAATCTATTTTTTATGAGACAGCCCTGTAATAAGTGCCTCTAAATAGGGTACGATTGCCCCGAAAAAAAAATGTTTGCTTATAAAGACACATCAAGTTATAATCTGCTAAAAGGATATAATTATCCGTCAAGAAATCCCACGTCTCACGAAAGGAATAGCATGCATATAAACCTTTTCTTAAGCTTTTTTGTGCTCAGTACGAGCATAGTCTCTCATGCGATGGAAGTGAAACACGTTCCAAAAAATAGTTCTGAAAAACCTGTAAATATGCTTATGGAAAGTGCTTTAGCCGGGAATAAAGAAAAAATGGCAGCTGCCCTCCAAGATGGAGCTACGCTTGCAGATCAAGACCAGCAGGGGCTTACAGCCTTCCACCACGCACTGTATGCCCATAAACATGAATCGATCGATTTTATTATGAACATTCTTGAGCAAGGAGGAGCGAGCTCTACATATCTTAATGCTCTTCGTATCAAGGCTTCTCTACCTCCAAAGCACATCAATCCCCGAGAGCGGTTTCACTTTGGTGGCTTAGCATTCCATCCTTTTAAAAATTTGATACTTACCGCCACTGGTGGCGATCTTTGGTGCGTTGATCTGTGGAATGAGCGCGGTGAGCATCTCGCTGACATTGTAAAAAAAGTTACAGAGGACACGAACATAGCCGCAGAATTTAGTGCTTCTGCTGACTTAATCTTGACAACTTGCGGCAAAGAAATCATTGTTAGTGATCTTACGGGAAGACATCTAGTTACAATAAAACTTGAAAGTATTATTAATGAGTTTGCTACCACATTGAGTCCACAAAACAACTATATACTGAGCACCACACGCTCAACTGCTCAGCTGCGGAATATGAAGGGGGAACTTATGGTAACCCTCCCTCATACTGCACCCATTATAACTGCATGTTTTAATCATACTGGTACTTCTATACTGACATCATGCTCTGATAATAAGGCTTACGTATGGGACCTACAAGGAAATATGCTAGCGAGTATGTACCATTACCTATATGCGGATAAATACTTTGATGATGACGATGATCGGAGTTATATGAATTGTATTAATAATGGAAACGATCATGGCTTCCCCAATCCTTTTGGGCAAGATATAAGACCTCAATTCAGCCCTGATGATACAGCTATACTAACGGCAGGTGAAGAATGGCGTTCAGTCTATGTGTGGAATCTTAAAGGCGATCAGATGGCTGGGCTAACCCTACCGAGAAAAATTATAATAGGAAAGGCCATATTTAGTCCGGACAGTCAGCTGGTACTTACAAGTGCAGCAGATGGGAAAGAAGGCATCTTATGGAATCTTCAAGGAATTGACGTTGCGAGGAGCACCGCGTGGAGGCGATCATTAGTAACATTTAGCCCTGGCGGTAAACGTATTCTCAGCTGTATTACAAACAAGGCATTCCTATCCGATCTTCAAGGAAACATACTTACTGAATGTGATCCGGAAGATAGTAAATCACTTCGCGTAGCACATTTTAGTCCTGATGGAAGCTGTTTTGTTCTTGCTGGTGAAAACACCGCAAGTCTTTGGGACCTGAGAGGAAATAAACAAGATGCAATAAAACTAGATTCATGGGCAGGCAGAGGGATTTTCAGCCCGTTAAGTGATAGCCTTATTTTGATCGCAGCTGATCATAACCCGATTATATGGGGCTTCCAAGGTACCGCTGTAGATTTGATCATTTCGCACGCGATAAAATCTGGCAATACGCAAGTTCTTGAGAGAATGCTCAGTTACTTAAAAAAACATGGTGAACCGTTGACACTGTATTGTAAGAAAAACATTATATCATCTATTATTCACCAAGCAGCTCGCATTCATAAGCATAATCAGGAAGTCTACACAAGGCTCTTGCATATTATACAACTCCTGATAGAACATACGCACGCATTGCTTGATGAAAGGGATGCAGAGGACCATCTCCCCTTATTCTGGTCCCATCACTATGACCTGCAAGAGATAGTCAATCTTGTAACAAAAAAAAGAAGCGACCCTAACCTTGCTCCCACATTACAGGCTTCTTCCCACTTGCCACAGGCACGTTTTCCAGAGGTGCTTAGTGTTGAGGACTACTTCGATGCCACACAAAGGGGTAATCTGCCTTTGCTCAAGAAATGCCTTGCTAATCATACAATTGAAGTAGATGCAATCAACTCAGATGGCTTCAATGCCTTACATCTTGCATGTATTAGTGGCCAGCTGGAAGCTATAAAACTTCTGCTTCAACAGAAAAAAGTCAATATTCATGAAGCGATCACGAAAGAAGGCCCTTATCATGGCTGGACTCCTTTGCATTGCGCCTGTTTTCAAGATAAGTCGGAGATTATTCTTTTTCTTCTGTATGCCGGAGCAATATCAACCATAGCTGATAAGCAGGGCAGGCTACCTCTTGATCTTGCTCTTACACAGGCAAATCAAGAAGTAGTGGATGTCCTTCTTAATTTGCAAACGCAAATTTCTGACGTAGTAAATAAACACATAAAGCAGCAGGAAGCGAATATAGATGTTCCTTCTCCTCAAGCAGAAATTGCTGAATGTGTTGTCTGCCTTGAGCCATTGCAGGAGAGATATGGAGCTGTTCCCTGTGGCCATACTCGTGTATGTACAGTATGTAGATCGGCGTTGCAGGCATGTCCGATATGTGAAAAGCCTATTGAAAAATGGATTAAACTGTTTGATTAATTAACAGTAGATCATGCCATGATCCCAAAAACTAGCTAATGCATTAAGCAAGATTGAGCCTTAAGATCCATACAATGAGAAGCCTCAACTCACAGGTGACGATAAATAACTCTTAAGAATCAACGGCTCGAAAAACTCACAAGAAAGAAAATTTTAGATTTGCATAATTAAGCTCGTTGAGATAGTTTTAGCTCATATTGGTATCGTTTATATCACAACTAAAGATTGGAGATCTTTATGAAAAAATATATGGTAATACTAAGCATGATGTTACTTTCTTGCAAACTTGCAACCGCTATGTATCGGCAAATTGGAGAAGTCAGGGGTACTCTCGTTGGACCGGGAAATAGACTACAGATCGCCCCACAACCAACCTTACATGTTTTATCCCGAGAAGGTAATCTCGCTCTGATTCAAGAATTATCACAATCAAGACCCGGTACGTCCCACTATGGACAAGATCCAGTTAATTTTGATTTTACTGACCCTGAAGCTCTTATGTTTGCAGCAACCGGAGGGCACAGAAATATCATCGAATTTTTGATAAACCACGGTGCAGATATTTCTTGCAAGAATCAAAATGGTAAGACAGCTCTTCACGAAGCAGTTCATAATGCTCATACTGAATTAATACAATTTTTGGTGAAAATGGGAGTCCCTATTAATGAACAGGACACCATGGGCAATACTGCTTTACACGAGGTAGCATATGTTTGTGGAGCAATAGAAAAAGAAAAACCAGGTAGAGGTGTTAGTTCATTTAGAGGTGGTAGAGGGGGAGGACCATTGGGGAAGCAAGCTATAAACATAGATTACTCCCGCATAAGCAGAATTATTGAGCTCCTTTTTAAGCATGACGCAAAGATACACATAACCAATCAACAAGGAGATACAGCATTACATCATATAATAGGCCGGCCCTATCATTCCCCTGATTATAAAAAAGATCACGATATCACGACCATACAAGCG
>SDBV01006688.1_pt1 | contig 15893 bp, 13 predicted proteins | sample 2277081 | NCBI WGS metagenome assembly SDBV01 (sample SAMN10402039, study PRJNA504765) | marine sediment metagenome | isolation source: marine sediment core GS10_PC15, 223 cmbsf | place: Arctic Ocean: Southern Knipovich Ridge | collected 2010
ACGGACAGCGATACGCAGACGGACATGGAGGGGACCGCCGATGATAAGACGGTGGTTGTCGATGACCAATTTAGCGGCACAGTCGATAAGGACGATGATACCGATGTGCTGGTGTACCGGTTCAGCAAGGACTTCCCGGAAATAAAGAAGCATGCCGAGGCGTATGAGGCAGAAATCGCAAAGCTGATTGCGAATTTGGATATTGACACGGAGACGGTGCTTGTGGAGTACCGCGATATTTGAGCGGTTCTTCCGGTCAACTGCTGCGTTACTTGCCTCGTCCCTGATCCGCGACGTACCTCAGTACGCCTGTGGTGCAGGGCAAGGCAAAAACCTTGCATTTGATCTGAAATTCCGCGATCAAACTGTGGGATAGGTGAGAAGACGAGAATGAGAGTAGTGGAGAAGGCGAGGGGGAAATAGGGCAGAATTAGAGCAAAAACGGGCTTTGGAGCATATGAACACACCCTCAGAAAATATTTTGAGAATTCACTTGAACAATTCGAGCCAATTGACGATAATACAATATGTTCGTTGGCAGACGGCAACGAACCTACAGAGGCTTCAGCCGCTGGGCCAGCGTAGCGAACCAGCGGTTATTTTTTTATCAAGTAACCATCGAAATATTCCATTTTGGTGAATTCCTGATTTTTCCGATGCTATTGTCTGCTGCATATGCGGTCTTGAAGTGGCCCTTCAGGGTTCCATCTCGCTTCTTGGTAAGTTGGATGATTACCACATAATTTTCGTAAACAATACTTACTCTCCTTGCTGGGTCATACCTTTTCTTATAGCTGTCCCAACCGCAATAAAGCTCAGCTTTTGGATGTTGTAATGTGGCTTTGATCCAATCGATTCGTTGCGACCTGTCATGTGAAAACCTGTCTTTGATTTTGTTGCGTCTTGTACTTTCAAAGAAAGCGTGGCTAAACCGACTTTTTGAAAACCAGATGGGGATATTGTCGAATGTAACAAGAGGCTTTATACAGTATACCCTTTCGTAATGGTCGCGGTAATCCTGAACACTACTATATTTCACCAGCGGAGGAGTGCACATCTATCACCATCCCCCCTGAAGTTGAATCGCAAAGATATTAAATTTTTCTTCGCCCTTTACCGTAGGGGCCAATTTTTCCCGCTTTAATTTATTTCTTAAGTAAACAAGTACTTTCATTTTAGCTGACTGGTCATCAATGCTTTCATTCAAATCTGAACTTGCAGCGCCGAGAAGAAAATCAGCAAATTGTATAAGGGCTGATTCTCTTGAAGGAACCGCTTGAATTGAATGTATTTGGGACGAAAGATTGGAATTCTGCAGGCATTGTCGTAATGTTGCCAATCTGTCCGGACGTCTGTTTGTCTTGGTGTCACAGAAAATACAGTATTCATTAAAGTCCAAAATCCAGTGATGTATAAGTTCGTAATAAAATTTGTAGAAACCGAGTTCGGCATCATTTTCATGATACAAGTTGAAGTTTACTTTGTTCACTTCTACTGCAATACAACGAAAACGCAGGTCTAAATTGAGAGATACGAATAGATCAATAAGTTCGTAATAAAATTGCAGTCTGGAGTTTGAAATCTTTTGCCATTTTATTTGACCGCCTATTTTGTGTGTATCCTTAAGGTTTTTAATTTGCTGCTTAATTTCAATACGTTTTTCCGCGGGCAGCCAAAGGCCGCCAATCAGAAGATATCGGTCTTTGTGTTCGGTCTTGCTGGTAAAAAGATCGGGCCGACTTTCGTCGCAGTATATCTCAAATTTCATTTGTCTATCCTTATGTCTATTTTATTGGCCAGGCGGCGTGGGTGTCGATTATTCAGTCAGTAATCTTATATACCTTATCCCCACTTCTTACCTTATCACTGACCTTCACCCCAATAGAGTCTCCTGCTTTAGCCTCAGTAACCAGGGCATTATCAATTTGCATTGAGTCAACCGTCATTTCAAGGTCGGTAGTATGGGCCTTAATGTGGATTTTATCTCCAACTTTTAAAGCTGCTGTTAACTCGATACCAGCTACTACAGGGTGGGCAAAGAAATCTGATACCGTTCCAATTATTTCCTCAGACATTTTTAGCTCCTTTCCTTATTTTATTGGCCAGCCGCCGTGGCGGCGATTGTTTCGTCTATCTCGGCCATTGTTTTGCTTTCATGTTCGTCTAAATTTCCGGGTTATCTTTTTCTTATAGGTTTTACCGGTCGCATCAACTGCAATCACAGTTTTTAGCTTTTCAATATCAATCAATGATTGGTCCATCAAATACACGGTGCTTTTCCCTTCCTGGATTTCCCTTTGGCCTTTAGTAAAAGAATCTGCAAGTAAGCCACCCTCTTTTTTTCCGATTTCATAGAAGCCCACATGTGTTATTGTTATGGGCCTTCTGCCAACATTTGCAACGTCAATTACCAAAAAAACCTTGTCTTCTTCTCCCGGATCAGGTGGGTAGATTTTCATATGCTTCTTGAGGGTGATCTTGATCCGGCGGCTATCTCTCCAAATATTAAAACCAGAAAGGAACGCGCTTGTTGTTGCGACTATAGCTGCATACCATGCAACAGTACTTGCGCTTATTTCTATTTTGAAATCCGTCATATAGCTCATCCCTATTTGGTCATAAACGCGTCCGGCCAAGCGCCGTGGGACTTTAGATCACCTTGAGAACTTTCTTGATAGAGCAACGATAAACAGAGCCATTAGTAATGCTCCAAGCACAGCCTCGCTGCCAGCCAACCATCTCATTTCAGGCACGGGTTTCAAGTCGCCGTATCCCAAAGTCGTAAACGTAACGATACTAAAATACATTGAAGATAAAAAGGAACATGGCGGGTCATGGTCTATCCCTTTGGTGACCCAAAAAAGAATACCACAAATAAAGATCACAATTGCTCCCACGCCTAAAGGCCGCAACGGTTTTTCGCCATAACCGTATAATAATCTGCCAATAAAAAACTCGCCCCATAGCAAGAAACCGTTTTTACTTCTTTTCCAAAACTCTTTATGCCAAGGTATCCATGTTGCTGATTTTCTCTCGTATTCATTTGAGGCACATTGTTCCTGGTAATGATAGTGACCAGCCCATCGTAAATCGCCAGAAGAGGTAGCGGAAAGCTTTGCAAGTCTATATGGAACTATAGCATCTTCACCATTTGCAAAAGATGTAGGGTAATTTCTTTCGAGCAATAGAAGCCCATTGGCTTTGACATCAATAAATTCTACATGATCATCAAACTTTGCGAATCTGAACTCACTGATATTGTCAAATACTACTTTTTGAAAGCGAACTTTGCACTCAAATTTACAGCTCAAAAAAGAAGCTTTTTCCGAAAATTTGACTTCTTGAAACCGTACTAAATTGCGACGTTTGTCGCGAGAGTCTGTACATCTCAGAAAATGTGCGTCTTCAAAGCTAACTTGGTCATTGAATACCAAACCCTCAAATTCTGTCCAATAACAAAATTTAGTTGACTTAAAGCTAACGTTTCCGCCAAAATCTAAATTATCAAATGACGCGGCATCTCTAAATTCCGCATTATCAAAGCTAAGCGAAGAATCAAACTTTAATCGGCCTAAATCTTTGAAATAGCTATCACTGGGATGGCCAAATAACGCTTCACTTAAAAAAACAGCCCTTTCAAAGGAAACATTTCTCTGAAAGTTTGAATGAAATCCTACAGCTCTATTAAATATCGCCTCATCAAATGAGACGTTGTCTTTGAAAATCACACTTGGAAAATCATCTTTTTCATTAAATACTGTATTGTTAAAAATGGCATCTCTATGAAAGATTGATCTGCTAAAAACACCGCCGATTTGAAATATAGAGCCGGTAAAATCTGCTATTGCATGAAATTCTACTTCGCGAAAATATTGATCTGCCGGGTCATCGGAGAACTCCATATCAGAGAAATCTATCGTCTCACCTGGCTCTGCATCGGCCACCCTTTGCCTTCGCTCTTCCCAGACTCTCCGAGCAGTAGATTCATCAAAAATATTTACATCCGTTGAGACCACGATTATTCCTCTAATCCGTAGAGTTTGGTAACAATTTTATCTATCTCCGCTTCCCACTTTTCACAATCCTGTCCTTCTGCATCAAGGCATTTTTGAACTAACTTTTCAATTGCCTTTTTTTCTTTATCTGAAGCCTTAGGAATTGGTAATGCTTTGACGTAAATGGGCTTGTATTCATAGTATCCTCCATTTCTTTGAATTGCGGTATGAGAAAAGAAAAAATCAGCACTTGATGAATTCAACACGCCAAGCAAAAACAAATCATTCGTTGGAATTGAGTTTGCGGGTGCCAAATTACACATAGGTCCTTTTATATAAGTAAAAGGTGGTTTTAAACCCAAGTTCCCCCAGACGATTTGTGAGCTCTCATAGATGCTATAATACGAACAAGCACGGTATTCCCACCAGTGTTTACCTTGGTCGAATCTAATTTTTAATTCATCCTCCCATTTTTGCAGATGCCTCAAAATTTCTGGATAATTCTCGATTTCAACACCGATGGGCGTGAGAATAAGCCATTTATTTTGACCAGCCTCCCAACGACCAATGTCTTTACCCTCCAATAAAGGTTTAATCAAATCCTCGCTTGCTGGGTCTTCTTCAATCAATTCTATCTTTGTTCTTGAATCAATCACAAATGCTTTATTGAAACCTGTTAATAGGCCACGATATATCTGTCCTTTGACATATATTTCAAGTGGGACACTATTGGTTTGCATTTTCTCCATTCGAACAGCAGTTTCTTTATCAACAAAAGACCAGTTTTTACCCCGGATAGATTTTGCATTAAGAATTTTGCCATTTTCCTTTATTACTGCTTTCACATCAATATTACCATTGGCCACATGAGTCTCTGTATAAACCGTTGAATGAGCTATATCACCTTTTTGAGCAACAAAGATCATAGGATATGCAGTTGCTCCTTCAAAGACATGTGAATCTTGAAAGTCAGTAATGGAATGAACTGTGCATTTGTCAGCAAGAAAACTCCTGAGCTTTTTACCATAATTGGCCCTGAACCATTTATTTGGACTGATGAATGAGAGCATTCCTCCGGGCCCAAGCAATTCAACCGCACGAGTGTAAAAGTAAGTATATAAATCAGCCGTTCCGCTATATGTGGTTGGATAGATTTTTTGCAGTTCTGGCTTTATGCCTTTAATGAGTTCCTGCCTGACATAAGGTGGATTTGCAAGAACAATATCAAAGCCAGTTGGCTCAAAAGTGGTTACTTGGTAGTCTTTGAGCTCTTCAATGCCTTTTTGAATATCCTGCTGCCGGCGGCTGGTCATAAATACTTCTGCAAAATGCACATACCAGGCAATAACACCTTTGCCATAAGCAGTGCTGGTTTCAGCGGCAATTGCATTTTCTTCGGCTTTGATTTCTTGATGAAGTTCTTTTTTCCGCTGACCATGAGCAGTCATGTATTCATCTTTTTTAATAACAAGGGCTTCTGCTCTGTTTTTTAAATCTGAAATAAACAACAAATTATCTGTATCAGTAAGTTCATTACATGGTCCAAGTATAGCATCTCCAGTTTCAATTTTGAAATCAAGGTTTGGCAATGGTTGTGGTTCATCAGCCTCAACAGCAAGAGATAACCAAAGCCTGAGTTTGGCAATATTCGTTGCAAAGGGGTCAATATCTACACCGTAAAGGCTGCGGCTGATTGCCCTTAGCTTAAGTTCGTAGTGAAAAGCAGGCTCAGTCCTTAGCTTTTGATTCTGAAGGGTCCGTCGGATCGCCATAAGTTCCTGCAAAAGGCCCAGCAAATATGCTCCAGAACCACAGGCAGGATCAACCGCCTTTAAGGTTTCCAGATAATACAAGATGTCGTCAGCATTTTTTTCTGTCAGGCCGCCGTCTTCAATCTCATGCTCATCAACAAGCTTTTCTATTGCCTTCTTAGGTGCGGATGTTTTTTCACAGAGATAGCCTTTAAGTGCCTCACGACACATAAATGCCACTATGGACCTTGGTGTGTAGTAGCTGCCTGATTCATGCCTACCTGTTACAAGTTCCTCAAACACCCGACCGAGCATTTCAGGGTCAACAGCAACCTCGACATCAAGAGGGGTAGATTCTTCGACGGTAAAATTGTACTTATAGAAAAGCCCGTCAGGGCCAAGAATATCAGCAAACGCTGTGTCAGGTATATCATCCACCCTGCCGTCAAGATCTTCATCTCTTTCGAACAACCCGCCATTTAGGAAAACGGTGTTACCTAAACCTTCAAAATTCTGTTGTCCTTCTATAGCCAATGCTATGAAGAACAAAGGGCATAGCCGACTCTTGAAGAAGGACTCTCCATTCAATCCACCAGCAGCATAGAGATTTGCAAGGTATTCCGGGGAATCCCCAAATTGGATCCACTTTTTCTTTTCGAGAAACCTGAGGAACATTAAACGGTTCATCAAGGTTTGCGTGTAAAGCCTGAGTTCCTCCGCTCCCAGATGATTAACCGAAGCAATTGCTGTTTCGACTTGGCCAAATAGCTTTGCATAGTCTCTGTAAAACTCTTTTGTAACAACTTCGATTGAAAACCTATCTTTAAGATCATTGAACGCCTTGGCCCTGCCTGGCTTTATTAGATATTCCTGTACTGTGTGAATCTTAGCTTCTGGCCCAAGAAAAAATGAGTATCGGCGAGGATTGGAGTAAATCTTTTTGACTCTTTTTCCTGTTTCCCATTCAAGATCAACGGTTACAAGTGACAATCTGTAATTATCGCTGTTTTGTGAAGTAAAGAGCAGTAAAGCTCTGGGGTTGCCTAATTCGGCTAACAGTTTGAACGTTTCTCGTGAGAGAGTAACCCGCGGGTCATTCTCTGATTTATGCTGGATTTCGTATACGGGCAGTTCCAGGCTGTCGCATCGACCGATCTGAGTGATTGTTTTAAGGCGGTCGGGTGTAAAAACTGGTTTGATGTGCTCATCTGTACGGTGGAAATCCTCGGGCAAGAGGTCTGATGACAAAAAATCAAGGTAAGCCTTGCGGTTATATTTGGCGTTAAAATCCATTTATACGAGTTCCTCTGCAAGAATTAAGGTTTCGCTTTCGTCGGAAATACTTTGTTCCCTGTCGATGATCTTGGCAAGATAGCTGGAGGGTACTTCGGCCATGAGGTCATCGAAGTCGCGTTCGACGGTCTGCAAGGCTATCGCCCTTATCATTTTCATATAGCAGCCCGGCAAAGCGTCGAGTTTTTCCACCACATACAACAAGTCTTCGATGTAATCGCGCCTGTTCGGCAGTTTGGATTTCAAGGCACGCAGTTTATTGATCGCATCCTGCTTGCCGCGGTCTTTCGCTACTGCGGTTTGCTTTGCAAACAGATTGTCTTTCAACTGCTGGTATATATCTTCAAATTGCTCTGTGGTTTTTTGTGGTTCTTCAGCAAGATGGGCCTCGAAGAGTTCCAGAGCCACAGAAGGTGTCATCAAAAGTATCTCTGCTGCATCTGCTGCTATCTTGAAAGCGTACTCGTTGCCTTTCCTGGCGAACACAAGAACGCCTGTCCGGTCTTTGGATGTGCTGCGACGTATTCTGATTCGCTTGGGTAAGGCAAGGGCTTGTTCGACAACATCAGGCTCATAATGCCTGAGATTCTTAATGAAGTTTTCGTGTTTTGTCTCGGGGGAAAGCTGTTCCTGGCTGTTATACAGATTGCGGAACTGGTCGGCAAAATACGATCTGAGTTCTTCATCTTCTGTGAGTATCTTCGTGTCCTCGCCAAGCAAAGCATGGATCATTTCCATTTTCAGTGTGGCGATCTGCTTGATGTGCGTCTCTCTTTCCCCGGTAGCAGTCGGGAAGAAGTTGTATATGTACAGTTTGTCAAAGACCTTTATATTTATCCGGTTAATGCGCCCTACACGCTGAATGACACGTGTGGGATTGTAGGGTATGTCGTAATTGAATACCGTACCGGCGCGGTGCAGGTTGAAGCCTTCGGAAATGGCGTCGGTAGCTATGAGAACGTCATAGTCGTTTTTCTGGTTGGGGGCACCGGCATCGAAGTTTTCACGGATTATCTGCTTGTTGGTTTTGGTGTTGTCGTCGGAGGAATATTTGAATATCCTGAGCTTATCCTTCAAGTTCTCAAAGAGATAGTTTGCCGTATCAGCGAACTCCGTGAATATGACGATTTTTCTTTTTGGGTCGTACTTGATCTGGTCATGGATAATCTCGGCAAAATGCAGAAGTTTTGGGTCAGCAGGATTACCTTTGGAGAACCAGTTATCGTGAATCTTCTTCAGGAGATCAAGGTCCTTGCGGATCTGATCGGCAAAACCTTTGCGCAACTCCTTTGCCTCGATGAACCACATGCCCCGATTAATATACTTACTTAGCTGCTCGTTATCGACAATATCTGCAACTGAATCAAGGCCGTCATCGCCGCTGAGATCGAAAAACTCATTCGGATCGGGGATATTGCCCTTCTTAAAAATCGGCACTTTACCGAGCTTGTCGTGCCAGTGAAGCACTATTTCTGACGAATGAATCATGTATTCCAGCGTAAGCCTGAATGCTTGTATTGAACTTTCAAATCGCCGAACAAGAAGCCGTTTCATAAATCGGGCTAGGTTGATCTGAGACTGTTTTAACAGATTCTCGTCTATGCGCATATCTTGAGCAATTCTCTTGCGATACTTCTCGAAATTCTTAATGTAGCTGGTTGGCATATAGCGAGCACCGACAAAACCCTTATCTTCATCTTCAGGGGCGATTTGCCTGAGCGTGTCGACATACAGGTCGGCAAGTTCGTCAAGGCTGTAGTCCAATTCTTCGGGGTCCTGTACTTCCGGGAAGGAGATGTTCTGCCTTTGCAGGTCTTCTTTGTATTCGTCGATAGCGTCCAGGTCCAAACGGCTGCGACGTACAACCAGAGGTGATAGTATCGCGCGTATCGCGTCTGCTACTTCTTTGATCTTTGCAGCTATGACGAGTTTGGTAGCTGATTGTGTTCGCTGTAATTTGCGAATCTCTCTGAACTTTGCTATTAAGTGTTGGAATTGGAATGATAGGTTCTCGACAGTCTGGATTGTGGAGCGGGTCGGTATCTGGAAAAGCTTTATCATGGAAAAAATATCCTGCGGTCTATTATTAAAGGGGGTAGCAGAAAGCAGGACGACTTTATTCTGCTGGCAGAGTTTGTGCAAGTCGGCATAATCAGCGGTTAGTTCGTTCCTGTATTTGTGTGCCTCATCAACAATTATCAGCTTTTGGTCATCGTCCTGATTTTCATCGAGAGCCGCCTGGATTCTGCCGGAACTGTAGACCTTGGCATTGAAATAAAAATCAAAGCGATAATCATTCCATTGCGGAACAAGGTGTGGGGGTGCTATTACTATGGTTTTAAGGTTGAGGTGGTGGGCGACAGCAGAAGCGATAATACTCTTTCCGAGACCGACAACATCAGCGATGATTACACCGTTGTGGCGGTTAATGATATTGAGTGCTCTGCGGATTGCATCTATCTGATACTTGAGATTGAAGTACTTGCCGCCTGTGATGTCTGCCGGTAATCGTACGTCATCCGTATACTCAGCGAAGTACTCAGCCAGAACACGTACGTAAAGTAAAAAAGGCTTGGGCAACTTGTCCAGCCAGATATTCTCAAACACTTTGTTAAAGAAATCATCTTTGTTGTTCTCGTCAACTATTACAACGGACTCATCCCACAGTTGCTTAAATATCCGGGATGCTTCTTTGTAGTCATGGTTGTCTCTCGATGCAACATTGATCTCAAATCTGTCTCTCAGGCCGGAACGTGTCAAATTGCTTGAACCTGTAATAACAGTTCCGAGGAATTCCCCGCCCTGGCTATACTGCTCGGCATTTTCAAAGATGTAAAGTTTGGCATGGTTGGAATGCAGGGTTTTTCGTATTTCAAGTGAGCCGTCCGCTATCTTCTGAAGGAAGAGCCTAAAGGCTTGCCGTCTCTCTTGCGAATCAAAAAAGTCGGTCTCGTTAAAAATGCCGACCAGCGATGTGCAATAGTTGTCCCTGAGTTTGCTTCTTGAGCGGTTTATGTTCTCAAGGAGTTCGTATTCTCGAATTCTGTTAGCCAGGTCTCTTTCGATTTCCAGACCGACGAGGATTTGAAGTTTCTTGTCTTGAATCTGCTCATGTAGTTGCTCAAACCCCGAAAAATAAAAATAACCAACGAGGAAATATAAATTCTGGCATGAGGGCAGGATGTTATTCATCACCTCAGCTAATTTGCGATCTCTGTTTGTAATAAATTGCGTTGTCATAGGTTTTCAAGCCCTTAAGAGAGGCAGCTTGCCCAAATCCTACCCCCGAACTCTCGATTCTGCAACCAAAATTCAGACCTGACCGCCAGTCAATGCCAAATTGACAGGTGGGGGCATGGCAAAAGTGCAGATCGGGCTTTGCCGGAGAATCAACTCAAATTCCAGACTGAAGACATGGTGATTTGGCAGGGAATAGGCAAAAAGGAGCATGAAACACGTAAAATGGCAGGTGTCTGCCATTTCCGCCGTATCGGTCGTGTTTCCCCGTGAATTATAAGTGCCTGTCATACATGGACTTATAGAATTGGCACTAATTGGCACAGCAGTTGCACGTTAGGTCTTTGTTCGGGTTGATAAGTACGGACGAACGTGGCCCTGGGGCACGTTGTCAGAGGACTTTTAACCGTTTTCCGGCGGAGCCGGAGAGATTTTTGTATGGAGATCTTTATTATGTCAAAAAATTACTCACCGAAGCACTTTTTGCGTAAGTCACCTAACTATCTGCTGAAACAGTATTTTGAGAAAATGGAAGTCCTGGGAGGAATCAACTGGGATGAACTTGGGGAAACAGATGTCGGGCCGATCATTGAGGCACTCGAACAGCTGCCGGAACCTGTGCAAATCAGAATAGAACAGGAGTTCAGGCAGATAAACGAAATGGCCTGCCCGACCGGCACCCGATGTCTATTAGATGAAGCGGAATCAATCTTCCACAAACTTCAGATAGCTGATAAGTTTGAAGAGATGAGCGATCATTATGAGCGCGGGTTCTGGATGTTTGTAAATCATGCAAAAGTATTTGACATCGCCGAGAGCCATTTACGGATGGACTGTGTCGGAGCATGGAAGCACTGTGCCGTATTCAGTGGCCTTGAGCCGAACATCGAGCCGGAAGACCTTGGCAAGCTTGCCGAAAAGATCAGTGATTTTTACAAGAAACAGGGAAGAGGAAAACACTGCCAAGTTGAAAACTATCTAAGGCAAGGGCCGGAACGGCATTGTTATTTCGCTTATCCAGAAGATTATGCAACAACGGATATGGAGTACGAAGACGGGCAGCTTAAGCAAAAAGGCCGAAAACCGGCATTTGAAGTGATATTCGTATATCGTCCTGAAACAGGAATGTTAGCAACGAATGCCAAAGGCAACAAGAATGATGTCCAGAAGCTGCAGGAAGCATTCTGCAAAACGATCCTTGACCTTGATGAACTGCCCGATGAAAACAGCAGGATATTCGACCTTGAGCCGTTAAAGAAGAATTTTGAGTTTGTTACCGAACCTGCTGACGGTATTGGAAAGGTATCGTTAAGAATGCTGCAGGTCGATCTGCCTGGTATCGGCAAACGCCGGATAACCTTTGAGGCGGATTTTCCCGGAGCACCCCAGCCGGTCTATAAGCTTATAGAGGATGCTCTAAACCAAAGAAGCATTCCGCTTGATGAAATTAAGGTCAACAAGGCAAAGATTCAGTTTAAGTTTGCTCCAAGAGACGGCAAAAAAGGAAAAACTGTAACCTTTGAAATATCAAGGCCAAACCGATGTACGCTTAAAGATGATCCATTACACCAGATCGCCAGGAAATATCTTGAGATATGGGGGCTTGTCTGCAGTATGAAATTAGATGTTGTTGCATAAAAGCTAAACCATTAAAATTTGTTTGCTATGCAAGAGACCCTTAGACAATTAGCCAGCAGGCTGGGTGTTCCCGACGGCGATATAGTTACAGCCGACGAGTTTTTCGGATGGGAAGACGGTTTGCGCAAAGAGCTATTGGCCGAAGGTGTGCTGCGGCAGACTGAAAATGCCAAGAAAGTTACGTGCTTAGAATGCGGCCAAGGGTGCTTTATCGAGCCTGAGACACGAACAGATCCGGAGATCGGTAAGGCTGTCGGCATATACATGTGCAGTGAAAATCCAGAGATCGGCCGGTTTGAAGTTGATTTGAACCGGCTGAGATGCTGGAAGATTGTCAAAGCAAAGCTTGTTGAACTCGGATACTATCGGGAGAAGGAGATACCAGCCAGTACCGATAAGCCACCGTATGTATTTCGTAAGCAGGGTGATATGTGGGAGGTAACCTATAAGGGCAAAGCCACGAATGTTAAACACCAAAAGGGGATGCTCTACATCGAACATCTGCTAAGGAACGCCAAAAGACAGTTCAAGCCGTTAGAATTAAAACAAATAATCGATCCACCTGAGACAGTAATACCGTTAGGCAATGTGAATCCCATCAGTGAGGATGATAGTGCAAAGAAACAAGAGGGGATGGGCTATATAGAAGCTAATGCCATTGCAGATAGGGATGCACTGAAGGGGTATTACGACAGGTTTAAGCAAATAGATGTAGAACTGGAAGAGGCAAGGTGCAACAGCGATCAGGCAACTGAAGATAAGTTATCGAAGGAAAAGGACGCGATCTTACAGCAGATGCGCTCCAGTAAAGCAATCAGGGGCCAGCTTCGACAGTTTTCTGGTAATGAAGCAAAAGTCAAAGGTACAATATCAACGGCTATAAGGCGGGCTATAGATAGTATCAAAGAACATAACGAAGATCTATCAGAGCATCTTGACAGCAATGTCAACAGAGGGAGTCCATTTTGTTATAGCTCTGAGCCTGAGGTTGACTGGCATTTCGAGTAGTCATTTCTGAAAAACCTTTTTTTTTTTTGCTCCGACAGTATTTGTCTGCGCACAGACAGCTTTTGTCCTGCTTTATGAGTGGGCAAAGATGACTGTGTAAGGCATCGGCAGGCAGCCCAGTAGCACAAATTGCATATGTCTGGAGACTAAAGAATGGCTGAACAAAGCGATCATCTCATAAATGTAAGAACATTGGCAAGGATGCTGGCAACTTCTGTCCGCTCGGTATGGCGTTACAAGAGTGCAGGGCGATTGCCAAAATCAGTAAATGTGGGCTCTTCCGTTCGCTGGAGGATGTCGGATATCACACTGTGGATCAAGTTGGATCTTCCGACACAACAAGAGTTTGAGGCGATGAGAGCGCAGGGGGGGGCAGCATGAATCAGCTGATACAAGAATATCGGGACTCGCGCAAAGGGGCGAAGGACCATCGCCTGACGAACACGATCAGCCTCGCGGCGGAGATTATCATAAAACTCAGTTCGGGCTTCTACGAGCCGGAGCAAACTGACAGCGTCTGGGAGGTGGTGGAGATGCTGATACGGCATTATGCGGAGGGGACAGACCGATGCTCAGGGTAAATAAGGCACACCTCTGCCCCATCTGCCAGAAGGCGGACTGGTGCTTATACAGTGAGGATGGCAGTGCGGCGATATGTGCACGGGTATCTGAAGGGTCGAGAAAAAAGTCCGGTGATGCAGGCTGGCTTCATGTGCTGACGGAGGATGCTGGCAAGAGATTCGACGGACGGTCGAGAAGGCCACAACGGTCCGGGCCAAAGAGGTACGATGGACCGAAGGTCGATTTTGTAAAACTCGCCCGGGACTATCGCCAGCGGATAAGCCGACGACAGATTTATATGTTAGCCAAGACGTTAGGGGTGACAGCCGCGAGTCTGGTGCGGTTGGGTGTCGGCTGGGATGGCGAGGCGTTCTGTTTTGCGATGTGTGATGAGTCTGGCGGGGTCATCGGGATCAGACGCCGGTTCGGGGATGGTCGAAAGTTCTGCGTCAAGGGCAGTAGTAACGGGTTGTTCATACCCGAAGGAATTGACGGCAGCGGGCCGCTGATGGTCTGTGAGGGGCCGACGGATACGGCGGTGGCGCTTGATATGGGTTTTGCTGCGGTCGGTCGGCCAAACTGCAATAGCAAGGTGCGGATGACAGCGAGGTATGTCGGTGCAAGGCAGGTTACGATAATCGCCGATAACGATGCTGCCGGTATCGACGGGGCCAAGAGACTTGCGCAGGAGTTGGCGGTAAGAAGCGGGAATGTGAGGATAATCGTACCGCCATTGGGTGTGAAGGACCTTAGGGACTGGAATAGTAAGGGGCTTACGAGGCGGCGGCTGCGATATGGAGCATAGAGTAATAGAGGTACAGGGACGCAGCAGGCCGATACCGCAGAGGTTCAGGAGGTTTCCGACGGATGTGCTGCCGGAGCCGGTGTTGTCGTATGTCCGGAACGGGGCAAAGGCGTTGGGCTGCGATGAGAGCTATATCGCCCTGCCGATGCTAAGCGCCCTGGCCGTGGCGGTCGGAAACAGCAGACGGATACAGCTTAAGCAGAGCTGGTGCGAACCGGCGATACTGTGGACGGCGATCGTCGGTGAGAGCGGGTCTTTGAAATCGCCAGCGATCGAGCTGGCATTAAAGCTGCTGCGGAAGAAGCAGAATGCGGCTTTCAGCGATTATGAATATGCGATGGAGCGGTATCAAAAGGACCTGGCCGAATATGAACAGGAAAAGGCCAAGAAGCCCAAGAGCATGTTGGGGCCGGACAAGCCGGTCGAGCCGGTGGCGAAACGCTATTACTGCAGCGATATTACTGTCGAGGCGGTTGCCGGTTTGCTCAAACATGCGCCGAGGGGGCTGCTGTTGGCGCGGGATGAGTTGGTCGGGTGGCTGAAGGGCTTCAATGCCTATAAGGGCGGCAAGGGCAGCGACGACGCGGCCTGGCTGGAACTGCATCGGGCGGGAACGCTGCTGGTGGACCGGAAATCAGGCTGCCCGAAGACGATTCATATACCGACCGCGTCGGTGAGTGTGTGTGGCGGGATTCAGCCGGATATATTGAGACTGGCCCTGGGCCGGGAGCATTTTGAGAATGGGCTGGCGGCAAGGCTGCTCCTGGCGATGCCGCCGAGGGAACCGAAACGATGGACGGAAACAGACATCGACATCGAGGTGGCTGAAGAGCTTGAGGCGGTGTTCGAGGACTTGTTGGCGTTGAAGATGGATGGGCTGGAATGCTCCGAGCTAAAACCACTTGATTTGCCGCTGAGCCCAGCAGGGCAAGAGGCGTGGATAGAGTTCTATAACGAGCATGCCGCCGAGCAGGTGGAGATTGGCGGGGGTGACCTGGCGGCGGCGTGGAGCAAGCTGGAGGGATACGCGGCGAGGCTGGCGCTGATCATTCATTGCGTGCGTGTGGTGGCGCGATCGCCGGGGCTGGAGAGCGCCGATTGTATCGATGCATCATGTGTCAGGGCCGGGGCGACGATAGCGCGATGGTTCGGTGTCGAGGCCAGGCGGATCTATGCGGTGATGAATGAGGCTGAGGAGGAACGGGATCAACGGAGGCTGGTCGAGCTTGTCAGGGTTAAGGGCGGCAGGATGACAACGCGGCAGTTGATGCAGGCGAGTCGGTCGTACAGGGGGTCTGCGGATGATGCGAAGCTGGCTTTGCAGGAACTGGCCGATGTGGGCTGGGGAAAATGGCAGCAACTGGCACCGGAGGGAGGTGGAAGGCCGAGCAGTGTTTTGGTGCTGAACGAGATGGGTGGTAACAAAACCCCCACTGAGAGGCTGGAACAGGGTTGTGTTACCGTTACCGGTGAGCGGATATAAAAAAATGAAGAAAATTCTCAAAAAACATCTTGACCTCTATCCGATATACCGTACAATCCAAATATGACGATGATTAGAGAAGCAATCAAAAGCCGTATGAAAGAGTTGAATCTGAACCCTAA
>SDBV01006689.1_pt1 | contig 15893 bp, 20 predicted proteins | sample 2277081 | NCBI WGS metagenome assembly SDBV01 (sample SAMN10402039, study PRJNA504765) | marine sediment metagenome | isolation source: marine sediment core GS10_PC15, 223 cmbsf | place: Arctic Ocean: Southern Knipovich Ridge | collected 2010
TGGAGGTAATACAATATCTCTATATTCATTCGAGCCTCCTGCACGAGCAAATGCGAGGGTGAATAGGGCAGGACCTGTTTCTACAATAGTTTTAAAGCCATTATCAGGAGCATTTTTTATGTACTCAGGTGCCTGTGGGCCAAGGTTACGTATAATCATATCAAGAGATGTGGTCAATACTGGGTGATTGGGACACGAGCCTATAAATGCGTTGCATATATCTCGTAATTGAGATCGACAGGAAACACTCCGATGGGGAGCAGCATATCCGGAGGTAGCTGAAATGCGTTTTTCCATTGATTTAGGGGCGCCGCCACGAGCTTACTTAAAGCACTCTTCGTCATAGCAAACCGCCAACGATTAGACTGTATCTCATTCTCATACAGCATTTCGAATAGATTAGCTCCGACTGTTGCTCCATAGCGATTATCGGATAAGCTATTCAATGGTTCCTCACCACACAAAATGAGCGCTTTACTTATTAGGTCGACCTTACTGTTTGTTTCAATCGCCACTTGGCAACTCCCAATTTACTTCGTGCGGTCTTGGTTTTCCATGAAATACGACAAAAGACACGCCCGGTGGAATTTTCCACGGTCGTCGTATTTCCCATTTATAACTTGTGTATCGTCCGTCAAAAAATAGATCCTCGAAACTCTCCCATTCACACCGGAGGTTATCCTGTGTGTAGCCTTGATCGCCCCATCGCGCCCAGTCGCGCGAGTATTCAATCGGCGTCACGCGAGGATTGTATCCGTCGAACAGATAGCTGTAGTCTTCCCGGCCATCGAACGCCATGAACCACGACGCCATTGAATCAACGTGTTTGCGTTTGAAATTATAACCCGCGGTAAACCTATGCGGAAATGTCAATATGTCGGTAACATCATTGATAACAATCGTATCAAGATCCAGATATACGACAGGACCGCCGAACAGCCCCTTACGAAAAACCTCCAATTTATTCCAATACCCGCTTCTGTTTTCGAACAGTGGAATACATTCGATGCCCTTCAAATTCTCGTTGGTCAAACACACAAATTCGTGTGGCGCCAAACAAAACTTCTTAACGTCGTCTCGAAGCCGCGTTACATATTCATCCGAAAACCCTCCACCGGGTTTGTATACGCTTACGACGGTGAGGTTTGTCTCGGTTTCCATCCTGTACGATCCTTGTAAAATAGCGGGTGTTTTGAAAACGCCTTGTACTCCATCCAAATACACGAAGACAAATTCATGTCTTTAAGCTTATTGTATTTTTCAACCGGATCGTCTAAATACCGACCGCGATATCGTTTTTGTGAACGTAAAATGTCATTAATGTTTCGCTTAATGACGACTACCGTATCGAAATATTCCGCGATACTTGGCAACCATTTAAAAGTAGTCGCCCCTTGCAACACACCGTCGGGCATATTGATGACATCGTTTATGGACAAACTCGGCTCGTCGTCTCCTTTAAATCGAGGACACGCGAGATCGCATTCCCGAATCGCCAACAAACCCAATTCCGCGGCAATTATTTCCGATGCAATAGTGGTTCCGCATCTATGCGGTCCCGTCACCAAAACTCTACGTAAACCCGAATCCATTATTCAGGCTCTCCTAGCCATTCACGAGTCAGCCCACTCATAGAAAATACTCTTCCCTTAAATTCGCCATCAGCCAGTTTCTTAAACTTTCGGCGATAGCCTTCTACCGCCCTGCTTTGCGTTTGTTCCGGATCTCCGAGCCGGCGACAATCATGGCTGATCGATCGGCCTTTCTCAGACTCGCCGGAGAAATACCCCGAGCTATCCAACGGACACCCGCAAAGGATTACTTGCTCGAAACCTATTTCAAACATCATACGCGCCGCTTTCGCCGCACTGGTCGCGCCTGTGCTACAGTCTCGACCGAACCACCTAGTTACGCTAGGATAGTCAAACTTAAATTGGTTGCCTTCGCGAGCCCCATTCGCAAAAACATCAAACGGTTTTCCGTTCGGAAACGCTTTTCGCCGCGCCTCGGTAAATATCTCTGCCTTATTCGTATGCCCGGAAATAATTGCGTCCGCTTCTTCAACCTCTACACACGCACCGTTGACGGTGCATATAAATGCGAACGGATATAACTCCAACGCACGTTGTAAATCCTCGTGCAAACACGGAGCACTTCCAACAACAATTGCAACCTTTGTCAAAACAAAATTACCGGCCCCCGAAGGGGCCGGTAAAACCGACATTAGTCGGAGTCGATTACTGCAACCGGCAACGGAATTGCGTTGTCCAGATCGACAACAGCAGGCGTTCCAGTATTAGAGTTGACCCTGAAAAGACCGATAACGCTGTTACCGACAGCGATGATAACATCGTTGACCTGTAACTTATCGGATTCCAGATCGAAATAACTGACTCCATCAATCACGTCGAGCGCGTCGCCATCTACATAAAACCATAGATGATTAGCGGCGCCCTGCGGACCGATGTTCTGAATCGAGTTTGCTTTCGCGTAAGCCATTTGAATTACCTCTCGAAATGAAAAAGACTACGAATCTAAAAAGCGGGTGACGACGACAAGCGTCGCCACCCAAACCGATTAGGCTTCGAAGCTCTGTACCTCAACAACGCCGAGGGGATCGATAACTGTCGAACCGGCTTTAACAACCGCCTGCGACAAGAACGACAAGCGTTCGCCAACCCAGTCAACGTATGTACGTGGCTCGATACCCACTGCCAAACCTACGGCAGAACGATCGAATGCAAAGCACAACCGAATACTCGCCGAGCCGGTGGGCAAGCCACCTTCCGTACGATCTTCGATCACCATCCACTTGAAGCCAAAAGCAACCTTCTCATCCAGATTGGCATCAACCAAAGCCCGGAAGGTTTGGTAATCGGCCGAAGTAATTTCGGTTTCCGACAACGCGCCTTCGAGACCCTGTGCATTCACCAGAATCGAATGTTCGCCACCGCGAGCTTGCTGTTGCATCAAGAAACGCTTTGCACGCCGCAGTTTTGCCGCATTGATAAGGCTGTCCGTACCGCCGAGATCTTCATCGACTGTACCAGCAATACCGGTAGCAGCATCAAGAGCATCGATAATCAACTGATCCTCGGCACGACCAACGGACTTACCGTTTGCCTGTGCGAGTTCCATCCGCTCATCGATATTCGTTTCGGCCTGATCGAACAGATCAGTGTAGTCACCTACACGCCAGTTCGTCAGTGTGGCCGGCTTTTTCGTGTGTGAGTAGTCAGCCGGAGTAATCAGTTCCGCCGAGGTATGTTGCGTCGCAACGCCTTCACCCATCAGCCGGAAATTGTACGTCTGACCCACAACACCCGTTTTCACACGGATACGGTTGCGGATATACGCAGCACCCTGATACGCCTGCTTAACCTCTGTATCATACGACGCGATGGCCGCATTTGTAGTAGTGGCAAAAGGGCCACCAAGATTGATAGACATTTTATTCTACCTCTTACAGTTGGGATTAAATAAGCACTTCCTCGCCTTTCAACGATTTGGGCTTGATCGTGGTCCCGTCTGAACGGCACTTTCTCGCCTTACAATCTATCGTGTTGCACCCGATCAATTCCATCCCGACTGCTATGCAGGTCTCGAAATTTCCTTGATGTAGTTTTGTATGTAAACTCATCGAATTTATATACAGAACTATATCGCTTCGGCGATAAAGCCGAAGCGACAGTTCGTTTAGTTATGTCTGTGGTTGTTGTGCAGCGAAAAGCGCAAAGCGTTTAGTTTCAACCATTTTGCGATATTCCGAATCTATTTCATACTTACGCCGACCTTTATTATCGCCGTCAGGATATACCGCCATTTGCAATGCGTTGATCTCTTCAAGACCGGTCGGCACAGCACCAATAACATCCTCACCGGGTTTCGGCATCGCTACTTGCCGGGTTTTACCGATTATTGCCTCGAAGACCTTAAACGTATCAGCCGCGTTAGACTGTGTTTGTGCGTTCTTAAACGCCGTGTAAAGTTCATCTGGCAAATTGGACTTGGCCCACTGTGCAACTGAAGATAACCGAGCGTCTGCGTTATCACCGAGTTCTTTCTTTATCTCTCCCATATCCGGAGAAACAGAAGCTTCGTAGCGAGAAAACATACTGATAATCCCGTCATAAGCTACTTGCGAAAGTTGGCTCTCGCTAGCCCATTTATTCAGTTCTTGAAACAGGTTATGCGATGTATCAAACTCAACGGGTACGTCGGTCGGTACGTTGATCTGGTAAACGCCGTCTTTCGGAGAACCGGTAAACGCACCAAAACGTTTTTCCAGTTCCGGGTATGCCTGCGCTTGATCGAAAACCGACTTATATTTATCAGCTTTAAACCATGCAGGGGCGTCTCCTTGACCCGCTACTCCTTCCGATAGATACCATTTAGTCTCAGGCACCAATGTTGGCGCTATTGGCGCCGGCGTTGGTGCCGCCGGTGCCGGATCTGGAACCAACGATACCGGGGGGGCTACTACGGGCGCAGCAATCGGCGCTGATGCTGCCGGTGTTGGCGCCGGTGGAACGACCGCTGCTGCGAGCGCCGCCGGTGCCGGTATAACACTAGGGGTTGCTACAGGGGCCGCGGGTGCCGCCGGAACTACCGGGGCCGCGGGTGTCGCTGTGGGTTCTACCATTTCGATCTCCTACTTTGTTGTTGTGAAAAATCTTTTATCTTTCAGTCATAATACAATTTACGGAACCGGCTCGGCGTTGAAGAAACTCTTTCTTGATGAACGCTTCGTTACCGCCATACTAAATTCTTTCTTGCGCCAATTTTATCTGATTTCGAATACCACGTATAAACTCTCGTACGCCTTCGTCTTTAGCATACCGTTGAATTGAAGATTCGGTAGGAGTACCTACATCTAGTATGGTCACTTCCCAATGCGTCAGCAATTCCTGACCACGAGGCGAATCGACAAAAATCTCATAAAGTTTTGCAAATTCGATTTCTTGAATACGCATATCTCTACGTTGTTGTTCAATATCACCCTCTAGCCAATCATGCTCAATCATTATTTGAGATTCCCATCTTGTTGTAGTTGTTGTCCCAGTGCCACAGCCGCATCAGCCGCTTCTTTTTTCAATTTTTTCCGTGCTGCTTCGTCATTAACGAGTTTTTGATCGAGTCCTGTCTTCTTAGCCACCCACTCTGTTAACAAATCAACGTTTAATCCGATCGTTAGCGCATCCGGAATCGTGGCAAGCGTTTGGAATGTGCGATCCAACGCCAACAAGTCTTCCGCATCTTGTGACCGAGCGAACGGCGAAGTAAACTTAAACGTAACTTCCCGGCCGTCGATTTTAAATTTAGGCGCCAAACCGCGGTCTTGCAAAATCGATATACCGCGAGTTGCTACCTTGAATAGAAACTCGGTTTGAATACGACCGTGCTCTCCACCCATAGCCCACAACCGATTTCGATCGTTAATACTGATCTCTGTTGCGCTTTTTACCGGACCTTGTGATGGCTCTGGACCCAGCATAGTCCGACGTATGCGTTCACGCAGACCTTCCATAATCGCTTCGCCAATCGCGAAGTTACCACCGAACTCTAGCACTCTTAACGACGGGTTTTTCTGGTCGTTAGATCCAACCGGGAGAATAGTATTGGGCGTTAAAACCGCAGTATAAGGATTCAAAACACCGTCGCTAACACCCGTCATAGGTGGAGCAATCTGTTGCGCCGCATGTCGCAATACGAATTCTTGCATTTTATCCAAAGTACGCGCATCAGATAAAGCCAGTAATACGCGTCCTCGACCATAAATTTCACCCGCTAACTTGCTCGCGCGCGCAACAATATCAGGAGAACTCGTGCCGTAGTCATAACGCCAGAGTATCGTTTTGCTTCTTACCCAAACAACAACACCGTAATAGTGTTTCGTTTCCGGATGAAATATAGTTCCCTGAATAATCTCAATTACTTCATCAGGCTTCTCTCTTATTTGATCTTGTAGCCCAATAGGAAGATCAAAAAGTTCCATGTTTTGATACATGCGAACTAAATTTCTAGCCAACGGTTGTCGCGGCATAAAAACAGTTTCTATCTCACCGTTCGGACCCTCTTCTAATTCCACAGCGGCTAAAGGAATCGACGAAAAATCAAACGGCTGCTCGTCCGTAGCGCCTTCGTCAAATTTAAGCGCCGCTGTTCCTATTTGAAGGTCTAACGCAACCTCGTTGCTAACCGCCGCAAAATTACTGTGATTAAGAAAATCAAAAAAAGTCTCCGTGATCTCCTGCAACTCTTGAAGAACTGCTTTTGTTATAGCTTCTTTGGGAATGTTGCCACCGGGAATTAACCCAGTCCATCGTCGCCAACTTGGAAATAGAAGCGCAACCATCGTATTAGCAGCTTCATCGGTAACCCCCTGCAAAGTCGAATCATATAAGATGTGACTTTTTAACTGTCCGGGGGTTTGCCAATCAAATATCTCTCGACGAGGCATAGCATACCGGTACGCATCTTTATACGTATCTCGCCACAACTCTTTGCGCTTCGCCGCTTTTTCACGACGTTTGATTATGGCGTCGCCGTTTTCTAAATCCAGCGGTAGTTTGTCAATAAACCCAGTCATTATGGCAACGCAATCGTACCGGCTCTACGGCGAGGTCTGCCGCCGCCTGTTCCTGCGTTGGGACCGCCGCCTCCGCCTGAACCCGGTATGCCGCCACCACCAAATCTATCACCGCCCACGGAAGCATCACTTCCGCCAGAACGCCGAAACGCGCGAATACCTCGGCTGGTGCGAAACGCACTTTTTAACCGACGGTTTTCTTCTTCGTCCAAATCCGCAAGTTCTCGAATTTGCCGCGCCCGCAATACCTTTACCGCAGGATCTTCTTTCGGTGGTTTAGGACCGCCTCCGATCATTTTCTTTCTCCAAAAAATTATAAAGCTGGAAAGGCGTTCGAACAAAAAACGCCGAGATACCAAGAAACGCTTTGGACAATTCAACACACGTAATCGGTCCTATGTAAAATCTCTCACGCCAATAGCCACTAGGGGTAAACCGCCGTACGTGTTTAACTGTCGGGTTCAAATGCGCCATTATCTTCCACGGCGGATCTGCATAAACTTCCGGTATAATTAGTTCAATACTCGTATCAAACCGGAGCCAAGCACCGGGCGGAATATACTTCCAGCATTCAACGTGCTGAAACCCCGGTTTAAGAAAACTCCAAAACCTAGACCGATTTACCGATAAACGATTTTTATCGAGGTCCAAAAACACCGCCCAAATATCGACAGCACGTTTGTAAGTCGTATCGATTAACGATATATCAGGCGATACGACTAACTTCTTAGACATCAAAAACGCTCCACGCTATGCCGGTTCGAACATTCACAGGCCCGCGCGGTGTCACTGGATGATTCGGCATCTTCATAACACCGATCGCTGTTGCATCAGTAACCGAATGCTCGCCCGCATCCATCAAACCGTACTCACATGCCTCAACGACATGCGACCAGAAATTTTTGTCCGGCTTGTCCTGAAAACGATCAGAACCGGCAATCATAACACGCCGATACTGAAATCCACCGGCAAGTCCTTTACGTAAATGCTTACACTTAGGCGAGAATAAAATACCCGGACCGCCATTAACCATTCGATTCAGCGGCCGGTCCAAAGCATTCCGCCTAAGTGCGGGAGCGTTTGTCGATGCCGGCAATGCCGGTACTCCACTCAAACGCATGATCTGAAAAGCTGTGTCTTCCTTTCTTCCTTCCGATCCGGACTCACCGGAGGGATCGCCTTTAAATATGAACTGTAGCGACTCAGTATCTCGCGGATTAATCGCAAGAGCGCCGCGCATTTCCGCGATCTTGATTTTAATAGCGTTCGCTAATTTCTCAGCGTCGCCATCTTCAAATACAATTTCATCGAGCGCGTGCCAACGCCCTGTAGGAATCCGCTGCAAGAATACCGCAGCCGGCGTCAAGCCAAAATCCATTCCTACATAAATCGGAATACCCAGCATTGGACGAAGTATTTCCTTCGCACGATGAACACTTTCTTGATACTCCGGATGAACCGGTTTGCCGTCCAACGCTAAACCGATTTCATTCGCCAAATTAACTGCAATCCAATCGTCTTTCTTACCGGCTATCTGACGTTGATAATAACCTCTGCGCAGTACGACCAAATTCTCTGCGGCATCATTTACAGCCCAGTACGTACCGTTCATCGATTTAATCGCGCCCGGATAATCTTCCGCGACTTTCATTACTGCACCCGGCTGGTTGAAAAATTCATATCCGGGCAAGTTGCCCTGAATACCTTCTTCTTCTAATTCAGCGAGCCAATGATCCTCATCCCACGCATTCGTATCACCAATCAAACCAACCCACGCTGACCAACCGGGGATCGGATAACGATCGATACGACCAAGCAGCATGTCCAATACTGCTTTCGGCAGTTCTTTAACCTCGTTCAACCACCCGAACGTATATTGCGTACCACGAAGTTTCCGGATATCGTCCGGACGATCTAACGCGAGAAAGTCAATTGTAGACTCCACGCGTGTTCCGTCCGGTAATTCGAAATCGAAATGGAACATCGGCGGATGCCCGTTCTTGAACACCCCAATAGCCGGAGATACGCACTCCTTGAATTCTCGAATCGTCGTTGTCTGCAAATCCGGATATGTATTTCGTATCGCGGCTATCCGAGATTTACGGACTCCATTCGCATCTGGCTTTTGCTCGGCGATCAATTTGATAATTTTGAAAACAACCGCTTTGGTTTTTCCCGAACCGAGGGGGCCGCGAATAATCTGTACGTCTGCTATAGACAGTCCGAAGCGACACAGTACCTCTCCCATCGGACGATATTTGATTTTGCTTTTCACGGTTAGTGTAGTCTTGCACCGGAGTCACGATAAGCGCCGACCGGTTGTCTGAATATCGTATGCGAACCGTCGATCTTGTCACTAACGCTCAGTATCAAAACCTCAACAAAACAGTCATAACGACCCTCTAGTTTAAGTTCCATGTACTGAATCTGTTTGCCGGCATTCACTACACTCGCGGCAATCTGACGAATATCAAAAGGATTACTCGACATAAGCAAACTCACCTTCTATCACAGTGTCCACGCCATCAACCCGGCCCGAGAAGTCTATATCGATGTTAACCTGCACACGTTGAGAAGCACTGTCCGAAATTCCGATACCTTTGCCCATAAATTCAATTGCGCGCATTGCCGAGGCTAACTGAATCTCTTCGAATTTCGTCGCCTGTCCTTTATGCAAAATCGGTCGCGGTGTCAATGCCAATTCCCGAACCGCGTCAGCCGCATTCATAACCAACTCTTTTGAAATCCCCAAGCACTGGAATTTCCAGTTTTGAGATAGCCGTAATGCTTCTGCAAAATCAGGCTTTCGGCGCCAACGGTATAAAGTTGTCCGGTCAAACACATGACCCGCATCTGTCAAACGCCGTCCCGCCGCGGCGATCGTATCACACTCCACCAGCAGTCGTATGTAGAACCGTTGTACCAGTGTCAATCGACGTTCTGCGCGAACCAGTTCCTTCGGACGCCTGTTACGTTTGACCACAGGAGCTTTTGCCGGTTTGCTAACTAGAGGTTTATCGCCGGTTACAACCGGTATCTCTGCGAGGGGACCAGAAAAATCAACATCGTGTTCGTCATTAAGCCAATCGAAGTCGCCGGTCACGCTTATCTCCACCAATCGTAATCATGCGCTTTCTGTTTATCGGATCTTTTTGCATTAACGACATCAACTCCCGATTAATTTCTCCCGGCGAAGGTCCGTCTCGCTGGTTAATCGATTCCATAACCGCCATATACTTCTCGGCATAGTCCATTTCAGCCCCGGCCAAATTAGCACCGTGAGTCGCGTTGATCCGTTCGCGCAAGAATGTCATAATATCGTGAAACGCTTGCCAGTCCCGTCGACATGCCGCTAACGCAGCTTGCCGGCGAATATTGTAATTGTTCATCTGTCCGATATCTAAGGTTTGCTTTTCAGATTGGAACTGGGATTTCGGTTGTAACTGGTAAATCTCAATATCGTTTTGCGTTTCGATATAGACGTAATCACCGTCAGCCATAAACCGGTTATGCCGTTCTAACGTCGCCGGGTTTGACTTGCTGCGGCGAAACCAAAGATACTCGCCGTCGGTCCACCAAATTCGATCTTTCCCGTCTTGCGCTTGCGGACGCATGATATCGGCTCGCTGTTCCAAACCGGTGAACGGGGCTTGAACGGTGTCCAACCAAGCAAATTCTTCAGAAGATTCTGTCATTGTTGTTTTTCTCTTTTAATTGAATTGACCTGCTAAAGTAGCAACGTTGTTAGTATCAACTATATATAAATATTTACCTGCCAAAGAACCGAGTTCTCCACGATTTATGATAAAACCAACATCGGTATCGATCCAACTTTCTAACATACAAACTTCTCGTACCGTGGATTGAAATAGATCTGTTGCGTGGTCGCCAATTTCTATTCTTTGTGTTGTTGTGTCGGCGTAGATTTCAGCAAGTCGAATAAAATTATTAGGCAACAGCCATCTTTCAAATGCCGCTGATGTATCTTGACCAATCAATCTAGGAATAATGCCACTAAAAGGCCACGTTCCAGCATTAGATATATCCCCGGTAACACCTGTTCCTACTAATATGCCATTCAGATAAGCTTTTATAACCCCGTCATTTACATCAACCTCTAACTGAGGGTGAAATAACTCAAGCTCCAACAAATTCCACGTACCCGGTCCGCCGGCTCTAGTTGTTGGTTCTGTATCTGTTTGTTCGGCATTTTCAGCCGCGCTGTATAGATTCCAAGTCCAAGAAAACTGCAATAGATCGCTAGAGCCACCAACTACATCCCAAATTCGTATAAATTTTGTAGCGTCCTTACCGGATACATAACACGAATTCCCGCTAGTTATCGAACTAGGTAAAGCACCATCTATATCAAAATTTGTGGTCGATATTTTTGGAAGTGATTGAACAGTACGATGCAAAGAACCATCATCAAGTTTTATAGCAATATTACGAGCAGGACTAGCGTCACCCAAGTTAACAATCCCCGGAGTAACTGTAATATTAGTTGCTCCGCCACTATGAGCACCATCTAAGAAAGTCTCAAAAAAGCCTTCTTCCTCGATCCAAAAATACCAACGAAGATATATCTTATTTCCAGTTGGAGCCGCCCAACCGCGCCAATTCTCCATCCAATAATCGAATGACGCTCCAAACGATGTCGGACTTTGATAGCCTTTTGAACGTTGCCCGTAAGCTGCATCTGATTCAGCAGTCCACCCCCCTACGTGATTGTTATAAGGCTTTGTAGGCCCAAAAAGTATACTGTCGCCTGAATTTAAAACCGAGTACGGAGTTTCTGCAACACCATTATTATAATAAATATCAAACGTATCGAATACTTTCGGTGCAGCCTGACTCTTCGTACCAAAACCGGTGCCGATCAACGTAACAGAGTTTCCGTCACCGATAGTACCGCTCAAACTAAAACCAGCTTCCGGATTAAATCCAAAATTCGTTACGCCAAAATCATTAGTAATAGCCGTGCGCATATTCAATTGCAAATTACCGGTATTTCCCGGTTGTGTATCTGGCGCCCATCTAGCCCAAGTCGCAGATCCGTTCGCTTCGTTTTTAATTATTGTAAGATTCAAATTCAGATTTGCAGTACCTTTTGGAATAGGCAGTGTCGGTAAATCAACACCCGCATTCCAAGACGCCCAAACCCCGATATCGTTTGCTTCTGCACGCATAAGCGCAATAAAATCTGGATCTTTTATGCAATTCGCAATCGAGAAAAAACCAGACGGAATTCCAGTCGGTATCGTTGGAGTTTCATTCGTAATTACAAAAGTTGGCGTCGCAACAACAGCAATTCCACTGGTAACAAGAGCAGCCGCAGGAATCGTAACTGTAATTGTTTCATTAGCGGTTATTTTATAAGCCGCCGCTGCACTCCATGTGATAGTAACAACGGTATCCGAAGTACGAACAACCGCCGTTACGTCTTCTTTATCTCGAACCTCCGCATTCCAACCGGCTACTTCTGCCTCCGCAGAATCCGCGCCGGCAATAATTGCCTGACGTTGTGCATCGAAAGTAGCTCCATCCGCAACCCACGTATCATCAGATAGGGTAATTATTGTGGTTTCATCACCGACAACTATCTCAGACTCTAATGCAGCAGGTTCCGCCGTACCGGTAATCACACCGGAAGAACTTGCGCCAGCGTTCTGAAACGCACCTATATCCCAAGCACCACCGGGACGAGAATTACCAAGAATATCCGTACTGAAAGCAAGAACACCATCAGCACTTAAATCAGTCCCTTGACCGACCACATCAGAATCAGAAGTCGAATAATCCTCACCGCCTAAGTCAGTAAACGTCGTAACTATACTTTGATGCCCGGCCCCATCCGGACTCGTCGCATCACTGGTGTTGTTGGTTGCCGTGGTCGCGTTCGGCGTTGCGTCTTGTAAATAATCCGTTGTGTCGTTGTCCAACAGGTTATTCTTTACATAAATACGCTGACCCGTTCCGTCAAGTCTAATCCCATTGGTGCCGCAACCTTCTATAGTATTATTATAAATCGCACAATCTGATAATGCAGTAGTGCCTTGAGCTTCAGTTCTTATACCCTGATGCCAGTCATAAATGATATTATTGTAAAAATGATTGTTTCCGTTATTGGTTCTCCTAATAGCCCTATTTGTTCCTGCTGCATTATTGCCTTTGATAATGCAATTTTTCACGGTTGTTAGGCGACCCGAAACAGCGGCAGCGTTTGCAACAACAGCCGCTATATTCATTCCTGACGTTTGGCTAAATTGCAGTCCGTCGATTTCCGTATGAAACGTACTCGCAGTCAAAGCAACATCATAATTTGAGACCGCGGCTAAATGATATTTCCCAGTGTCTAGCTTTCCTGCATGAGCACTATTCGCATTAGGCTTTACTGTTAGAGTGTTTGTTGTGCTTGAAGTCCATCCGACCAAACTAACGGTAGTTGTATCAGCCCCGCCATCACATTGAACTTCATGTGTATCTCCCGCTGCAACAAGGTCAGTTGCTTCAGCGGCATCCCATGCAGCCAATGTCGGATAAGCTCTATTCGCTCCGGTCGTGGCGTTGGTTGTGCCATCACCACCGGACGTAGAAGCCGTGTTTACAAATCGTACAACAGCAGCCATTACAAGGTTTTAGCTCTTATCAATCTATTCCACACCGTTTGAGAAATAGTAAAATTTCGATCGGTTAATATGCCCGACAGTTCTGGATCATCCAGATCGATATTATGTTTTCTACTTCTTACCTCTATAATTTCGCCATCGACAGCCGCTTTCAATGAAGGTAAATAAAGCTCTTTCAATTGTTCCACTCCACCAAAACGACCAGATATACCCATAACGTGCAGTAGAACAAGTCTAGGATGAACAGAAGTCAGTCCGGTATAAGATTCGATATGAGTAATATCTCCGCGCTCATGCCACGGAATTTTTTCACCGGTATCTGGATCAGTTCGTTCATTTGACTTAGTTAGGACTGTTACTGTTATATCCATATAATTTTCTGACTTTTTTTAGTGCTCGGAAAATAGTATTTTTCTCGGTTGAAGATACACTGCGAAAACTATTTATACTCGTTGGCGGCCCTTTATAAGCATGTAAAACCGGCCAGCCAAATTCAGCCAACTTAGAAACAGAGATCTCCTTGTCAAAATACTCGGCAACTTTAGCCAACGGTGAATAATCCGGATTTTGAAAATCCACGATACCGTCTATTTTAAGAAAGATATGATCTGTTCCTTTTAGACTCTTACCCAACTGCTCCCAATCCTTACAAGATTGATCCAACAATTCCTGAAACGGTCGTCTTTCATTACGCTTTCTAAAACCCAAGAATTGAACGGCTGGATCGCGCACCGGAACAACGATCTTCGTATATCTATCGTCTACTTCCTCCCCACTATGGCGCTGTATATAACTCACCCCGATAAAATCGAGGAACGCCATAGTGAAGCGTGTCCCGGTATGCGGAACGCTGTAAATAAGATTCATTATTATTATTTTTTGAAAAAGCTTATAAACTATGCCGCCACAAGATTCATCGCTACCAATTCTGTGCGTATCGAGGCCATGTCGGTAACAAGTTTATCTTGTTCTGCTTTCTGCGCAGCGATATCGACGATAAGCGCACTGATAGCAACTTCATACGAAATCTGCTCCGTTCGAGCGGCGTCAGCGTCGGCAATCAGCGCACTGATCTGAAGTTCGTATAGAGCGACTTCATCGCGAAGCACTTTCAACGCATCGCCAATAGTCGTCAAATCCGCAGCGTCGTTAGTTGAAACCGTTATAGCACTACCTGTTACCGGAGCAGTAAACGCTGTTGGCGCCGCTGGATTGGCAGCAGTCAACGCGGCAGGCGCCGCCGGATTCGAAGCCGTCAGCGCTGCTGACGCTACGGCTGTCGCCGTTACTGAAACTGCCGATTCAGGTACTTTACCTGAGCCGATATCCCGTGCGCGAGTTTTACCAAGATCTGTAGTCATTTTAGAATTTCCTGTATTGTAGGGAAGAGAAAACGAAAGAGAACCTGCGCGTATCCGAACGGAAAGCGGCGCAGGCCGTATTTTATTATTAGTGTCGGATATTTACCGGTCGGCTGGTACTACTAACAGTACGCACGCGTTGAAGGTTTTCCGACGGACCTGCAAAATGATGCCATTGATTAGAGATCAGCGGCAAAACCTCGTGTAGAACTCCGCTCGGGCCTTTTACGGCATGTCGAGCGGAGGGGAAATGATATACTACATCCTGCATCGCAAGCAACGCAGGGGAAGATAATTAGAACTCCGCCGAAAACCGTTACCGGGAAAACAGCGGAGGATCGCACCCTTCGGTTGGCCTGAGATCGCGAAATATGCGAAACTCCCGATAGGACGACTTTGCCCAGTCGACCGGGCTTATGAACTCACTGATAGCATTCATTCACCGTCAGCGGGTATCCGCCGACCCGAAAACCAGCGGGGGATTTCAACCACGAACCGAAGCTAAGACCGGTTCGTAGGACTTACGTGCTTAACGCACGTTGGCAAAAACCACCAACTTTTACAGACAGCGGTTTAAGAGTTCCTTCTACCTCCATTGGTAGATGAACTTGGAAGCGGGAGCAGGATTCGAACCTGCGACCTTCGGGTTATGAGCCCAACGAGAACGGCCTCTTCTCCATCCCGCGATTCAAAACTGTTTTAGTTCCATCAAATGAAAATCAGGAGGCCGGCTTCGGCACGGTTTGGTCTGGAAACGGATTACTTGCCCGTACAGTTTCAATCGTACGACCATTTTCGTTCATCACGAACAATGTCTTAAATTCCATTTCCGATTCTGATTTTTCATCGTTCGAGAGAAAATATATTGCATTTGTTCGAATGGTCGGCGATTGATTCCTCAATATATCAACCCGAACCTTTCCTGTACCTAACAGATACGAAATATTGATATCGTCAGCTTCGACGATAAGTACGCGTTGATTAGTATCCCGGCTTCGTATAAATTTCAAAATGAACATTTGCCTTCTCCTAGTTACTATCTACTGTCTGTCTACTAATTAAATGAAAATCAGGGGCCGGCCGAAAGGTACGGCGCGATCGCCACGGAGGGTAATCGCCGGACAGTGCCGCCCACATAGCCGGCCGCTGATTTTCACTTATCCCTACAACCCTTATGCCGAAAAGTGGTCCCTTGTTAAAAATCAACGAGATAGCGATCGACACGTTCTGAAGATGTGCCGATTGGATCGTCATACGGTATTACGATACCTACATACTAGGCAAGAGCCACCTACATTCTAGGCGGTGCCGGTT
>SDBV01006690.1_pt1 | contig 15891 bp, 14 predicted proteins | sample 2277081 | NCBI WGS metagenome assembly SDBV01 (sample SAMN10402039, study PRJNA504765) | marine sediment metagenome | isolation source: marine sediment core GS10_PC15, 223 cmbsf | place: Arctic Ocean: Southern Knipovich Ridge | collected 2010
ATATGGTTTATATCCATTGATGTCCCAGTGCATTAGCCCGATAATATCATCGCTATTCTTGTTTTTATAGTACTCAATGCCCTGAAGCAGCGAACTTGTGCAGTTACCCACACCAACAATCCCGATTTTAATTTTATTCACAATCTTTTGTTCCTTTCATTAACAAATATTTTTAACACCTAAAAATTCCACAAGAAAACTCATTTAATAAACTATATATTCCAATAAGCTGTCACCACAGAAACAGGTGAATGTACAGAAAACAGTTCTTCCTGTCAAGGAAGAACTTCCCAAAGACAAGGCTTAACATCTTGCTTGTTAAAGACCTACAACTGTGGTAGAAGCTGCCAGGGCGATATTTGTCTTAGTCATCAGCCTGAACGGCTGATACTTCTGTTCCGGTGCTTCGATTTTTTCGCCGAGTACATTTTCAAATTGTACATCATCGCCAGCAATGAATTCCTGCCAGATACATTTGAACTTGCTATCGTTATCCTTGCGGAATTTCTGACTGACAGGATGCGGGGGAGATTTTGTGATACTTTTGTTCTTGATAACACTTCTAAAGGATCGGTTCTACCAGTCGTTCAAGTGGGGGTGCGTGCCAAGCTCGCTCCTCTGGCGCTCGTCCGGTGTTCACTTGTATTTCGCTCGTCGTCATAAGTTCTTTTTTAATAACCATTAACCCTTTATTGACAAGTGCTTACAAAAGACGAAGTCCGGACTGAAAATCCGTGCCTCGGCGGTTCAAATCCGCCCCTGCCCATTGAAATGAAAACTTATCTCAACTCCTTGATTTCGACTTCTTTGCGTCTTGTCGCTCTCAAAACAATTGTCAGTGCCGCATCATATACAAACATCAACAGACAGCCGACTGCCGCGATTATTACTACACAAGTCAAAGTGGTCTCAAACAATCGGTACTTTGTATCAACACTAACTCCAGGCAGTATCCCGGTCTTAGCCAGTTCCAGAGATGTCGCGGCGCTGAAAATAATAATAAACGGTATACCTGCCAATCGTACAATCGATTTTATAAAACCCACAACAGAAGGGACCGGCATCGTATCCAGTGACTCTGGTGGACTGATAAAATCAAAATGCCCCAATCTCGCCCCGAACCTCAGGATTCGTGAAAGAATCATCCCTATGATACAGCCCAAGCCTGCAGTGACCATCAGGCCTGGATAATTGGACCATGTTGCGGACTGCATTTTGATCGTTGGGAAATTTGTGAAACCGAATCTGTTAAGGCCCAACTTCTCAAGGCCGGCGATGGCCAGGATGCCAACTGTTAAAAAACCACAAAGAACAGGCAAAAAGGCATATTGCAATATACCGAAAACAAACAGTTCTCGCGCCTTGGCTCTTTCCTTACTAATTACGTATTTAAAGGCAGATCGCAATGCACCGCAAGCAACCTGTATTTGCGCCTTGAATCTTTCTTTTTTCATTCCACATTTCTCGCCAATACATCGAAAGCAGATTTTAAACCATTTCTAATCTGTCTTCTCTGCACTTCCAAGCAACCTTTCCATCTTCACTGAATCGCTCGAACGGGCAATCGCCTCTTCACGCTCGATGTATCCTTTACGAAGCATTTCGATAATACTCGCATCCATACTATGCATCCCTAATCGGCCGGAAGTCTCAATGATATTGGGAATTTCATGAATCCTGTTTTCACGGATACAGTTTCGTACTGCCGATGTGCACAGCAACAACTCCGTGCACGGTACCATCCCTGATTCATCTATTCTTTTGAACAATGTCTGGGAAATTACAGCCTTGAGTGTATTTGCAAGCATTGTGCGTATCTGATTCTGCTGCGCAGCAGGATATATATCGACCACACGCTCGACCGTTTGCGTTGCGTTAATAGTGTGCAGGGTACTCAAAACCAGGTGACCGGTTTCGGCAGCGGTAATCGCAGAACTAGTCGTCTCAAGGTCACGCATTTCACCAACCATGATTATGTCAGGATCCTGACGCAGTACATGCCTTAACCCTGATGCAAAATTAGGGACATCAGTTCCTACTTCACGCTGCTCGATCTGGCATAGATTATTTGAAAGCAAATACTCAATAGGATCCTCAAGCGTGATTACTCGTTTTGTGTATTTCTGATTGATCCGGTCTATCATCGCCGCAAGGGTAGTACTCTTACCCGAACCGGTATGGCCGGTAACCAGAATAAGACCGCGAGGCAGATCAGACAGTTCTTTGACTAACTCAGGCAGGTGAAGACTATCAAGCGGCGGAACCTCAGTCGGGATTACCCTGAAGGATATGGCTATCGTATCACGCTGAAAATGAGCGTTAACACGAAAGCGGTGGCCACTTTCGATCGTTGTCGAGAAGTCATGGTCCTTTCTGTCCTCGAATTTATCAAAACGTTCCTGACCGATCATTGAAATAACCATTGCCTTGGCATCTTCATTGCTGGTAACCGGGAAATCCATCTTTATCAATTCTGTATTTTTGCGTATCAGCGGCTCCATGCCAACGTTGATATGAACATCACTCGCATCGTCTTGGACCGCTTTTGCTAAGATAGTCTTTATGTCCACCATAATATCGTGCCTGTTTTCCTGTATTTATCAAATCATCAAAAATCTCAATAAAAAAACATCGATGCCATCGCTGCAAAATTGCTGTGCCGATGACGTCTCCGTTAAATTTTATTTGTATTCGCGTAGCGGCGGGTAATCCACCTTTCGTACATCGGTGTATTTATATGTTTCGGCCTCATGACCCTGCAAAACAGGTATTTCAATGATCTTCGGCGTAATGAAAACCAGCAGTTCGGTAGTTTCTGTCGTTTCATTCTCAGACCGGAATAAACCTCCTATAAGCGGCAAATCACCCAATATGGGTGTTTTGAAGAGGTTTTTCCCAGCTTCCTGTTTGCGAAGCCCACCAAGAACAACAGTCTCTCCATTTTTGAGCAGGGCGGTTGTTGTTAGTTTGCGTGTATTAACTACCGGGACTCTAAGCTCACCTGTAACGCTATTTGTTGTCTGTGCCTCAGCAACACCGAACTCCGGTGTAATAAGCAAGCGAAGCATATCATCACGGGTTATATGAGGCGTAACTGTCAGTTCCACACCGACATTTTTAAACCGTGTAGAGGTCAGTGAGCCGCCGGCGGAAGTTTGACTTTCTTCCTTGTAAGGTATCTCTTTGACGATCTCGAATTTTGCGGTTTCATTGTCAAGGACCATGATGGATGGATTTGCCAGCAGTGTTGCCCATTCCTGTTTTTGAAGTGCGCTCAAAAGAACATCAAGGCTGAAAGAGTCATTGAAAAAGCCGATTCTCAAAGAGCCGCCTTTTGTTTCGTCAAAAGAACCTGCGGCAAATGGATCTGCCCTCTTGGAGCTTGTTTGTATCGGCGTACCGGTCGGCGCTGAACCCGTACTAAGTTCATCAGTATGGGTTATGCCTCCGCCGGTTGTCTGGGTTATCTTGCCACCAGATGAATTCTCTGTATTACGGCCGGCATTCCACTCGATATTCAGGTCAAAGCTGTCCGTATCCGTAACATCATATATCCTGACCTCAATAAGTACCTGCTGGGTAACACGGTCAACTTCTTCGACAAATTTATCTATTGCCTCGATCTTGCTCTCAGTATCCGTGATAATCAGATTACTGGTGCCGGGCATTGCCGAAAGACTGCCACGCTTGGATACGAACTTTCTCAAAGCTTTTTCCAGCTCCCTCACATCGGCGTAAGTGATTTTGTAGACTCTGTTGATCATCTTCTCAGGAGCGTCATATATATCTTTACGCGGTACGATACGGATCATATTCTCCGTGGCGATATAACCATAATTGTGTGCCGCAAGGATATTATCAAGGGCTTCGTCAAGCGGAATATCCGTCAGCGTAGCGGTTACATTGCCGATTACCAGGGGACTTTTAACGATGTCAACATCGGCCTGCTTAGCCAGCATCCGCAGAACATCCTCTATCGGCGTCTCACGAAAATCGACATTGACTTTCTGCTGCATTCTTAGTTGAACGGCGGTTAGAACTTCCGCTTGTTCCTCTTCCGCGACAGCCTCGGCGGCAAACAGCGGGGACGGTAAAAATGCTATCGCCAGCAGCAATACCAAAACCAGTATCCATACTTTACGAGCATACAATAAACTTCGCATAATCTAGACTCCTTTAATAGAAATTGACCTTAATTCATATATTAACAGGCAGATTATCTGTCTTCCATTCTTAATTCAAGCTTTTTACCATCCGGCTTGTTAAGTTTCACCGAATCAAGAGATATTTTCCCGATTGTCCAACCCTGGATTTCATCACCTTCGTAAAAGATTTCTGTGCCTAACAGTGCCATTGATCCACCATCTGGCTTATGAACAATACCCCTGAGAACGAAAGGCCCTTCAATATTACTCTCAACAGCATACAACTTTGCCGCATCGGCTTTAAAAACCATCGGATCCCTGATATCCGCAGGCCAAATTCCCGGTTCTGGCCAATATATCTCCGATGCCTGCATTGTTATAGCAGTGTCAGATAGCATATCCTGATGTGCAGCGGGTTTTTTCTCTGGCTGATAGAAATTAAAGAAAAGTACTAACGCAAAGACAACACAAAGCCCAACCATCACAAACAGCTTACGTCTCTGTGAAGCCGCGTATTCCTGCTCTTCTGTAAGAGCCAGGGAGACAGGTGCATGATGCTGGTACTGCGCTTTGGAACTATGCCCACCAACGATAGAGGTCGGTAAATCGGTGGCTGCCGGCCCGGTCTTAGCCGAACTGGCAACATCATTGTCAGCAAGCGGAGTTTTCACAGACTGAGCTTCCGGCAACGATGTGTCGCCAAAAATCGATGAAACCTTCTTATGCAGTCCCGATTTACGCTTCATTGGTTATCTCTTCGGCTAATGCCATATATTCCTGTGCACTTCTACTTCGTGAATCATAAGTAAGGATAGGCTCACCGGCGCCTGGCGCCTCGGCAAGACGCACACATTTGTGTATAACTGTGTTCAGCACCAGTTTGCCGAAATGCTCCTCAGTCTCGCGCCGCACCTGTTTGGATAACAAAGTCCGGCTTTCGAAAAATGTCAACAAAACTCCGAGTATACGCAACGAACTGTTGAAACGCTCACGAACAACGCTAATCGTCTCAAGAAGCTGCCTTAAACCCTCGAGGGCATAATAATGAGTCTGAACAGGGATAATAACATCAGAACTGGCAACCAGAGCGTTCAGTGTAAGCAAACTCAGCGATGGCGAGCAGTCAATAATGCAGAAGTCGTAGCGATTATCCAGGCTTTCGATTCCACGACGCAAAAGATGTTCCCTGCCATATCTGGGAGTTATCTCAGGCTCAGCTCCGGATAGCAAAACATTACTCGGGACCATGAACAGACCTTCGTATTCCGTATCAACAACTACTGACTCAAGCGGCGTATAAGGATCTACGATCACATTATAAATTGTTTTTTCAAATCCTTCGGGGTCAAGACCAAGACCCAACGTAGCATGCCCCTGCGGATCAAGATCGATCAGTAAGACACTTTTCCCGGCCTGTGCCAATGCAGCCGACAAGTTCACCGATGTCGTGGTCTTGCCGCAACCGCCTTTTTGATTTGCAATTGCTATAGTTCTCATCACATCCACAATAAACTAATTTACTACTGACCCGGTTCCACTAACCAGGCCAAAGTCACTTGAGTCACTTGAAATTCCAGCGTCCATAACATCTGCCAAACTGTCCTGGCCGTAGAAAAAAGTCAGGACCATATCAACATCGTGCCTGTTATTATTAGAAGTAGAACGTTTAATATTAAAATAATCAACGAATATCACCGGCTGATTATACTCCAGCAAATTGATAAATCTCGCAAACTGAGAAAACGAACTCTTAAATTTTATCTGGATACGTCCTTCACGTATGTGCCTGCACTCATTGATTGGCCCATAGGATCCCTGCATTCGGTTTGTACTGTGGAGGTCCTGAACACCTGCCTGTTTGGCTATTTTACCAATATCAACTGTAAGGTCGGAAGCCTGCTCAGGACTTACAACATACCGGCTTAAGTTCTTTTGCGCCGAAGAAAGTTCCTGCTTAAGTGCAATGACCTCACTACTATATCCATTCGTTTTCAGGCTAACCAGGGCATGCTCGACTTCTTCGATGCGATCATCAACGGCCCGGATAGCCTTGCGCTGCGGACCAAGGGCAAAGACTCCAACAAAGACCATAATACAAACCGCCACAACACTAGCGGCAATGGCACAATAAATAGTTTTTTTTGACAATTTCATCATCATTGCACAGCCACTATTTCCTGCGACTTAAGCAGGCAGTTTATAATGTGATTCTTGACCTTATGATTTCTGCCATTAGAATCCTTATATTCAGCATCACTGCTCTCGGCGATATAGGCCGCATCGAGCACACCTTTTAACGATTGCGAGCTGCGCAGACTATCCAGATAATTCTCAACTGCAGTGCCTTTTGCTTCGGGCATAAAATCGTACACATCACTTTTCAGTACGCGGTTAACGATCTCAATATCAACTTTCTTCTTTGGGTCCACGGTGCTTGTAACTTTTTTCTTGCTTATAGTGCGAGTGACACTGAGTTTGTTGAGTAACATCGATGGCGGCAGGGCGGCTGCAAACTCACGCAACACAGGTGTCCACTGAACATAGCGGCCAATCGAGTTGGCGATCTCTACGTAACACTCGTCATAAATATTCAGGTTCTTTTCAATACCATATTTAAGGCTGTCTTCGCCAGATGCTTTCTGCAGGATTGATTCACGAAGAGCCAGTTCTTTTTGTCTTGATATTAAAACCGAGCTATTATGAAAATGCTGTACGCATAACAGGCACAAAACTAACAATGAAACTGCTCCGATACCGGTAAACAATCCGATCTCAAGAAGTTGGTTCTTTTTCGGAAGTCCCTGTTTTTTCAAAAAGTCTATTGTAAACATAAGTATTATACTTGCCTCATCGCAAGCCCCGCGGCAACTGCTAAAGCAGGACCGCACTTTTCGATCAAATCCCTGCCGGCGACATTATCATCGCAATTCATTCGCAAAAAAGGATCCCAGACAGAAACATCACTTTCAATACTACCGTCCAGCACCTTAAAAAAAGCATCGAACAGCGAAAAACCTCCGCAAACATAAACATGCCTGACAACATTACCGCCCTGATGGACCGAATAATATGTAAGAGTCTCATTTATATCACGAATAAGCCCTTTACAAGCTGGCCCAATATCTGCAGTGCCTTCTGAAATTTCACGTGACACTTGCTCAACGCCGACTCCGCTGCCTTTGGCAATATTATCGATAATGTCACCACCGCAATGCCTCAGGTCACGAATAAAAGGCAAACCGTCAGCACCCAATATTGCAACAGTGGTTAAAGACATTCCAACATTAACGACAGCCACAGGCAACTCTTCATCGGCTGCGAGATACTCCCCGAGGCAATTCAAAAGCCCAAGCCCCTCGGAATCCATCAACACACATTTTAACAACGCGTCTTCAGCCAGTATTTGCTTCCTGGCTATCTCCTCTTTTGATGCGATCGCAAGAACACCCTTTACATTCGGGTGAATTTTCTTCTTCTTCCTGAAACCGCCAAAGCTGTCATCATCATCTATACCCATCAACTGGTAATCTACAACACTGGTTCGTATATCAAATGGGCAGACCTGAGCCGCCTCAAGCATCACCGCCTGTGCGACCTCATCAAGCGTCAGAGAACGAAAATTAAAACTGCTCACCTTAACCATTGGCCCGGAAAGACCGAATACGAAATTACAATCGCGCCAGATACTTCCACCGCTCGATTTCAAACAATCCTCAATAGCTGCCTTCTTAGCCTTTTGGGAATTTGCTTCGCCGCCCCCAGCCGAATCTATCATACTCATCGCAGCAGCAGTGACTTTATATCCGTCGCCGTTTTTTCGAAGACCGACCATCTTGACCGCGCTGGAACCAACGTCAAGGCCAATTAATGGACAAGGCTTGAGATTCAGCACCTCCTCCAGCCTTTTTGCAGTATTTGCCAAAACCTGTTTCATATGATTACAATAGGTATATCGGCATTTTTATCGGAATTGTGTATTTTTTCAAGCCCAAAATGGCTCTAAGAGGCATCTTTAACACTTTTCACCCGTAACCAACCCAAATACACCCTCACACGCCTAAAAAACACCTACTACTCCCACCAACTACCAGGCTTGATTCCCATGGACAGGATTTCGTCCGGCAGAAAATTAAATAGACCCGCTACAAAATAGAAATTGCTGGAGTTATCCATCATAAATGAATTACTTGCAACGACTGCGCCATAGAAGTCGCCGCTGTTTTTCATTCGAATATCCGCAAGGGGTGCATGAACAAGAGCGTAAAGGTCCGCCCCATTATTGAACTCAATGTTTGTGCAGGTTTCGGTGCCGTATATCGTAAGGCTTTTGGCGGCTTCTATGATAAAGTTTTCATATCCAGGCACCCAGCTGGAGTCTGGTATTTCACCATGGGAATCGCTTAGGGCTTTGGCTCCTTCATATACTATGTCGGCTGCCTGCATTACTAACATGTTGCCGCCGAGATATAAGTCAACGGCTGAGCCAGATGTTATTTCGATTTCTGAGTCATTCTTGAGCAGTACCTCACCGATAATGTAAACTTTCAGAGGGATTGGGTCGCCGCTTTCAGGATCTATGCCGTGGTTGCCGTCAATCCTAATCTTCTTCCCGGGGTCGAGCAATATATTGGGGAATTTGCCGTCAGAATTTATTATCAGAATATTGGGGTCTTCAGGGTCTGTGTCATATGTTCCAACCGGCAGGTTAGGCGGTGTGCGTGCTGTGAATTTCATGCGATCTGCCGCTACATGAGCACCATCCTCAATAAAAACGTCTTTTTTCTCGACTACTGACACGTCAGTATCGCCGCCGGGACCAATCACAACTTCGCCGGGTATGTAGATACCGTTTTTGAGTTCAATACCTCCTTGTGGTGGGCTATCAATGCTGTTTGTCTGGATGGTGAAATCTGCATCTAAGGGAATAACATAAATCATACCACTGTTTCTTATTATGATGCCATGTTCGACTCCTATGGCCTTAAAATCAGAGTAAAACCAGAGTTTTACTCCGACCGTTTTTGTCATATTTCCGGCAGTGCCTATCGATTCAATCATAGCTACCGCAAAATTATCAATGGGCTGACCATTTGCGTCATTTGGTATTCCATTGATGTCATAAATAAAGCCTGCGCTGCCGTAAGTGTCCGGATTGCCACTGCCGTCTATAAATGTATGGCTCGTAGGACCACTCAGAAGAGGACAAGTGGTGATCGCTGATCGCTCCTTTATTGCCAAACCTTCCCACCAGCCGAGCATGGCTACTAAGGCATGTTCTATTCCGGCGTCCGCTGCCGCACGGGCGGAAATCTTTTGAGTGGTACGGATGGCCTGAAGCCGGGAATAAAAGCCTAAGCGTAAAAGCCCGACACCGATTATCGCCAGAATCACAACGATACTGACGGCAAGGACCAGGGCACTTCCACGCTGTTTGTTGTTTTGTTTTTTCCTCATTATCTTACCTCTCATAATTTCCGGTAAGTTTAATTGTGCCTGACCGAAGAACAGGTCACAGTTAATCCGTGTTTGCCGTCATCGAGAGTTAGTATCATCTGTACGCAATTGCTTTCAGGTTGCAGGAATACCGCACTTGTTACATTTATCGCAAGCGGAGTCGAAATATTTGCTGCCTGAAGAGTTATATTGTTAGGATCACTACAAACTGCCGGTCCCTGGTCCACCATTAAAGAACCGCCAGTCGTATAAAAATGAGCATATCTATCAGGGATCGGAGCGGCAGTCGTGTCGATTGCCGAATAATAATAGACGTATAATTCATTTGTGCCTGTATTGGTCTTGTACTCACTGCTTGATTTACGGCATATCCGGTCAAAGGTTATTCGGCTGGTATATGCCTGAGTAGTTACATCGCCGTATACACGGTCATACGTTTTTCGGTAGCCGCGATGTGCATCGGCAAGGACACCACCCATCGCTATGATAACAATGGTAGCAATCAGAATTGTTACCATCAATTCTACCAGCGTAAAGCCCGATATGGTTGTCCTGTTTGTTTTCATATTCATTCAAATCTCTATATTGCTAATCCGTCCAGTCTTTCAAGACTATTGAGCCGTCATTATCTGTCGCGCTCGGCGTACCACTCCTGTTCCAGAACACCTCAACCCGTAACTCTTTCATGCTTCCATCAAGTGAATCTGGTGTAGTGGTAAGTATTGCATTGTATGTTGCCCCGGTTCCTCCCCCAAGCGTTACTGTGTAGTTTCCGCCTGAGCCTGTGACATTAAGGTCAGTCTCAACTATGTCCGAGGGCAAGGTTATTCCGTGCCTGCCTTTCCAGTCCTCCAGCAGAAGCAAACCGACGCGTGCGGCACCGATCTTGATATCTGCCTTGCGGGCATCTAATGCGGAATGATAGCGGTACATCATCGCCCCCAGCACACCAATAACGATCACGGTAATAGCTACCATGACCTCGATCAGTGTCAAACCGGAACTGTTTTTTCTCGGTTCCATACCGGCCACCCTTTCAATACGCTTATTATACCACAATTTCGAAAAAATGCTATAAAAAGCTCTATAAAATCGACACCTTATTGCACACAATTCAGCCCGTATGTTTTTACTGACCAAAAAACAAACTCGGCCGAGAACCCGAAGGCCCCGGCCGAGTTGTATAAATTCTTTTCTCAACAACCGAACTATAGCTTATTGCCATACTGGATCAGAACCAAGTTCTTTTATAAATGAAATTGCTCCAGGTGTTGAAGGAGCACTGTCCTTGGTTCCCGCCGTTACCGTAATATTCCACGCAAAGCCTTGTGCCGGATCATAAGCAAAGCTATTGACCACATAGTCAGACTGAGCGAAATAAGTTCCCTCCAGATCATTCTCAGCAAAACCCAGATCACTAACCAGATCAATAGCAGTGCCAGAAACAGTTGGTGGATCTGTAGAATTATCAATTGTAATGCCCGCGCCTACAACGCCTTGCCCACCTTCAGCAGCCACAGCACGCAAAGCTGTAACGATAGTACCAGCACCAGCTTTGCCTTCAGACCACTTAGCGGAATCGATACGGCCTCTCATCATCGGGATGGCCACAGCGGCCAGGATGGCGACGATCAATACGACCACCATCAGCTCGATCAGTGTAAAGCCTTTTCTGTTCTTCATTTCTGTTCTCCTTATTAAACGATTTCTACACTATTGACATTACATTCACTTAAACGATTACACGTACAAATACTTCTCTTTTTGCTTATCGGCTAACTACCAGCCGATATGAACCTTAAAAATATAAATAAATATAAATTATCATTTTTCGAGACATTAAATCTATAGTCCTATAATAGTAGCTCTCTAATGGTAATAACTAACTAATATTTTGCAAGTCAAAACCGTTTTTTTCTATCGGCAAAAGAGAGGTAATTTGTATCAGGCAATCCCCCATAACTATTGCCAAATCAACCCCTCACAGGCTCTCCACCCTAAATATCAGACATTGAGAATATAGGCAGATACAGGGCTATAACTACGACGAGGACAATACCTCCTACAATTATTATCAGGGCAGGCTCGAGCATCTTGGTCATCGTGCTTATCGTAGCCTCGACCTTTCGCTCATAATAATCAGCGGTCCTGTCCAGAACATTGGGTAGTGAGCCTGCCTGCTCACCGACTCGAACCATTTTTAATAACAGATTCGGAAATATCTTCGCTGCTGCAAGGCTGAAAGATATACTCGAGCCCGTAACAACATTCTCTTTTGCGACAAATATCGAGTGCTTTATTATAGCATTCTTTGACATTGCACCCAATATATCGAACGAATCCAGTATGGAAACACCGGCATCAAGCAATGCGGAAGTCGTCCTGCAGAATAGCGCCATAAACCCGAGCAGAATTATCTTGCCGAACAATGGCAGCGATAACGTAAACCTGCTGAATTTTTCATGTCCCTTTTTGGTCCTGCAGTACCATACTAAAACCATGATACCAATTATAAGCCCCGGCAGAACGAATAACATATTGCTCATCATCGCGTCATAAACCGCCAGAAACGCCACCGTAAAAGCAGGCATTTCCCCATGGATGGTATCGAATATGCCTCGGAACTGGGGGATAATATAGACCGCCATCACGGTAACGATGACAAATATGAACCCAATCACAAAAAGAGGATAGATCATCGCCCCTTTTATCATTTTAATCAGCTTGTCGCGATTGTCGTAATAATCAGCCAGCCGACGAAGAACCATCGGCATAGAACCGCTCGATTCACCCGCAAGAACCATACCGTAAAAAAGCTTGTCAAACACTTCCGGATACTCGGATATTCTATCAGAAAACGACTCGCCGCTTCTGATCCCCACACCGATATTTCTTATTATCCTGCCGAACTTCACGTTTTCCATATCATCCGCTATCGTATCCAGCGATTCGATGATCGATATCCCGCCCTCCATCATAGTAGCAAGCTGCCAGCAGAAGTTGGCAATATTGACACTGCTGACCCTGCCATGTTTTCGGCGACGCCTTTTTTTCTTTGTCAGACCTAACTCTTCGACTGTTATTGGAATAAAATTATTATCCCGTGCCCACATCAGCACGTCATGCTGGCAGACAGCCTGTCGAGTGCCCTCATGACGCAGCCCCGACTCATCCCTAACTATATACCTGAATTCTTTCATCTATATCTTACAACCCGCTATATTTACGAATAAAACCGGTTTCTGTCTGGTTTTCACAACTACCTGCATTGAAATATCGGCTTAAAGAGCACTCAAGTATAGATAAAACAAAATTCGCGATTAATATTCCCCTCGTTTTGAAGATTATCAATCTTTACACGTAAAATCATCATTATCAACTCTTTTCTATTGAATCCGACACTATCTTTTTTGTATAATAACACTATAACGTCCCATAACTCTTTTAATGAAAAAATTTTATATGCAAAATTATCGTACAAAAACCCATTCAGGCATCGATAAAGTTCCTGTCGGCAATTATATCGTCATGCTGCTGATGTCGGTTATTTTCGCGGCCCAGTTCCTTGGCGACCCGAATCAGCTCTACCTGACCGGCCTGATACTGAAAAAAGCCTCATTAAACGCATTTTTAGGATACTTCTGGCTGCACACAGGTCTGCTTCATATAGTATCAAATCTGGTGTTGCTCGCTATATTCGGAAGACATACCTGCATCAAGCTCGGCGATGCTAAATACTTTTTGATATATATCGTACTGGGTTTCGCCGCTGCATATGCTCACATTCTGCTTGATGGAAGGCCCGTAATTGGGGCTTCAGGGGCAATTTTTGGTGTGCTGGGGATGGCGGTTGTACTTTCATATCGAAAATTTAGCCCTTTAGGCCCATGGCTCGTGCTTATATGGTTCGTTGTCTCCGTTGCCGCAGCTCTTGCTGGAAGCAGCCCAAATGCCCATATTGCCCACATTGCAGGATTCATAATGGGGATGTTCGTGGCAACCATGCTGATTATCTTCAACCAGGCCGACCATACCGATACCGACCATTCTCTTATGCGAATACTCCAGCCGGCAGCTCAAAAAATCTGTTAACGGAACTGACGCTGTCAGAAAAATCGGTAACATTGCAGAATTGATAAAACCGGCCCAAAAGAGAACTGAAATACGAACGTATGGGCCGAAGACGCTTATTGGTGATTATTACCGTTAGTGAAAGTGACTCGAAGGATTTCCTCTGCGGTAGTCAGGCCTTCGAGCATGCGGTCAACACCACTGTCGAGCAAACTGCCATAACCTTTTTCATGCGACATTGCACGTATCTGGGCCTCGGTACCACCGTCAACTATCTTTCTGCGAATATCTGTATCCATTATCAGAAATTCGAATATGGGCAATCTGCCAAGATAACCCGCGTGGTTACACATCTGACAACCGGCGCCATGATAGAGAACAGCATTTTTAAAACGCTTCGGATCAGTACCGAGACTGGCAATAAGTTCCGAGTCTATCTCGTACGGAGTTTTGCAATTCGGGCATATCTGCCTTACAAGACGCTGAGCAACCACAAGATTGATCGTTGAAGAGAGTAAATAAGGCTCAAGACCCATATACCTGAGTCTGCTGATCGCACTTGGAGCATCGTTCGTATGGAATGTACTTAATACAAGATGGCCCGTAAGAGAAGCCTTCATCGCGATCTCCATCGTCTCCTTGTCACGAATTTCACCTATAAGTACAATGTCAGGGTCCTGACGCAGAATAGCACGCAAACACAAGGCAAAATCAAGATCGATGTCAGGCTTGATCTGTATCTGATTAATACCACCCAACCTGTACTCGACAGGATCCTCAACTGTAGTTATGTTTTTGGTCGAGTCCTTCAGGTAATTCAATGCCGAGTACAGCGTTGTACTCTTACCGCTGCCGGTAGGGCCTGTAACTATAACTATACCGTGAGGCTGAGAAAGGACACTCTTGAACTGCTTGAGCATATCAGGGCTAAATCCAAGGCGGTCAAGATTATGATCAACTGCCTTGCTGTCAAGAATTCGTATCACGATCTTCTCACCGTATATCGTCGGAATGGAAGATACGCGTACGTCTATATCTCTTCCTGGCGCCTTTATCTTGAATCGCCCATCCTGCGGCAATCTGCGTTCAGCGATATTCATCTGAGAAAGGATCTTCACACGTGCCAGAATTGCAGCCTGCATCTTACGCGGAGGCGGAACCATCTCTGTCAGAATTCCGTCGATACGCATACGGATAATCATTGATTTGTCCTGAGGCTCAATATGAATATCACTTGCACGACTCTTAACTGCCTGGCTAAGCAATAGATCTACAAACCTTATCACAGGTGCTTTGCCCGCTGCCTCTTCACCGGTGTCGGTCTCGGTAATGTCCGCTTCAGTTGCATCAGCATGAGCGATCTCTTCGATCAGCAGGTCGTTTCCACTTGAAAGAGCATCCGTTTCAAACTCCACCAGATCGCGCAGACGCTGCTCTTCCACATCCGAACCGTGATAGATTTGCTCGATCGCTGAATTTATTTCATGGGGTGTACCAAGAACAACTTTGACGGGCCGAAGTAATTTCTGTTCGACAATATACTCTATGATATTAGTGGTACCTTTCATGCAATAATAGTGTAATGGACAATTATTATTTTTATCTGTGACACACAAATTAATTCCCATATCTACTAATAACTTCAATAATTCTAGATTATCACTGTGATATTTTGATATGTATAAGGAAGGTGTATTACTAGTTATGTTCACATTATCAAATAATTTATCTGAATAAAAATCATAGTTTACAGACAGTTGTATAGCTGTTCTTACTACATCTGCACTACCGAACTTACATATATAATGCATCGGCAATTGTTTATTTTCTGATTCATAATCATCTGATTTCCACAAATCTATACAATTTTCTAATACATATATTATCGTCTTATCAGGACATTCATTTAATAATAGTTCTATTAAATAACCGTATGTAATGTATTTTATTTTATTGGATGTACATGTATCACATCCAAATTCATTTTCTTCGGTAATATCTGATATATATCCATCATTTATATCTGATATATATCCATCATTTATATCGATGGAGTCATCGTATATACTACTCAAATTGCCATATAGTTGATTACTAGTTCTTTTTAATACAAAAGTTAAACTATAATAATGTCGGAGTTTAAACTCAGTATATTTATGTATTACATTGTACTTCTTATTTCTAATAGCTCCATAAACTTCACTAGGGTTAAATATATTGA
>SDBV01006691.1_pt1 | contig 15890 bp, 17 predicted proteins | sample 2277081 | NCBI WGS metagenome assembly SDBV01 (sample SAMN10402039, study PRJNA504765) | marine sediment metagenome | isolation source: marine sediment core GS10_PC15, 223 cmbsf | place: Arctic Ocean: Southern Knipovich Ridge | collected 2010
CTTGGCCGCGCTGTAGCAGCAGAACTAGAAAAGCAACAAGCCCAGTAACTCTCACCTACACAGCTGACAAATACGTTCCTCGGCTGCAAGGTGCAAGTCACCAAACAGGAGCACAACCATGAACGAAGACATCATCAACCACTCCCACTTCTTTCAACCCCGATCCCATATATGGGAAGAGGAACTCTTCGAGATATTCGGAGAACCCACCTCACCTTGGGACACCGTCATCGAGCACGCGGCCAGAATCGGCTACGAAACAGAATAATCGTGAAAGCCGAACCACTCACTCAATGCGCCGACTGTAACGAGCGCTACTACGACGACGGCGAACCCGAAATGGCTACCTGTCCCAACTGCGGTAGTTGCAATCGCGTCTAACTCTCACCTGTCAGCCGTCGAACTCGTTCCTCGGCTGCAAGGTGCCAGTCAGCATCAAACAGGAGCACAAAACCAATGAAATACTCAGACCTCAAAAATTTATCTGCCCCAGAACAACGCGCTGCATTAGCACACGAAGTTGGACACGTTTTACATGGGAGTCCATCCGCAGTGTTTGCTGAAGCAGTCGTAGAAGATCCGGAAGCTGCCGCTCAAGCCATTCGAGACGCATACACACTGGAATATCTCTAGGCGAAACGCGGATAACCTCCGCGTCCATGGGAGTTGATCGACCCATGCTGAAGAGCCAGATCACAGGAGCACAAACCATGATTGACCAAGAGATCTACAAAGCCAATTTTTTCACCCCCTTCGAGCGCGAGCTGATGACCGGCGAGATTCAGTGGGGACGCAACGTCTACTACTGGGGTCCTCCCGGTACAGGTAAGACCGCGATCTTCCGCAAACTCGGCTACCTCTTCGGCTGCGATTACGTCTACATTTTCACACCGAGTAGTCGTGAGCCCGGCGACATCGGAGGCATTCCCTTCCTCGACCAAAGTGGCGGGTTTTTTAAGGCCGTTCCTGGTGAGTTTGTCGTCAAGGCCAACGCGGCCAAACGCGCTCTCATCATCATCGACGAAGTCGGTGATGCCAAGAAAGCCATGCAGGCAGCACTGCAGCGTTTCATCAACGAGCGTTTCGCTGGTGACACCCGTCTCAAAGGACACGTCCGCATCGTGTGCTTGGGCAACCCCACTGAGATGTCCACCGACGGCTACGACCTCTCGCTCGCCATGGCGAACCGAGGCGGTCACGAAAACGTCAATCTCGATGATAACGGCGAAGCCGTCATCGAAGAGCAAGACATCCTCGACTGGCGTCAATGGCTCATGAGTGATGGTGGGGAAGAGTGGAAAGTCGACCCCATCGACGCTGACGAGATCGAAAAACACGTTCTCAATGAGTGGGACAAGGTCTACTTGCGCGAACGTGCCTTCATCTCGGGCTTTGTCGGGCATCGCAAGATGCTGCTCAAGGTACCCGAGCGTAACGACCCGAAAGCGAGCCGTGCTTGGCTGTCCAAGCGCACCATGGCTTTTGCTGCACGCGCATTAGCCGGTTCCACCATCCACAAGCTCAACGAAATGCAAAGAGACCAGTTCGTTGGAAGCTTCATCGGCGACGATGTCATGGGTGACCTCGCTGCATTCCGTGCTCAAGACCTTCCCGACTTCGAGAAGCTGCTCGACGGCAAAGAACAATGGGTTTACGACCCGTCACGTCCGGACGTTGCAATGGCCGTCGTAGACGGTTGCGCACGTACCCTCGCACCACGCAAAGCAAAAAAGCGAAACGACCGCGCCAAAGTCTTCGCTAAGATTCTCAAACCGATCTCCGAGGATTCCCCCGACATCGCCTACACGGCGTGTGAAACCATTATCGAATGCGGCTTGTCTCGACTCACCGAGATGCGACCCATCGTCGCTAAGTTGCGTCCGATGTTCAAAGCCATTCGAGAGGTAGCATGAAAGGCCTAACTGCACAGCAAACGCTCGCTGCTGCACGCATCATCATCAAACGACAACTAGGGTTCTTCTCGGTTGCCGTGTACAACCTCATCCCCGTTGAATCACCCGGCCGCGGTACGGTCGCATGTACACAACGGTGGGTGCTCTTGTACGACCCCGAAGTCATCATGCAGTGGGGCATCAAGGGGACGGTGGGAGCGCTCATTCACGAACTTGGTCATCTTCTTCGTGAACACTTCAAGCGCAGCGAACGTCAAGGCGTAAAGCCGCACGAACAGAGACTCGCCAATGAATGTCAGGATGCGGCGATCAACCAAGACCAGCCGCCTCAATTCCCTTTGCCGGTCAATCCCATCCTTCCGCACAAACTCAACCCTCCGCAGGAGAAGGGTTTGCCGTGGGAGGTCTACTTTGCCAACTGTCGTCGTCACCAACCGCCACAGAGCGGTAAGGGGAAGTCGGGTCAGGGATCTCCACAGTCGTCTCAGGGTCAAGCTGATGCCTCAGGTCAAGGGAATGCTCAGTCTCCGTCACCAGGCGACACGAGCCCTCAGGGAGCCTCAGGGCAACCACAACCTCAGCCTAGTCAGGGGGCATCTCAGCCGGGCTCTCAGAGCCAGCTCGGGCACGGGCATTGCGGTTCGTGTGCCGGTCATCCTGTTCCGGGAGAACCACCAGACGGAAAAGTTGGAGATCTAGGACGATCAGATGCGGAAATTCACCGCATCAAAAAACAAGTCGCCAAGGACATCCAACGAGCTACGAAAAAACAAGCTGGAGACGTTCCTGGTAACTGGGCACGGTGGGCGAAGAAGCAGCTCGACGCGCCGCAGGTACGTTGGGAAGATCAACTCGCACGCAGTGGTCGTCATGCTGTTGCGCACAAAGCTGGTCAACTCGACTACAGCTACGACCGGCCGAGTCGACGTCAAGGTGCAATAGGGTATGGCCCTGGAGTTCCGGTGTTACCGAGAATGGTAGCGCCTATTCCTGAAACGATGCTGCTCACCGACACGTCGGGGAGCATGCAGAAGGCGGAGATCTCCCTCGTGATGAGCGAGGGAGCGGGCATCATGCGTAATCTCGAAACGCGCATGCGGTTCGGATGTTTCGACGCGAAGATGCAGGGCGTGGTCAAAGAGGTCCGCAGCATCAAAGAAGCGGTCAAGTATCTCCAAGGTGGAGGCGGTACGAACTTTGGTGTCGTGTTCGAAGCCATCAAGAAGATGAAAAACCGTCCCGACATTCTCGTAATCGGGACGGACGGGTGTGGTCCAGCACCACGTCTCAATCCTCTTCCCAACACCAAGACCATTTGGCTTTTGGTGGGGAGAGACGCTCGACGGCCAACGTACGGTCGCGGAAAGCCTATCCAGTGGGGTGAGTTCATCACGGTCAAGGAGCCCCTCAAGAAGAAACGAAGAGCTGCCTAAGGAGGACGTCATGAACCCTCGCCAATAAAGAGGCGAAACGCGAGCACGGTGCTCGCGTCTGCGGGAGTTGGTCTACCCGTACCGATGAGCCAGACCAAACAGGAGCACAAACCATGAATACTGTAACCGAAAAATCCAACGTCATCGCCATCCCCACTGCCATGAAGGACACGGCTGGAGCCATCGTGTACTGGCGTCTCTCCGGGGAAGTCGAGTACGACAAACTCAGAGTGGCTTGGGAAGAAGCAGGGTTACCTGCCAAACTCTTACCTTCGTTACCGTCACGTAAGGTCGCGTTGACGCGTGCATTTAAGGAGATGGTCAAGCACATCTCGTGGAAAGAAAACCGCGACGTCCAAGCAACGAAACACAAAGACGGGTGGATCTTGCTAGAAAACGTCACCGAAGAAGGTTCCGACAAGGTCCGTTATGAAGAGCAGTTTCGAGCCTACTTCGAAGGCGACGACAGGAAGCTCGTCTTCAAACCTGAGAACTACCGAGGTACTGAGAAGTTGCTAAAGGACTTTCAGGTCAATCAAACCAAACTCGCGCAGACGGACATGGGAACGTGGATGTCTACGAAGATCACCTCGGACCTGACGATGCTGACGCTTCGAGACACAGGAGGCATCTACTTCGTGCACCGCGACAAGTTAGAGCGGTTGACGAAGATCAAGGAAGCGCTCAGCAACGCGACTCAAAACGTCGTCTTCCATATTCCATCCCTCAAATCCGATGAAGCTGTCGAAGCTTTGCTCGACGCTCTCGTGCGCGAAGCTGAGACCGAGGCGAAGTCGATCGAGAAGCAACTCAGCGACCTCGATGACGACTCGATACCCGACAAGGAGAAACTCGGGTCACGAGCCCTTCGTAGTCGTGCAGTCGCCTGCGACTTGATGACCGATAAAGTCGAGATGTTCGAAGAGCTACTCGACACGCGTCTCGATGCTCTACGCGAGCGCATGGAGACCCTCCAAGCTGCTTCAGTCGAGGCAGCCATCCGACTCGAAAACGAGAAGAACCACCGCTAGCCGTAGACCGGCGCCCGGGGTGCCAAGGATGGTGCCCCGGGTTTTTTCTCTACAGGAGCAACCAATGAGCAAGCGCAAGAAGAAACTCAAACTCAATGACCCGCTTCGAGACCTCTGGAGAGCTGTCAACCGACTCGACAAGGACCAAGGCTCTGCGGCTCGTCGCAACGCCCGAAAAGACGTCATGGCCGAGCTACGTCGTCTCAAGGCCTTCGTAGACCGGGAGTACCCGGTGAAGACCACCAAGACTAAAACACGTCGGAAAAGACGACTACCAGAGCAGATCTTCCAAGACTGTATCGAGTCCGGTGAGTGGGTCGCAGCCGATGCCAACATCGTGACGGCTTGTGCTCAAGCAGGCATTAGCGTCAAGAACCTCAAATGGACAGAAAAACGTTCAAGCGGTCGAGGACGCAATCGCAATACGTGGGATGTCGAGATGGACATCGTGTTGGTGCCGGAGTGGGCAGCGGCCATTGCGGAGTTACCGAACACGACGGTCAGCGATCTACGTCGCGCGAAGAAGTCACGCATCGAGCGGGACGCTATCATCATGGAAAGCAAGATCAAGGCGGGGATCGACCCGGCGTTGGAATTGCGGGAGGCGTCATAGATGTCTGAAAAATGGACAACTGAATGGCCGGAAAAATCAGGTTGGTACTGGTCGTGGGTCGAAGGCGAGAAACACGACGGCACGTCAATCCTACGTCCTGTGCAGGTATGCCTCAGCGGAACCGGCCAAAACGTACGTCCTATCTATCTCCGCGCCGGTCACTTCTTTTATCGATCGGAACAGAAGGATAAAGTCGTGTGGTGGCTTTCTCTCGATCCACCCAAAAGTCCGCACGAAGTTCCCGACTGAATTTCTATCTGCTCCTGGCCCCCGACAATGGTGTCGGGGGCTTTTTTCATTGGTTCAATCAGCCGTTGAAGGTTTAGCGATCGTTTCAACGAAGAAGCTTCTGCTTGAGCTTACGTGTCTCTGCAGGGTTACGTTCGCGTTTGGGAACGCCAAAGGCTTCGGCGATCTGGTTGGGCGTCACGAACCCGTACAAATTCTTCTCGCGCCGCAGAGCAGGCGGGAGACATTCCACGACAAACTCACTACAGGTGACACCACCGGTCTGACCTCGGTAGGGTGTCTTACGTTCAATGAGCCTGAGCGCTCGCTCGCGGGCGTAGGCGGCGTCCCGAGCATCGAGAGGGATTACGGTGACCCCACGGGAACCGTAGTTCTTGAGCAGGTGTAAGCGCGTCCCAGTCTGTCCGAAGGACTCGGCCACGAGGACGTCGCCGTCCTTGTCCGTGAGCCCACAGTGAAGAGCACAGTGCGAATAGCCGTACCTCCCTGAAGCAAGGTCAACGCCTCGCGCGATGGTGTTGTCCCACGTAGAGCGCGGGTCGTCGGAGTGGAACAAGAGAATGGCACCTTCAACTTCTTCTAACTCGACGTACTCGGCTGCCCCAAGCGGAGTACCGCCTATCTCGTAAAACGTGAGGGTGGTGCCACAGATAATCCCCACTGCAAACGCCGAAGCCGCAAGAAGCAGAGGAGCCGGATTTTCCTCAGGGGTGGACACCCATAGAAGTTACCACGAGCACTAACGCCAGCACAAAATCTCCCCCCGAACGTACTGGACGTCGTGGCAGAGCGTTGAACAGCATCGCCCCGCCGAGACGTGCATCCAAACATAGCACTCAGGACACTGATGGAGTTCCGCTTGTGCATCTGAATCCAAGTAGATCGGTTGACCCAAAGTGTAGCTCATGATGTTGAGCGCTCGACATTCCACAGAGCAGTAAGTGACCTCCCAAATCTCCTTGCTGAACATGGGATGTAACGAAGCTGCAGCATTCTCGGAAGCTGGTTTGCACAGAACACAATCTCCACACACGAGGCCGTTGCACACGACACACCGCCACGTCACAGGAATGCCGGGAGCAACGTAACGTGGATCGTTTCCAACATACGCCATGACGTAAGCGCCCCACTCGGTGTGCCCACAACGCGAACAGGAGTTTACGCGATCAAAAAGACCGAGCTGTACCTGCTTCGGTACACCGTCATCAAAATCTAGATCCCAGGTCATAGCCCCGTGAAAAGAGTACTGCAGTACTGCAAAAGGGCTTCCATTATTTTAGAGCAAAGAACGCTGCACTAAAACACTTGACCCCCCATGGGGTTCCTGAGAGAGTAGCCTCCGGGACAGGGATGTTCCAACAACAAATCTCCATGGACGGAGCAAACATCGCGCGTTGCGTTTTTATTCTCTATGGGGAGTTACACCAGGAGAAAAGATGAACGGAACCGTAATCGAAAAAACCTACGAAGGCCGCGTTCTCATCGAATACGAGATGAGCGCTCCGAACGATGACGTGAACACGGGTGCTCCTCGCATCGACCCGATCACTGGCGAGGTAATCGTCAGCGCAGAATCTTTACGTCGCAAGATACGTGACTACCTGGGCGAGAAGTTTCAGTACGAACCCCCCTACGACATCTTGATGCGACGCGGGGAGGGACTCGTCCGCAAAGATGGAGAGAACTTCACGATCGACGATCAAGTGCAGCGCGTACGCAAGTTGATCGGTCTTGGACAGTCCAAAATCTACAGCGACCGCATCAAGAGCGCCAAGAAGAAAGCATCCAAGAAGAAGGTATCCAAGAAATCTTCAACCGAGAAACTTTCTGCTCCAGAACGTTTTCAACTTCGTGAGGGCATCATCACGACATTCGTCGATGCGCGAGCCTTCGGAGCGCTACTCAACGTTGGCAGCGACAAGACGACAAACATTCGAGGGGGATTTCAGATCCACCCCGGCATGTCGGTACATCCAGTCATGGACATGTTCTTGTCCAACACCCGTGAGATGCTCACCCACGAAGGCGAACGCAAGACCCGCAACAAACTCATCGGCAACCGGGAGATCTTGCGCTACGCCTTGGTCCGTCATTCCTTCGTCATCTCACCAGCTTCGGCTCGCGTATCGGGCCTAACGATGGAGGACGTGTACGAAATCCTGGAAGCCCTCAACAACTGTTGGGTGCAAGATTCAGTGAGCTATCGTCGCGCCACGTTGCGCGGTTTATGGCTCATCGAGTGCCCCGAGCACGGGCGTCGCCCATTGGGGTACACCTGGGATGACGTAATCGAGATCAAGTCCAAGCTCGACGACCCAGTGATGTCTTCGAAGTTCGAGGATTTCGAGATCAACGTACACACGGATCGCCTCCCTCCGGGTGTTCGCATCTACGACCTGCCTCAGATCGCCGAGATGATCGACCTCTACGACGAGAAAGACGATGCGGCCGAATAATGGAACGCTTCGTCATTTGGGGGCCCTTGGGTTGCTTTGCGCGACCCGAGAGTCCCGATCGTTTTAGCTACATCCTCCCGCCAGGTAGCGCTGCGCGGGCGATGGCTAAACACATCTACTCGCATCCGGGCATCTATCACGACGTTCGCCGTGTCAGTTTGCTCAATCCGCCGCGATACCTACGCCTAGGCTTTGGGTACGCGTCGGATTTCGTATCGAAGATCGAAGCATCCAAAGGGAAGCTGGTTCCAGACAAACGTCCTTCAGTCGAAGTCTTGTTGCGGGACCCCAAGTTCCTCATCGAGTTCGAGTGGAAACTCGTGCCGGGAGCAAAGGGTCCTTTCGCGCCAAAAAAATGGAGCGCGATCTTTCAACGTCGTCTCAAAAACGGTGAGTTCTACTACCCCCCATGTCTGGGACGTACTGAGTTCGGCGCGTATGTCGAACCTGCAACGGGAAAAGAGAAACCCATCGACATCACGCGAGACCTAGGCGTCATGATCCATGACATCGACTATCGCACCAAACCGCCCATGGCGTACTCGATCCCAGTCATGCTCAAACGCGGAGTAGCACACTACCCCTCGTTCTTCGATCGCGTGTTAGCCAAAAAGGAGGCCGCATAAAATGGGACCCATGCAAGCATTAGTGGCCCTCGCGGAACGGGAGGATCTTCATCCTTTTCTGGAAGAGATGAAGGCCTCCGAATCCATCATCCTCGTTGCCGTTCACGTAGACGATAAGGGCAACGAAAAAACGAAGTTGTTGTCGGTTGGTAACAAGGTTACGGGATACGTAAAACTACCTCGTACCGGTTTGGACTACGTACCACGCCCATTCCGTGACGAATGGAAGTACACAGGTAGCCCCGGCAAACAGCGGGATGCTTACGCACGGGTCGTGCAACAGATGGTGGATCGACATCCACGAAGCAAAGCGCTTACTGCGTTTCACAAGTTCTTGACGAGCAAACGTACGCTCAAGGACTTCTCAACCAAAAAGGGCGTCGCGTACTACATTCCCTTCTACAAGAATCGACCGATCATTCGCGCAATCGAAAGTGACTTGGATGGGGCTCGTACAGATCCCTACGGCCACCAAGAAGGGCGAGCCCAAGACAACGTGGTGTTGGGCGGCGAGTGTTTCGTTTCTCGTCGTCGCCCCATACGTCTCACCAAAATCGGTGACTCCAATGGAGTAACACTCATGTCTACCAACGACGACGTGACGGGAATGAACGGGTGCATTGGAAACGATCGCTACCTCCAGATCCCCGTAGACCAGTACACCATGAACATGCACGTTCACGGTCTCAACTGGTTGCTAAACCACGGAGAAGTTTCATGGCCGGCATGGGGAGAGTCCCGGCTCGCTTCGGGTACGCTTTGTTACGTCGGTTGGTGTCCAGACGGTACTGAACCCGACGTAGAACGCACCGTCATGGACGTGCTTCGAGGGTTATGGCCTCGCCCCAAACCCAAAGAAGAGCGTACCAAAGAAGACCAAGGTATCTGCTTGGATGACCTCGAACGCTTCGCCGAACGCATGCGTAAACGAACCGATCCCTTCTACCTACTCGGTATCCGCGAAGATCGACGACCCTCGCTTGTCGGTTGGTACACCGTCCCCCTAAACGAATTGGCCCAAAATCTGCTCGCGTACGCACGACAGTTTCATCTCGACGACGGTCGAGTTTTGGGCCTGCTGCAGATGGCAACGTCTTGTGCGTCGTTGGACCAAATCTTGTCCGACGACAAATACATCGGACTGAAAGACCACAAGGCGTTCGCCTACAAACAGTGCCATCCCGAGATCGTGATGGCACTCGTCGACCACATCATCGAAGGTCACCCGTTTCCGATTGCCTTGTCCCATCGAGTGCGCGTCATCTATGGCACACAAAACATCCCTGCACCCCACACCACTACCCTTACCATCAACCGCTTCTTGGACATCCAAGAACGCATCATCGAGGCATCATGTCCGTGAATCCAGTCTTTAACCCCGTCGTCAACTGTCCGTTCGACATTGAGAATGAGCACCGCTATGTCCTCTATGGCGTTTTACTAGCGCTCGTCGAGCATCAACAGATCGTGGCACTACGCAACTGGGAAAACACGGTTGCTCGACGCTACAAGAAGAGTGCGTTCTACAACCCAAGCTTGCACATTCCTCCTGTACTGTTGGCTGCACAAGCACACCAAGATCGCTTGGCAAAATATGGATGGCAACAGCATCTACTGTTAGTCAACCGGGTGATAGACGCACTCCCAGAACGTCTCGATCCCTTCATCCCTCAGTATGAACGCTACGTACCCGAACGTGCGTACCGCAAGATGGCCTCACATTTACGTCGAGCTTGGAACGAATATCGTCAAGCCAAGTACGGCACAGATGCTTCGGAGTTGCCTGAGGTAGGTGACGTCGACGAGAACGTGATCGACGAAGACGGTGAACAAGATGCCGCGGAATAAGAAGATCTCCTTACGCCCACTCCAGCAGCGGGCGTTTCGTTCGATGGTGATGAACTTCCGACAAGGGCACCGTCAACAAACGCTCTGTAGCCCGACTGGGTCAGGCAAGACACCAATGCTGTTATCGGTGTCGGCATTGCTGTTGACACAACCATTGACCCTCTTGAACGACGAGAAGTTGAACATTCGTGGAGTCATCGTCGCAGTCCCTCAACTTTCAATTTTTCAGAATTTTCTGACGCAAAAGGCGATCAACGTTCCTGGAGGGCTCGGCAAGAAAGCCCACAAAGCCCAGACCCTGAACATAGGGTCGTGCTTTTTCCAACGATCTCAGTCTGCAGGGGTGACGAGTCCCACACAAGAAGAGGTCGAGACGTTTTGGACCAAAAACGGGTCGATCTTGGTGATGACCCACGCCAAGTTTCGGGAAATGACCTTGCCTTCAGACTTACGTCACTACGCATTGGTTATCGACGAGGCTCACCATGCACCGTTATCGAAGCTCACGCGAGCAGGCAAGAAAAAAGGCAAGACAACCTACTTAGGTCAGATGCGCGATAGGTGGGTAGAACGCAACGGTCTTTGCGTACAGGCCACGGCGACTCCTTGGCATACCGAGAGCGGGGAACGGATCTACACGGAAGAGGAGCCGTTGGTGTCGATCACCATCGCGGAGATGCGCAGAGCCGGGCTGTCACCCAAGAAGTGCGAGATGAACCGGGTGATGCTCGACTACGAAGCTTCTTCTCTCAAAGAGTGGCTTTTGGAGCATACCCAGAACCTCAGGCGCTTGACGAAGGCGTACACCACGATAGTGGAGTACTGGAAGAGTCAGAAGAAACCTTACACAGTCATCCGCATTCCCGACCGTCGTCACGTTCGAGCTTTGAAGAAGCTCTTCGAGAAAGCCGGGGCTCGTGTGTTGGATGCCTCAGACGAGACCGGGGAGTTCGACCGCGACAAGCTCGAACGAGAACGTCAAGAGACGAACTACCGCAAGCGCACGTATGACATCGTGTTGGCGTGTCGACGTTTTGATGAGGGCACGGACCTGCCTTTCGTCTCGAACGTGTACTACTTGGGCGCTCCCACGAGCGCACGTTTGTTCATTCAGCTGTTCGGTCGCGCTTTTAGGTCCAAGATGCACTTGGAGCACTACCCGAAAATCTGGCAAAACAAAGCGGCGATCACCGTCTTCACTCCCAAGAGTGGGAAGATCGACGATGATGAACATCAACGAGCTTACCTTCGAGCCCATCGCCAAGACGTAACGCTCGTGGCAGCCTACTTGGCTGACATGGAGTTGGGAGATCGCGTAATCACCGAACTCAGTGACCGCCTCGGCGGGTCGTTGGTGTTCGGGAAAGCGTCAGAAGAAAAACAAGAACACGTTCGCCAACAAATATCTCGTCTACGAGGAGACGATTACACGCAAGCTCAAGCACGTACTCGCGTCAATGACATCATAGCGACAGTTGCTGCAGAGCAAGACGAGGTCATGGGGGCTACGAGCAGTAAAGCCGTGTTCGAGCAGATCTTGCAAATCGACGACATCTACATACGCACTCGCTGCGTAAACCACTTTATCGAGTTGGTCAGCGACACGCACCCCAACCTCGGTGACGAGCTAGCCACTGAGTGGACCGACACGCTCATCGAAAAGGCACTCGACGGTACTTTCGATACGGACATTCACGGTGCCTACACGACCATGATCGAAGCCGTCAAAGCCGTCGCGCACTCGCAGGCTTTTCTCAAACTCCACAAGCTGTCGATCGACCGCGGATGGCTCTCCGTGATCAGTCGACTGACCAGTATGGAGGATGAGCAGATCGCCAAACAACTACGTCGCTTGGCTATGCCACGTCCGACACAAAACGAAATCGCCAGAACCCTAGTCTCGTTCATCCAGCTAGAAGAACGGTACCCCAACGCGAACAGCGGGAAGACAGACAAGTACGGTTTACCGGGGTACACGTTCTCAGCCATCGCCAAAAACTGGAAGTTCTGGAACATTCGAGACGAAGCCGGGCGCTCCTACACGACGATGCTCCAATGCGGACGCGATTGGTGCGGTCTACCGACCCAACGCACGCGCGCTCAGGGGTGAGCCCCTACCCGGCTCGCGTGTATTTTTCACTTCCCCACGTCTGAGGGGCCTCAGGATGGTGTTCTTTGGTATCAGAAAACACAGAGGTCCCTACAACAAAAGCTTCCTGACAACTGAAGCGTGTGAACAAGTCGTTTTTCGTGAGTACTTTCGAGGGCCTTTCAGAAAACCCTTACAACGGCCGTCGAGCCGTTGTGGTGTTGAAGCGTGCCGTCTCCCCATCCGACGTCGATGCAGCGATGGTTTGATTTGGCGTAAGCCCGGGTCACGATGTTTCCCGCTTACAACGGCCGTCGAGCCGTTGTGGTGTTGAAGGAAACGACAAAGTATTCCATCGGTCATCATCGGCGGCTCTTACAACGGCCGTCGAGCCGTTGTGGTGTTGAAGCCTTCTTCTTGGTTTTCTTCGCCTAGTAAGTCAGCGAGGTCACAAGGACCTACAACGGCCGTCGAGCCGTTGTGGTGTTGAAGCGGAGGGTCAAACCACTCGACGTACGCACGAATGAGTAGACTTACAACGGCCGTCGAGCCGTTGTGGTGTTGAAGCGAAGCCCAGTCCGATGCGGAGCCCTGGCTGAGCATCACGACCGAGAGTGGGGACCTGGGCTCGATCCCGCCAAACTCGCTTCAGAAGCCGCAAATGGTGCCAACAGCAAAGGCCGAGGCGGCAACTTACAACGGCCGTCGAGCCGTTGTGGTATTGAAGCTTGGGTCGACCGACCGGGTTCGCTTACAACGGCCGTCGAGCCGTTGCGGTGTTGAAGCTACGGTGCCATCGCGGCGACCTTCGAGCCCCTGCCAAATACGTGCAGCTTGCGACCAAGGCGAGAGACAACTTACAACGACCGTCGAGCCGTTGTGGTGTTGAAGGGCACAGGCACGCAAACGATTGAGTCTTACAACGGCCGTCGAGCCGTTAGGATGTTGAAGCAAGTCCCCCGTAGAACCGCGTCGTCACTGCGGTGTCGGTCTTACAACGGCCGTCAAGCCGTTGTGGTGTTGAAGCCAGGCCTCACAGATGCGAGCAAACCAGGCCGCTTACAACGGCCGTTGTGGTATTGAAGCACCCGATAGACCAAGCCTGGTACAGAGCCGTGTCATGGCTTCGAGAATCGAAAACTCCCAGGCAGGGTCGCACTGGTCGTAAAGACTAGCAGCGAGCTTGCAACGGCCGTCGAGCCGTTGTGGTGTTAAAGAAGCGTGTGCGAGAGCACGACAAGTTACGTTGTGGTGCTGAATATGATGTTGAAGGTCTCGGCAGGGACCAAACTTGCTTCTACAACTCAGTTCACAGCGGCCGTCGAGCCGTTGTTGGTGTTGAAGCAAATAGCTTCTGCGACACCAGGGGGTGATGCAGAGCTTACAACGGCCGTCGAGCCGTTGTGGTGTTGAAGCTACGCCGCACTGCTCGACGACGCGCCCATCGACACGGTCTCTTTGAGACGCCAGCGGGTCCGATCTTACAGCGGCCGTCGAGCCGCTGTGGTGTTGAAGCACGAGCGTCTCGAAACTCGGTCGAGCCTCGGCGCTTTCTTACAGCGGCCGTCGAGCCGTTGCGGTATTGAAGCCGGTGCGAGAGCGGGGAGAAGCAGGACCTATAACGGCCGTCGAGCCGTTGCGGTATTGAAGCGTCACGTCATCCTACAACGGCCGTCGCGCCGTTGTGATATTGAAGCTCAGAGTGCATACAGGTCAGAGAGGCGTGGCTTCGCGCCAACGTGCCTCACGGCTGCGACATCAGGGGGTTTCTTTGCAACGGCCGTCGAGCCGTTGTTTGGTGTTGAAGCGCCGCCAGATAAGAAGCTTACAACGGGCCGTCGAGCCGTTGTGGTGTTGAAGAGTCTTGGTGCCCGGTACGGTCAGCGACGAAAACTCTTTTCAACGGCCGTCGAGCCGTTGTGATGTTGAAGGGATGTCAGGAACTTGCAGCGGCCATTGAGCCGCTGTGGTATTGAAGCAAACCGCCTCCCCGCATACACTCGGCTATCCCCTAGGCCTCCACACCGCAACTGCTGCCGTCAACTCGTCTTTATTGAAGCCCCCACGGAGGCACTGAGCTATCCCTCGATGCTCCTGAGAAAAACCCAACACGAGTCCATCATAGACGTATGCGTATCGCGGAACGGTCGCCCCGTTGACGACGAAGTCGACGCCCAACTGCGTTGGCTTGTACAGATTTTCGTCCACGGTGGGGTGGGGAATCATGAGTCCCCAGTACACGAGCTTGGTATTGTCGCCGCCCCTAAACACAGGACCTTCCTGGAGATGGATCCACTCCTGACCATTCTCAGCGTACCGAGTCACGAGCCAGATGAGGCAACGAGCCATGTGTTTGTAGATTGAACGTCGGTAAACTTTAACCGTCTGCCCGCAACACTCACAAGGACCGCCTTTGGTCTCGACCGCATTTCGAGCCCCACGATACGCGGCGTCGCTGAGGGGCCCATTCGACCGACGCCCGACTAACTCGAAAGCATCGGGATCGAAACGAGGAAAAATTGGAACGTAGTTAGGCATGGGGACCTCAACACATGTAGGTGAGTTTCTTGGCGGCTCGTGTGGCCGCGGTGTATTGCCATCGTTCGGCGGTCCATCGTGAGGAGATCTGTTCGACCACCGCTACGTTGTCGAACTCCGAACCTTGCGATTTGTGACACGTAAGACAGTAGCCCCAGTCAAACATCGATATGCTACGTCCCATGTACTCGGCTCTTACAGGGTTTCCGAATTGAGGAAGCCATGCTTGAACTCGAACAGTTCGGCCTGCCGCGTTCGGAACGGTCAAGTAGATCACCTCTTCGTCATCCGTCTCTTCCACGTTCAAACACTCGCAGATGAGACCATTGAAAATGCCTTTGCCCTTGTTGTTCTGAAGGCAAATGAGCTTCTCGCCGCACTGCGGAAGTGGACCCGAAAATCCCAGTTGGTGTCGGATGACCTTATTGAGGTGGACTCGTCGATCGTTGAAACCGCAGATCACAATGTCGAAGCTCGCGTAGTCTACGTGTTCGCGCGGATTGATGATGACGTCCGTGCCGGGGCCGACCCAACGACGAGGGTCACCGCCTTTGCGCAAGTAGTGCGCAAACTGAATTATCTCGGAGTCGGCAGCCTGACGATGGATGGTCTCCAGTCGGATGTCCGGATCCACCATGAGGCCTGGGTTGTCCCCGATAGGTTCGAGTTGCCCGTGGTCTCCGACGAACAGCAAGGGAACGTCATGACGCAAAAGCGATTCATACAAACCGACCGACACCATGGACGCCTCGTCTACGATGACGAGGTCCGCGTCGATACACTCTACGTCTCTCCAACAGACTCCGGAGTCTATGGTTTCACCGTACTCCTTCACCATCATCATCCACTCTTCGTGAGCAGCATGGGCTGCGTTATCTGCGAGATCATGATGCTTGGCAAGTTCCTCGACGGCTTCTTCGGTAGGCTGAACCCCTTCATCCACCAAACGTTTTTTAGCCTCTTTCCACGCCACCCGAGCAGCTTCCCAATCTTCGGGAATGCCTTCGACGGTGTAGAGCAGCGAATGAAGTGTTTGAGCCCCGATACCTTTGTTCTTCAAGACCGAAACGGCCTTCCCGGTGAAAGCCGCTACG
>SDBV01006692.1_pt1 | contig 15890 bp, 17 predicted proteins | sample 2277081 | NCBI WGS metagenome assembly SDBV01 (sample SAMN10402039, study PRJNA504765) | marine sediment metagenome | isolation source: marine sediment core GS10_PC15, 223 cmbsf | place: Arctic Ocean: Southern Knipovich Ridge | collected 2010
TGCACCATGTATTCAAGTTAGAGAACATGCTGTCAGGATTGGGCTTAATCAAGCCACTTCAACTCTGGGAAACTCCCAATCCTAGCATATTTGTCCAACAATGTGAATACCCTGGGAAACTTCTTATTGACCTATCATTTTCCCCGAGCAACGTCAATGGATTAATTTGGTTTTCATCGGCAAGGACAAACATCCGAACAAATTGGAAAACGTTCGGGTATCTTATGTAAATTTACCTTTTTGCGGAATTATAACGCACAACATTTTAAGTGAGGTAATGTGCACAAATGACCTCTATCGGGAATAATGCCAGGGTTCGCCCAGAGGTTGTACCGGTGCAAAGAGGTCCACGTGACTACCTGCTGCTCCTGTTGCTGTTCGCCTGGCTGCAATCCCAATTATTTAAGGCGTCCCTCTAAGGATGCCTCAAAAAGTGTCCAGCTTTATGGGACCACTACAGCAGTACAAGCGGATAAATCCAGGACGATTGGGCAAGGTGGACGATCGATCAAGTACCACGCCATTTGGGTGTGGTACTTGATCGATCTGGAACCAAACAACAGCAATTTTTATTATCCATTTGTGGTAAGAGTACGGTAAATCACCCGGTGATTCATTCCAGTGGAGCCAGGTACATCACTCGCCGGGTGCTAAAATTTTATTAGCCTTTTCCCACACTTCTGCGAACATAGCCTTCGTTAAGCGACCGGTTTGGGTGTTCTGGCGGCTGGGGTGGTAGGAAGCCACCAGCCAGGGCAGCCCTTCCCCGAGCTGGTATCGACCACCGTGTTCGAATTTAAAATGCAACCGCTCCCCTGTCCGCCGGCGATAAATGCGCAGTGTTTGGTCGAAGGCGATGCGTCCCAAGGCAACAATGACTTTCAGATCAGGGATCAAATCTATTTCAGCCTCCAGATATGGCAGGCAATTGCTGATTTCATCCGCCTTGGGTTTATTCCCAGGTGGGACACAACGGCACACAGCAGAGATGAACATGTCCTTTAGCTGTAAATCATCTCCACGCTGCAAAGCCTGAGGTTGGTTGGCAAATCCAGCCTGGAAAAGCGCAGGGTAAAGGAAATCACCTGATCCGTCACCGGTGAACATCCGACCGGTGCGATTGGCCCCATGTGCTCCAGGTGCCAGACCAACGACCAGAACGCGAGCATTTTGATCGCCAAATCCTGGCACCGGCTTGCCCCAATAGTCCCAATCTAAATAAGCACGGCGTTTCACCCGCGCTACTTCTTCCCGCCAATCAACCAGCCGTGGACATTTGCGGCAGGTGAGCAGCTCCCGATCCAAATTGTGCCATTGATCCTGGATTTCACTCATAATAAATCCGCCTCATTTACCCGATCAACATCGCATCGCCGAATGAATAAAACCGGTAATGCTGCTCCTTAGCAATTTCATAGGCTCCCAGGATCATCTCTCGCCCACAGAATGCGCTGACCATCATAATTAGGGAGGAGCGCGGCAGGTGGAAGTTGGTGATCATCGCATCCACCGCCTGAAAATCATAGCCGGGCAGGATATATATATCAGTCGGACCTTCAAACGCGCCGACCACTTCACCCTCTTTCGCGAGGTGGGCAGCGCTTTCTAGCGTACGCACACTGGTTGTTCCGACTGCGATGATGCGCCCCCCATCGCGCCGGATATTGTTGATCACCTGAGCCGTCTCATGTGTCAGCTGGCAGTATTCGGAGTGGATGGCGTGCAGACGGGGATCATCCGTTGTCACAGGAGCGAAGGTATCCAGGCCGACATGCAGGGTAAGCGAAGTGTATTTGATCCCCTGCGCAACCAGGCGATCTATTAATGGCTGTGTGAAGTGTAAGCCAGCGGTTGGTGCGGCCGCCGACCCGGGTTGACGAGCATAAATCGTCTGGTAGCGTTCTGGATCGTTCAGCGGAGTTTTGATGTACGGCGGCAGCGGGACATGACCAGCAGCGGGCATGAACCGCTCGATCGGTTCATGGAATCTGACCACCCGGCGCGGTCCATCTAAAACTGCTGTCACCTCAGCTAAAGGACCTTCATCTACTTTTAATTGCCGTCCCACCTTTAAACCTTTGCCCCCTACCATTACCTCCCACGATTGTTCATCCTCTTTATGCAGCAGCAGCAGCTCCACTCTGCCCCCACCAGGCAGTTTGACGGCATACAGACGCGCCGGAATGACACGAGTCTCATTCAGTACCAATAGATCGCCTGGACGCAAATGATCACCAATTTCATTGAAGATAGTGTGCCCGATGGAACCTCTTTTTCGGTCGAGGACCATCAGCCGCGAACGATCCCTGGGTTCAATGGGAGTCTGGGCGATGTATTCGCTTGGAAGATGGTAGTCAAAATCAGAGGTTTTCAATAAAGAGTTGGAAAATTCAAACGCTATTATTTATTAAGAAACCGGATCACCACATTGAGGATCAAGGTCAGTCCGATCGAAAGCACAATGGATAACACAAGCGGTATCAGGCAGGTCACATTTCCCGATTGGAGGCGGATATCTCCTGGCAGTTGAAAAGATTGATACCTAATCGGGAAAATAAGTAGATCAGTCCCCCGATCACAAACAGAGAGATTCCTGCGATGATTAAGATCCGGGAAATCGGCTCAAGCGACATGCATGGTTCTCAATCGGTGCTGATCAAAGCAATTTAGGTTGGTCTTCCACCGGGAAAGTAACCCTAAGATGTTCGTATGCCAGACGAGTAGCGATACGCCCTTGTGAGCTGCGCTCCAGAAAACCAAGCTGCAGCAAATAAGGCTCAACAACATCCATGATCGTGTCTGCTTCCTCACTGATCGAAGCTGAGATAGTATTCAATCCCACTGGTCCACCATTGTATTTATTGATCACTGTTTCCAAAACCCGCCGGTCCATCTCGTCTAAACCCAGGGAGTCCACATTGAGTAGGTCCAAGGCTTGTTCGGAGATCTGACGGGTGATGACCCCATCGCCGCGCACTTGTGCATAATCCCGTACCCTACGGAGGAGACGCAGAGCCACGCGCGGTGTACCTCTGCCCCGGCTGGCGATCTCTTCTACGCCTCCCGGCTCCACCTGAACCTGAAAAACGCCAGCTGCCCGTTCAACGATGGCTTTCATCGCCGGTAATTCATAGAAATCAAGGTGATAGACCACTCCAAAGCGAGACCTTAACGGTGCTGTCACCAGCGCCAGGCGGGTGGTTGCGCCAATCACGGTGAAATGGGGTAGTTTCAAGCGGATCGATCGCGCGGAGGGACCTTTACCAATTACGATATCCAGCGCATAATCCTCCATCGCCGGGTAGAGCACCTCCTCCACCACGCGCCCTAAGCGATGGATTTCATCAATAAACATGATATCTCCTGCCCGCAAATTGGTCAGGATGGCAGCCAAATCACCAGGTCGTTCGATAGCGGGGCCAGAGCTGACTTTGATATTCACCCCCATTTCGTTGGCCACAATATGTGCCAGGGTAGTTTTTCCTAGACCAGGAGGACCGTAAAAAAGCACATGATCGACCGGCTCACTTCGCTGTTGAGCTGCCGCGATCAGAATCCCCAGATTTTCCTTCACCCGCTCCTGCCCGATCAGATCTACCAGTTTACGCGGGCGTAAAGCGTTATCCAAGCGATCCTCTGGTTTTGAATTTTGATCGACCAACCTGTTTTCTTGGGTGCTCATCTCGCTGATTATAACCCGGTTTTCCTGTGGGGAAACGTCCATCGCTGCACCCACCCGGGTAAATTTCCGCAGGACTTTCACCCACCCTAGCATTTTATAAGAACAAAAACAAGGGCCGATATGATGGCCTTTTTCATGTTTGAGTAAACACAAGGGTTATGTTTATTTAGTTAGCTCTCAATTGCATTTTAATGAAAACATCAGGGGCAGGGCATTTTATATCCTGATCCGGCTTTGTCGAAAAACCAAAAAAATCGCGCCGCTTACCCCAGGACGAAGCCCCGTCCGGTGCAAGCGTGGTTAGGTTGCCATTTCTCCTCTATCGCCTACTCTGGCAATACATCCTCCAAAGTCACGTCAAGCACTTTTGCAATCGCAGCTAATACCTTCGTCGTACCAGCCCTTCTTCCCGTTTCTATCTGCGAAAGATAAGGCTTGCTTATCCCCGCCGCCTCTGCTAATTGTTTTTGGGTCAGCCCCCGATACTCGCGCCATACCCGAATGGGGTTCTTGCCATCCAGGATTGCATACGTCACTTCGCTGGGAATCAGCTCTTCCCCTTGTTCAATGGCTTCTTTTGCCAAATCGTAGTCGCGAATATCTTGAAACATCTCTGCTTCTTCCACTAAACGCAGATACTCTTTATATGGAATCACTGCCCATTCCGGCTTTCCCTCTCGTTTAATGATTTGCACTGTCATCGGTATATCTCTCCGCGAGTACCAACCTCCAATACCAAGATTACCAATTCGTCATCTCTAATCTCATAGATCACCCGCCAATCGCCAACCCGCAACCGAAAACCAGGGCGATTTTGTAATTTGGTCACATTGGGATGAGATGCATACGGATCTTTCGCCAACTGGTCCAATCGCTTGCGAATATGCGCAACTGCATTGGCTGGGATTTTCCGAAGTGCTCTGTGCGCTTGTTTTGTAAAGACAACTCTGTGCACAAGGATATGTTAGCACATCGCTAACAATTAAGCAAACTCTTTTTTGGAAAATTTCGGGCAAGCTGACGGCCAAGCTAAGCCGCCGCGCGACTCGGCTCAGAACGGTTCCAGCAGCATAGCCACCAATGCCTTAAGTCGGCCAATTTCCCCGCGCTATCGCGCGGTCGGCTTCAGCGCATTGTTAGCTGGCTCTTCACGTCTGGCCTGTGGCTGGTTGTTCCCAAATCTTAGGCAATCACAACATTAGAGTCGTACCAACACTGTTCGGAATGAATGCTTCCGGCATCGCACGGGCGATCTGATGGGTAGCAGACCAACCAGTGCAGTGGCCGGGCATCACGTATCGGGGTTTGATTTTCTCCAATGTCGCAATCGTGGCCGGGATAATCGGCTCAAACAAACCGCCAGTGAGGTGGAATCCACCAATGACGGCATGAATGGTCTGGACACCTGTCAGAGTTTGCGCGTGGACAATGGTGTTTATGATGCCCGAATGTCCACAACCCGTGATGACTACCAGCCCTTTGTCGCGCACATTGATGATGGCGCATTGGTCATCCATGATGAGTGGGTCAGGTTCCCAAACATCATTGCGTTTGGCATGATGGATGGGGAAGCCTTGCTCAAATTCTGTTGTCCGCGCAACTTCACCGGAGACCAGTACCATATCGTCTACAAGCATCGAAGGCCCGACTTCCTCGATGACTTCGATGTATTCACGGCGAAAGTCTTCAACCTTAGGGGCTGGTATACCGATCTCAGCGCCATTGGGCAGAACCAGTTTGCGTTTAAGATAAGCATCGGGGTGCAGTACCAGAGGAAGATTGCGCGTACCCAGACGGTCGACCAAGCCAGGTAGGCCCATAGCATGGTCAGCATGACCATGGCTAAGAATGATGGCTTGAATATCCTTCACATCAGTTTCGAGAGCATCCAGGTTGTATAGAATGCCTTTGCGACTTACACCAGTGTCAAAAAGGACGGTGCTGCTCTCTGCTCCCTTTGCTTGACGCTTATCAACACAGAGAAACCATGCTCAGCGATTGGGATGGGGTGGTCAAAGGGGTTAGGGCCAAGAGGGAACCGTTGTGCAACTTCAGTAGGCACCATCAGCAAATCGATGCTGTTGTCCATGACCACCGTAACGTGAACTGCGTCGACTTCTGGAAGTGATATGGTCGTTTGGGGCATGGTTTCCTCCTCTGGAAATAATAAGCGGCACTGCGAGCTAAAGCGTTTCGCAATTTGGCGCGCCAGCTAACGGCTGCGAGCTGAGCGGTGCAGGATCGCAACCTCGGCCATAAAGGCGCACGCATTCTGCGTCCGCTCGGCGCGGGGTTGGGCGGATTATTCAATATATATCAATCTACATCGCGTGGCTCTATCACCAATTTTACACCGGCCAATATTTCACGCATCCGCGCCTTTGATACCGTTCCAATGTACTCGTCTAAAAATCTCTTGTCCACCGTGAATGTCTGCGACACATTGACCACACTCTTCTTGGGCAGATTAGCTTCTACCTTTTCAAGCAACACATTTCCCGGTGCTTTCGCTCGCTTCACATTGGACGTTAACGCACACACCACGACGGTATTTATTCGGCTCCGATTAAACACGTTGTTCTGGATCACAATATGCGGATGCCGATACGCTGGCCCTGAGCCAATCGGCTCCCTCAAATCCACCCAGTATATATCCCCCTGATTGATTACCATTCGTCAACCACCACCCTTCGCTGCTGTTGACGCATGTGCTCAAGATATTCTTTTTCATCCTGTGTTGGTGCGTCTTCGTAAGCCCGATTAATCTCCGCTAGCAACTGCTGATTCTGGTATCGTTGCAGAAACTCCTCTACGGCCATCACAAATACGCGACTACGCGACACATTCATCTCTCGCGCCAGATTATCAACTTTTTCAAATAACGATTTTTGAATAGAGATTGCAGTCTTTACAGTTGTCATAGTTATACCCTTTTGCCCTAATATGGTATAACCAATTATACCACCAAAAGGGGCGTACTGCGTTTTGACATACCCGACTGCTCGAATTTCACATTAAGCCACCCAACGGCCTGCGGTTCAGCCGCCACCGACTCTGGCAAGACTCACCACGCTAACCAGAACGGAACACAGGCAAGACGCGCGACGCATACCCGCGCCGAAGGCGGTCGGCTGCCACCGTTTATTAGCCTGCCGCCCTTTTTCAGAGTACTTTGCTCATGCCTTCAACTATCGCTTTCGCTTGTTCACGTGAGTTGTCTGAAACCTGACCCCTATGCTTGCCATCCGGGTTGTGAGACATTCCTTTCCTCCTTCACCCTCGACACTAAATTACGAATGGGAGTTGTCTCACTATTATAGGCACAGAGGGAAAAGCCATCTTGTCAACATTGAAGATATCTGCCAACAGGATTTGCATAATGGATATGGGCGTGTATATCTACCCTATGCATTGTCGCGTAAATATCCGCATGCGGAACGAGAGTGGATCTGGCAATATGTATGCCCCTCTTAGATACTCTCTAGAAGCAAGGACAACGGCTTTATCCGTCGCCACCACATCAGCCCTGCCACAGTCCTAAAAGGCAGTTCGTAAAGCAGCTATAGCCGCAAAAATTAACAAACATGTTACTCCCCATACTTTTCGGCAAAGTTTTACTACCCACTTACTTATGACATTCGGACGGTACAAGAATTGCTGGGCCAAAAAACGTCAAGACCACGATGATATACACGCATGTCCTCAATCGCGGTCCTAAAGCTGTTCGTTGTCCATTGGATAGTGCGTAGAAACTTTTCATAAACTTTTTCAACAGCCTGGAACAATATGCGATTGCCCTAACCAAAGCAGCATCTCAGTTCTCCCCCATTCAAATAACGGCTATAATAATTCAATCACCACTGCAGCTCAGGCAGAACAAGCTCAATTGAGCGAGTCGAGCGAATGGAGGCCCTGCTGCCCAAACGAAATCCCAAGCTTTCCGGCGGGGAGCACCCTGCACTGCGTCTGACAATCTTTATGCATCGAAACAGTATTCCAAACAAAAGAATATCAAGATCAGAGGTCTAAGATGAACAATGTTTTCCCCTCCCCCCACCCGCTTGTCGCTCACAAACTGGCCCTATTAAGAAGAACAGATACCCAACCGCAACATTTCCGTGAATTGGTGCGAGAGATCTCAGCCTTGATGATTTATGAAGCCACCGCCGATCTCCTCACTAAACCCATATCAGTGGAGACACCTCTCGCCACGGCGTCGGGAGTTGAGCTGCAGGAAAACATCGGTTTAGTACCTATCTTGCGCTCCGGATTAGGCATGGTCGAGGGCGTCTGGGAGTTAATGCCCAACGCAGAGGTGTGGCATATTGGCCTCTATCGCGACGAACGCACATTAAAACCCGTCGAGTATTACAACAAGCTGCCTGTCGAACCAACGGTTTCGGTAAGCCTGATCCTGGATCCGATGCTTGCCACTGGCGGCTCGGCCGTAGCGACGATAGACATCCTTAAACGCTGGGGAGTTAGCAAAATCAAGTTCGTGGGCATTCTGGCTGCTCCAGAGGGGATTGAATTAATGCAGGAACACCACCCAGAAGTGCCCATCCACCTGGCAGTGATCGACGAACGCCTTAATGAACATGGCTTCATCCTCCCCGGTCTGGGGGATGCTGGCGACCGGCAATTTGGCACTGGTTAATTAAGGATCTTGCCTGGGATGTCATTTGGCAAAACACACCAATCTTCCGAAGCTATAGTGAGGGCGATCACGCTGATCGCCCTGGTTTTTATTATCTTCGGGGTTAGCTGTAGTTCCAAACCCAGACCAGAAATCAGCTCCTCGTCGCCACCCATCGATCAGCACTCTGTATCTCCAATAGCTACGCTACCATCACCATCAACAACCAGCAGCACTGCGTCCCCCCGAGAGATCCCATCACCAACAGCTCCAGCTACTATCCTTCATACCGTAAAAACACCGGCAATTTCCCCATCTCCGCCAGCTACGGTGGAGCTGGAAACTTCTCCTTTCACCCCGATCATCGGGAATGCAGATAAGGTTGCCTTTATCAACCAGAACGAGATTTGGATGGCAAATCTGGATGGCAAAGAATTAACACAACTTACCGACGATAGCCTGCCAAAGTCATCCTTACAATGGTCTCCCGATAACCAGGGGGTTATTTATCTTTCTGGAGTCTGTGCAAACTATGTCGACATTCACACCTTGCAAATAATTGACTTAGCCTGTTTCGAGCAAGCCGCCCGTTTAGATTCCTTCCAGTTCTCACCCGATGGAGAACAAGTCGCGGTCAGCCTTGATGGTCAGCTGTATGTGATCCCCTTTGATGGATCAGGTTTAAGCCAGGTACGATCAGGTGCAGAATTGGCAGAATTGGCCTATTGTGACAGCCTCACCCCGTACAAACACCGCCAGTCAATGGTAACTGTCAGCAAAGCTCGTTGGTCTGCCGATGGAGATCGTTTGGCGATCCTCCGCCAGGGATATGATTCAGACCGCCATGTTGAGTTGATCCATATCATCGACATAAGCCGCTGCACCGCTCCTCTCCCCCGGCTGGATGAATTCCCCGCCACACGTTTCACTATGGATGGTTATGATAAAAATCCTATTATCCAGGATTTTGCCTGGGATGGTGGTGATTTGTTCGCCCTGACCAGCTACAAACGCAACGATGGCTTTGGTGATCTGTGGATTTACAACACCAACCTGCATCGTGGATTTAAAGCCAACCCCATCGATGGTAGATGTTGTTACCGTGATCCAGTCTTCAGCCCGAATGGGGAATATCTGGCCTTTGTCTTCCAAGATGCGCGTCTCGCTCCGCACGGACCGGCTAAGTTGTTCTTTATGCCCTACGCGGCGCTGGATAGCAGTCTGGTTTACCCACCGCTACCCTTACCACCCGATTTTTTCACAGAACAACGTTCAAAACCACAACCCATTTTACATCCCGCTCCCTGATTCTCGCCTTGCCCAGTCTTTATCTCCTAAACTTCTCGATTCTTCCTATCCAACTAAATTAGATTCTTGCTGGAGATTTGCCTACCTGCCCTTAAGGATTGACGAGCTCACAGAACCAATGGACGGATAGCTCCTGTGTTCGTTATAATACCTTTCCATGAGCCATATCCCTCTCAAGGTAATTGAATCCTATCGACAACAGACTTTCCTTTCAACATCTGGAAAGCGAATAAAATCGAAAGAACAGGCTATCCAATTTGTTGACCAACGTGGATTTATCTTTTTTTGGCCGATCAAGGACGTGCTGCTGCCAAGTTTGTGGGTCGCGGTCGCAGGAGATAGACCAGTAGCAGATGCTCACAATGATCCAGGACATGTCACCTGGGGCTGGAAGGATTCATTACTTGGTACTCGGCATTGGTACTATGCCAAAGTGCTGAGAAAGAAGTCCACCATCATTTCACTGCCGGTTGCACCATATTTTTATGCACTTTCGGAAAACTACGGTTCACCTGAAGAAGATTACCAGGTACAGTACATGCAGGGAACCATGACCCAAGAGGCAAAGGCGGTATACGAAGCATTGCTGTCCGAAGGACCGTTGGATACCATCTCGCTGCGCCGGGTAGCCCACCTCTCCAGCCGTGAGAGCAAATCGCGATTCAACCGTGCCCTAACCGATCTGCAAGCAGATTTTAAAGTCCTGCCAATTGGCACAAGCCAGGCAGGTGGCTGGCGGTATTCATTCATTTATGAAGTAGTGCACCGTCATCACCCAGAGCTGCTCGAGAAATCACGCTTGATACAGGAAACCGAAGCCCGTCAGAAACTCGTTCAACTCTACCTGCGATCGGTTGGTGCCGCCCCTCGACGAGACCTGGTCAAGCTTTTCCGTTGGCCTGCCCCTCAGGTAGAAGACACTTTAGACAAACTGGCCGAGTCAGGCAAAGTGAAACGTGGATTGCAGCTTAAAGACCAACCTGATGAATGGATCGCCCTCCCCAAACTGCTGTGATCCAAAGATTTGATTTCACCGATTCACCAACGCTTGTCGTGCATGCCGATTGGAGCATCAACCCAGATAAGCGCTGGATGGCCAGTGCCGAATTTACAGGGGACCATTATCTGGTTCAGTCCACAGAGTTAGTTGGCAACTTAACGAATTTCCTCAAGCGGATGGTAAACTGGGCAGGCACTGGGGGATGTGTTCTGATCGGGTTCGATTACCCAATCGGTCTTCCTTATGCCTATGCGCAATTGATGGGTATCTCCGATTTCTGCTCCACTTTACCTGGTTTCGGAAAAGATGAGTGGCGCAGGTTTTACGATGTCGCCGAATGTGCCGACCAAATCTCTCTTCTGCGTCCATTCTATCCTAACCAGCCCGGGGGAACTCGCCGCCAATTCCTGCTCAACAAACTTGGGATTAGAACGTTCGATGAGCTCCTCAGGACGTGCGAAAAAGCACCTCCCCTGCAGCGCCCAGCGGCGCCGTTATTCTGGACGCTCGGTGCTCAACAAGTTGGAAAAGCTGCCATCAATGGCTGGCAAAATGTGCTCGCTCCTGGTCTCAATGATCCAAACATAGACCTGGCAATTTGGCCCTTCTCGGGAAGGATGGCTGAACTGGTCAGGCCAGGGAAGGTGATCGTCGCTGAGACTTATCCTGCTGAGTTTACCCATCAATTAGGTCTGGTCAGTCCGCTTAAAAGGTTCAGCAAGCGGCGACAGAACGACCGGGTTTTCACCGCGGAAAGGCTGATCGAACAGGCAGTAAATACAGGTATTCAAATTAATCCTGAACTGGAGCGGAGATTGGTGAAAGGTTTTGGGCTTTCCCCGACTGGAGAAGATCGTTTCGATGCTGTGGTCGGATTGATTGGCATGCTTCAGATTATCAGTGGTGTGCGAAATTTTTCAGAACCAGAGACCGAAAAAATTCAGAAAATTGAAGGCTGGATCTTTGGTCTCGCATCCGAGAAGATTATTGTATAATCACTATATGAAATCCAATTTTCCGGTTGGAGGACAGAGGGTCACAAATTTAGCGGTAAAGAATGGTTCTAATCAAACCGGGCGACATAACGACTTAGCCTTTCCTCATCTAGCTCCATCCAGAAATCAATCAATTTACCTCTCTAATATACCTGCCGATAGAGGCTATCACTTGCAATCTTCTCAGCATAATGCCCCTACTAAAACTCAAGGAAGGTGATTATTTTAAACCAGACTGTCGATCACGATAAGATCAATACAATCGAACGGCATATTCTCGAGGAACAGCAGAGCCATCCGGAAGCAACTGGTACCCTAACCTCATTGCTATATGATATCGCCCTGGCAGGCAAGGTCATCGCCAGCCAAACCTCGCGTGGCGGTTTGGTGGAAATCTTGGGGAAGACCGGCACAACCAATATCCAGGGTGAAGAGGTGATGAAACTCGACGAGCTGGCTGACCGCACGATCTATCGACTTAATGATCATACCGGTCGCCTGGCAGTGATGGCATCCGAGGAACAAGAGGACATAATGCCAATATCAACTCGTTATCCAATCGGAAAATATGTCCTGCTTTACGATCCCCTGGATGGGTCCTCCAATATTGATTACAACGTCAGCATTGGCACAATATTCGCAATTTACAACCGGATTAGTGAGAGTGGCTCGGGAACACTCGAAGACTGCCTGCAGAAAGGTCGCAACCTGATCGCAGCGGGATATCTAGTCTATGGCGCCAGCACGATGCTGGTTTACACCTCAGGTATGGGTGTGCATGGTTTCACCCTTGATCCGATCGTCGGTGAGTTCCTGCTAACCCACCCCAATATCCGCGTTCCGGAAAAATCCAAGTACTACAGTGTCAACCAAGGGTATGAGAAGCACTGGAGTGATGGCATCCGCCGTTTTACCAAATACCTGCAAGGGGATGAACCTGATGCTGATGGAAACTACCGCAAAGGACTTTCCTTGCGCTACATCGGTTCAATGGTGGCAGATTTTCACCGCAACTTGCTGGGAGGAGGTGTGTATTACTATCCGGCAGACACCAAAGACCCCAGGTATACCAGCGGTAAGCTGAGATTGTGTTATGAAGGTGCACCACTAGCCTTTATCACCGAGCAGGCAGGCGGCACCAGTTCGAATGGTAGCCAGAACCTGCTCGACCTTCAACCTGATTCACTTCACCAGCGTACACCCATGTTCATCGGCAATCGCGATTTGGTCGAAAAAGCAGAAGAATTTATCCGCATTTATGATAACCAGGAGTAGTAAATGATCGAAGTAGCCATCTTTCTTGAAGGGCAAAATGGTCTCACCTGGCCGCGGTGGCAGCGAATAGCCACTGCAGTTGAAGAGCTTGGATTTGTCGGACTTTTCCGGTCAGATCACTTCACCAATGCTAGCCCACCTGATAAGGAATCCCTCGAATTATGGGTATCCCTGACCTGGCTAGCGAGTCACACAGAGCGCATCGAATTTGGTCCCTTGGTCTCACCAATTTCCACCCGCAACCCGGCCTTCACCGCAAGGATGGCTGCTGCGGTCGACGATCTGTCCGGTGGTCGGCTGGTATTGGGATTGGGGGCCGGCTGGCAGGAGCGCGAGCACAACAATTACGGCTTTGATTTACTGGATATCAACGACCGATTCGATCGTTTTGAGGAAGGTGTTGAGGTAATCACAAGATTGCTGCAAAGCGACCAAGCAAGTGATTTCGAGGGAAAGTTTTTTCAAATTAACGAAGGTGTATTACTTCCCCGTCCCAATCGCTCAGGCGGTCCACCGATCGCAATCGGTGGAAACGGGCTCAAGCGTACTTTACCTCTCACGGCGCGTTATGCCCAGGAATGGAACGCGCTGATGAGCACAGCTGAAAACTTCGCAGAGCTCAACCAACACCTGGATGGGTTGCTCGCTGACCAATCCCGACAACCCGATGAGGTGCGCCGATCGATGATGGTAGGCTGCATCTTCGCCAACGATGAAGCAAAACTGCAGGAACGTGTCGCAGCCCGTACTGGTGGTGCACGCACCGCAGATGACCTGCGACAGCGAGGTGTCATTGTCGGCACAGCTGATCAAATGGTCGCACAGCTCAACCAGCTGGTCGAGGCAGGTGTCCAGCGGGTCATGCTGCAATGGATAGATCTTGATGATCTCGATGGTATTGAAGCCATCGCCCAGAAAGTTCTCCCGCAGCTTGCTGGGTAACAGGGTTCTATCAAACTGCAATGTTTATTATTCAAAATTCGTTATTAACGAAAATCTAATCTCTGAGGTTGTGAAATTAGTTGATGTTTAAAAATCGGATTAAAATTCTCTGGGCGCTGGCTGTACTGGTTGGCTTTAGCTTGGCATGTGAATCCTTTTCAGCGATAAGCCGAGATTATAATGAAGCTCGCAGCACCGCAGGCGCGATCGTCACCCAGGCCAAAGGTATCGCCACCCAGCTCGGTGACAGCGAGATATTTGGTACTGCGCGGGCATTTGCCACTGAACAGGGACCTTCGGTTGTCGCCACTGGTCAAGCCTTCGCAACCCAAGCCTACGAAGAAGGTTATCTACAGACGGTTGAAGCTTTGGTCACCCAGGGATCAAGCGAATTATTGCCTACCCTCCAGGCTGTCGCAACCCAATATCTTTTCCCTGCTCCTCCTCCAGATGATATCCCCATCATCGCGATAGGAGAAGTGACCAATCTATTCACCAATCAAGCCACTGTTTCATATTTTGTGGATCTCGATCTGCCATTAGTGGTTGATTTTTATCAGAACTTAATGCCTGAACTAGGTTGGATAGACGTAACCGACGAAAACTCGATCTTGGCCGAGGCAGCGATAATGAAGTTTTTCAAACCGGAGCGGGTTGCCACCGTGACCCTGACGTCAAATCCACTCAATCAACAGACGGTCGTTTTAATCACCATTACAAGTCAATAAATCATATGAGTCTGACAGCATTCTTCAATCCCAACACAGTAGCTGTTATCGGCGCATCTACCAATCCCAAGAAATTGGGTTACGCGGTACTCGAGAATCTGGTGGCAGGGGGTTACGCCCAGGTAGGTAAAGTCTATCCTGTGAATCCAACCGCGAATGAGATCCTCGGTCTGCAAGCATACCCATCGGTGCAGGAGATCCCGGGTTCAATTGACTTGGCAGTGATCGTGATCCCATACAAATATGTCCCAGAAGCACTGCGCACCTGCGGTGAAAAAGGGATCCCGGCCGTGATCGTGATCAGTGCTGGCTTTCGAGAGGCTGGCAGAGAAGGATTAGAGCGAGAATTAGAGCTGATCGAGATCGCCAACAAATACGGCATTCGTCTGATCGGACCAAACTGCTTAGGCGTGATCGATACTTTTACACCGCTTAACGCTTCTTTCTCCGCCGGCACCCCTCCCCGTGGACCTATGGCTTTCATGTCTCAGTCAGGAGCATTAGGCACCGCGGTCCTGGATATCTCCTTGGCCGGTCGCCTGGGATTATCGAAATTTGTCAGCTTGGGCAACAAAGCGGATGTAGACGAGATCGATTTGTTAAAAGCCTGGGGAGATGACCCACATACAAGTGTGATCATGATCTACAGTGAGGGGATATCAAATGGCCAGGAGTTTATCAAAACCGCCAGGCAGGTGACAGCTAAAAAACCAGTGGTTGCAATTAAGTCAGGTGTTACTCAATCTGGTTCACGTGCTGTTTCTTCACACACAGGGTCTTTAGCGGGTTCCGAGCAGGCTTACCATGCTGCGTTTCTCCAAGCCGGTGTACTGCGTGCAGAATCGATGCAATCTTTGTTTGATTTCGCCCTGGCGCTTGGATACCAGCCTCTCCTGCAAGGTGATCGGATTGCGATCATCACCAATGCCGGTGGTCCAGGAATTTTGGCCACAGATGCCCTTGAACGTTCAGGCTTATCCCTGGCTCGCTTCGAGAATGAGACAATATCGACTCTGGCACAATACCTGCCAGATGCAGCAAGTGCTGCCAACCCAGTTGATGTCCTGGGGGATGCACGGGCTGATCGCTACAGCCATGCCTTGCAAACCGTCGTTGCCGATCCGAACGTAGATGGTCTTTTGGTTGTGCTGACTCCCCAGGCTATGACTGAAATTGAAGCCACCGCGGATGCGATTGGCAGCCTTTCGAAAACAATCGATAAACCAATTATTACCAGCTTTATGGGGGAAGCGATGGTTAAGGCCGGCATAGCCCGTCTTGAGACTTATCAGATACCCAATTATCCATTTCCTGAACGCGCGGC
>SDBV01006693.1_pt1 | contig 15888 bp, 12 predicted proteins | sample 2277081 | NCBI WGS metagenome assembly SDBV01 (sample SAMN10402039, study PRJNA504765) | marine sediment metagenome | isolation source: marine sediment core GS10_PC15, 223 cmbsf | place: Arctic Ocean: Southern Knipovich Ridge | collected 2010
AATCCCACGCTCACGCTCCTCGGGAGCCTTGTCGATACTGTCAAACGGTACAAATTCGGCAAGACCCTTCTTCGACAATATTGCCGTGATCGCCGCCGTTAACGTCGTCTTACCGTGGTCAACATGACCTATCGTGCCTACGTTAACATGGGGCTTCGTCCGCTCAAACTTCTTCTTAGCCATTTTGGCAACTCCTTACTCGTATTTAATTCAAACGTTTATTCCGCTTTGTATCCAAAACAGTAATCAAGCCACTCAACTGGCAAGAATCGCCTCGGCCTTGGCCTTACTGACGACCTCATAATTGGAGAACTGCATGGAAAACACTGCCCGTCCCTGGGTAAGGGAACGAAGACTGGTGGCATAACCGAACATGTTGCGCAACGGGACTGTGGCGTTTACCACCTGGGCATCTCTCTTCTGATTCATCCCGTGCACTTTGGCCGCGCGGCTCGCCAGATCGCCCATCACATCACCCAGATACTCGGAAGGCACCGTGACCTCGACATCGAAAACAGGCTCGAGTAATCTAACACCGGCCTGCTTAACCGCGTCCTTGACTGATATGGAGCCGGCGATTTTGAACGTCATCTCGCTGGAGTCCACATCGTGGTATGAACCATCGACAAGCCGGGCGCCGATATCGACCAGAGGATATCCTGCCGATCCGCCGCTGACCAACGCCTCGCGGATACCCTGTTCCACCGACGGGATATATTCGCGCGGGATCGATCCGCCATAAACTTTATTTTCGAAATGAAAGCCCTTGCCCCGCTCCAGCGGCTCGAACTCGATTTTAACATGTGCAAACTGACCCCGGCCGCCGGTTTGACGGACAAACCTTGTCTCGATCTTGATGGGCCGGGCAAGCGCCTCACGGTAAGCCACCTGCGGCTCACCAACATTTGCCTCTACCTTGAACTCGCGCATCATGCGGTCAACCAGCACCTCAAGATGCAGCTCACCCATACCGGAAATCAAAGTCTGACCGGTATCTTCATCTGTCCTGACCTGAAACGTGGGATCTTCTTCGGAGAGTTTTTCAAGCGCGGTACCCAGCTTATCCTGATCGGCTTTAGTCTTGGGCTCGATAGCCACATGAATTACCGGCTCGGGAAACACCATCCGTTCGAGAACGATCGGATGCTGCGGATCGCAGAGCGTGTCACCGGTGCGCGCGGATTTGAGCCCAATCACCGCGGCAATGTCACCGCAGTAAAGGTGATCACGTTCCTCGCGCTTGTTGGCGTGCATCTGCAGGATGCGGCTGATCCGCTCCTTGCGATCCTGAGTGCTGTTATAAATATGAGTACCAGCATCGAGAATTCCGCTGTAGCTGCGTACAAAAGTCAGACGGCCCACATAAGGGTCTGTCATAATCTTGAACGCCAGGCCGGAGAACGGTTCGTCATCGGCGGGCTTTCGCTCTACCACCGCGTCCTCGTCACGTGGAAGGTGCCCGACCACAGGAGGGACATCCACCGGTGAGGGCAGGTAATAGGTAATACAGTCGAGAAGCTTCTGCACACCCTTGTTCTTGAAAGCGCTGCCGCAGAGAACGGGAATGACCGCAACCTCGCAGGTAGCCTTGCGGATCGCTTCCATGATCAACTCCGTGTCCTTTACATCCTCGCCCTCGAGGTACTTATGCATCAACTCGTCGTCAAAATCAGAAAGCGTTTCTATCATATCGTGGCGATATTTTTTAGCGGACTCCAGCAGGTCTTTTGGAATTTCAACTTCCTCGTAAATCGAACCCTGCGAGCCCTCTTGCCAGACAATTCCCTTCATTGCCACCAGATCCACAAGCCCGGTAAAAAGCTCTTCCGTACCGAAAGGAATCTGTAAAATCAGGGGCCTGGCTCCCAGGCGTTCCTTCATCATGTCAACCGCGTGAAAGAAATCCGCCCCGGCTCTGTCCATCTTATTTACAAATGCCAGACGCGGCACATTATACCGATCCGCCTGCCGCCAGACAGTTTCACTCTGTGGCTCCACACCGCCAACCGCACAGAACACCACAACCGCTCCATCGAGAATCCGCAGGCTGCGCTCCACCTCAACGGTGAAATCCACATGCCCCGGAGTATCGATGATATTTATCCGGTTTCCATTCCAGAAGCAGGTAGTGGCAGCGGAAGTGATCGTAATGCCCCGCTCTTTCTCCTGCTCCATCCAGTCCATGGTGGCCGCGCCCTCATGGACCTCGCCCATCCGATGGAGTTTTCCGGTATAAAAGAGGATTCTCTCCGTTATGGTAGTCTTACCGGCATCGATGTGAGCCATGATACCGATATTTCTGATCTTATCAAGCGCTACTCTTCTCGACATTACCTTACGTTATCCCTTCAAAACTCAATATTGCACATAATTAAGAATCTCGCATAAAACGCCGCCCCATGAGTACCCCAAAGGGCGGCTGAAAAAGAAGTCATAGAAAGAATACCCGCCTCATCGAACCCAAAGCACGACCGACCGTCCGGCCGCCTAGCGAGAGTACGGGGAAATTACCACCGGTAATGAGCAAACGCCCTGTTGGCCTCAGCCATCCGATGGGTATCTTCTTTCTTCTTGACTGTACTTCCTTCGCTACGGTAAGCCGCAATCAGCTCCGCAGCCAGCCTCTCATACATCGTTTTTTCACTACGGGCTCTCGCGAACCCGATCAGCCAGCGCAACGCCAGGGCGGTTCTTCTGTCCGGCCTCACCTCAACCGGTACCTGATAAGTTGCTCCACCAACCCTGCGGCTCTTAACCTCCAGGGCGGGCTTGGCATTATTAACCGCCTGCTTAAACACGTTAAGCCCGGGCTGACCAGTCTTTTCTTCCACCATAGCCAGACTGCGGTAGAAAATACTCTCAGCCTTACTCTTCTTGCCATCAAGCATCATACTGTTAATAAACTTGGTGACAAGTGTGCTCTGGAACCTGGGGTCCGGCTGTATTGGTCTTTTCTCTGCTGCTTTTCTTCTTGACATCTAGCCTATCCACTCAGGAATCAAGATTTTGGTTTCTTAGTGCCGTATTTGCTCCGGCTCTGTTTACGATCGTCCACACCGCTGGCGTCAAGCGTGCCACGGATAATATGGTAACGCACTCCAGGCAGATCTTTCACTCGCCCGCCGCGAATCAGCACTATCGAGTGCTCTTGCAGATTGTGTCCCTCTCCAGGAATGTAAGAGGTCACCTCGAAGCCATTAGTCAGACGCACACGGGCGACTTTACGCAACGCCGAATTCGGTTTCTTAGGCGTGGTGGTATAAACCCTGGTGCAGACTCCCCGGCGCTGCGGGCAACTTGCAAGTGCCGGCGCATTGTTCTTGCTTTTGATTTTTTTCCTGCCCTTACGGACAAGCTGGTTGATACTTGGCAAAAAAACCTCCGCAAAAGAAATAGTCTTTGAAAATAGTCAGTTAATTCTCATTTGTCAACACTAATTAACGCTTTCTAACCCTTCTGACAAAAAGAACTCCCCGCTTTGCACCATGCAATACGGCGACACCTGAAAGCATGCCGCCGCACGGCCAATTCCTGCAACAGCTATCATCTTATAGACACCCTAAATCAGAGCTGGATTTCCTGCTCAATCACGGCGTCCGTGTCTGTCTCGGCTTCTTCCTCGGCGCTCTTGGGGAAAATAACGTCCTTGTAGCGCAGCAGCCCCGTTCCAGCGGGAATCGGGTGGCCGATAATGATGTTCTCCTTAAGTCCCAGCAGATCGTCCCGCGCGCCGTTGATCGCCGCCTCTGTCAGTACCCGGGTGGTCTCCTGGAACGAAGCCGCCGAGATGAAACTACTGGTGGTGAGGCTGGCCTTGGTAATACCGAGCAACAGCGGCATGCTGGTAGCCGGTTCTTCACCCTCGGTGATCGCCCGCTCGTTCTCGCGACGGAAAGAATGCTTGTCCACGCTCTCGCCCTCGAGGAATTTGGTGTCGCCCGGGTTGACTATGCTGACCTTGTTGAGCATCTGACGTACGATAACGCCAACATGCTTATCGTTGATTTTCACACCCTGAAGGCGGTAAACCTCCTGTACCTCGTTGAGCAGGTACTCCTGCACCGCGCGCGGTCCCTTGACCTGAAGAATATCGTGGGGATTGATCGGGCCCTCGCTCAGACGGTCGCCGCTACGGACCCAGTCACCCTCGTGCACCCTTAGATGCTTGCCGTAGGGGATCAGGTATTCGCGAAGCTCGCCCACTTCGGGATTAACTAATATCTGACGGTTACCGCGGACGATCTTGCCGAACGACACCCGCCCGTCAATTTCGGTAATAACCGCGGGATCCTTGGGCTTGCGCGCCTCGAACAACTCGGCCACTCGCGGAAGGCCTCCGGTGATATCACGAGTTTTGTAAATATCCCGGCCCAGCTTGGCCAGAATCGTACCCGGAGCAGCTTCTTCCCCATCGGCAACCAGCAGGTTGGCGCCTGTGGGGATGATATAGTCGCGAATCCGCTCGCCCTTCTCGTTCAGAATCTCGATATGAGGATGGTACGCCTTCTCGCGATCATCGATAATCACGCGCTGGCGGCGGCCGGTGATTTCGTCCAGCTCCTCGCGCAGGGTGATATCCTCAACAATGTCGTCGAAATGAATCTTTCCGGCAACATCTGTCAGGATCGGGTTTGAGTGAGGGTCCCACTCGAACAGCAGTTTTTCTTCCTCAACCTTATCGCCATCCTTAACATGGACCACCGAACCGTAGGGCACGTTACTGCGGCCACGCACACGGTCTTCCTCGTCCTTGATTATGATCTCGCCTTCACGGCTGACCACCACCATTTCACCCTCGGCATTTTTTACTGAAATAACATTGTCGTACTCCACCGAGCCATTGACCGGCGAGGTCTTCTGGCTCTGGGCGGCGATACGGCTGGCCGTGCCGCCGTAGTGGAACGTACGCAGGGTGAGCTGAGTGCCTGGCTCGCCGATACTCTGGGCTGCGATAATACCCACCGCCTCGCCGATCTCAACCGGCCGCATGGTGGCCAGGTCGCGGCCATAGCATTTCTGGCACAATCCGCGCTCACTTTCGCAGGTCAGCACCGAACGGATACGAACATTCTCGATCCCGCTCTCATCAATCAAGCGGGCTTCTTCCTCGTTGATCTGGTTGCCGGCCTTGACAATCACGTTCGAGTTGCCATGGGCATCCTTGTTGATCGGGTCGATCACGTCCTCAAGCGCCACACGGCCCACGATCCTGTCGCGCAACGGCTCGATAACTTCCTCGCCTTCCTTAAGTGCGCTGATATCCACACCCAGAATCGTTCCGCAGTCAGCCTCGGAGGTAGTCACGTCCTGGCAGACATCAACCAGACGGCGGGTGAGATAACCGGCGTCGGCAGTTTTCAGAGCCGTATCGGCCAGACCCTTACGTGCGCCGTGAGTGGAGATAAAGTACTCCAGTACGGAGAGGCCCTCGCGGAAGTTGGAGGTGATCGGCGTTTCAATAATCTCACCGATCTGACCCGTGATCTTTTTCTGCGGCTTGCCCATCAGACCGCGCATGCCGGCGAGCTGACGAATCTGCTCACGACTGCCCCTGGCGCCCGAATCGGCCATCATATATACCGGATTGAACCCGTCGTTGCTCTTACGCAGGGCGATAAACATCTCCTTGGCCACATCGGTTGTCGCATGGGTCCAGGTGTCGATCACCTTGTTGTAACGCTCACCGTCGGTGATAGCTCTCTCCGTATATGCTTTAGTGATGCGCTCGACATCGATACGAGCTTTGGCGAGCAAGGCTTCCTTGCGTTTGGGAATCAACATGTCGGTAACACCGACAGTGATCCCGGCCCAGGTGGCATAGGCGAAACCGAGATCTTTCAGATCGTCCAGCAATACCACCGTGCGCTTGAGACCGGCCTTGCGGTAGGAATCGAACACCAGGTCGTTGAGCGCGCCCTTTTTCATTTCCTTGTTGATATATCCCAGTTCCTCGGGGACGATCTGGTTGAAAATCACCCGTCCCACAGTGGTTTCGACCCAGCGCTCGTCCACCTTGAGGATAATCCTGTCGTGCAGCTTAAGATGGTCGTTCTCATGCACCCTGATCGCATCGTCCTGGTCGACAAACTTCATCGGCTTGTAACCCTCGGGTACCACATACAGGTCGCGGGTAAGGTAGTAACAGCCCAGCACGATGTCCTGGCTGGGACTGGCCACCGGCATACCGCTCGAGGGCAGCAGGATGTTGTTGGCGCTGAGCAACAGCACACGGCACTCAATCTGGGCCTCATAGGAGAGCGGCACGTGGACCGCCATCTGGTCGCCATCGAAATCGGCGTTGAACGCCGGGCAGACCATCGGATGCACACGAATCGCCTTACCCTCGACCAGAATCGGCTCGAACGCCTGGATTCCCAGCCTGTGCAGAGTGGGCGCCCGGTTTAGCAGCACCGGATGGTCGCGCACGATCTCTTCGAGAATGTCCCAGACCTCGGGGCGCTCCTTTTCGACAAGCTTCTTGGCGCTCTTAACTGTCTGGACAAACCCCTTCTCCTCCAGCTTGCGGATAATAAAGGGCTTGAACAACTCCAGAGCCATCGTTTTGGGCAGGCCGCACTGGTGCAGCTTCAACTCCGGGCCCACCACGATTACCGAACGTCCCGAGTAGTCTACGCGCTTACCCAGCAGGTTCTGGCGGAAGCGGCCCTGCTTGCCTTTGAGCATGTCGCTCAGGCTCTTGAGCGGGCGCTTGCCGCGGCCACGCACCACGCGGGTGCGGCGGCCATTGTCGAACAGGGCGTCCACCGACTCCTGCAACATGCGCTTCTCGTTGCGCAGGATCACTTCGGGGGCACGCATTTCTATCAGTTTTTTAAGCCGGTTGTTACGGTTGATAACCCGGCGGTAGAGGTCGTTGAGGTCGCTGGTGGCGAAACGTCCACCCTCCAGCGGTACCAGCGGACGAAGGTTGGGCGGGATCACCGGGACCACGTCCATAATCATCCACTGGGGATCGTTTCCCGAAAGGCGGAAAGCCTCCACCACTTTCAGGCGCTTGAGCAGGCCTTTTTTGCGGTGCGGCGAGGTTTCCACTTTCACCAGGGCGCGCAACTCGCTGGATGCGTCCTCGATATCAATTTCACCCAGCAATATTTTTATAGCCGCGGCGCCGATACCGGCAATGAAACCCTCGTAACCGGCTTCCTCCGCATCGAGGTAATCATCCTCACTGATCAGTTCCCTCTTCTTGAACTTGCTGTTTCCAGGCTCGATCACGACATAATTGGCGTAATAGAGCACTTTTTCCAGGTCGCGAAGGGTCATGTCCATCAGATAACCCATCCGGCTGGGCAGGCTCTTGAAGAACCAGATATGAGCCACGGGCACGGCCAGTTGGATATGCCCCATCCGCTCACGGCGTACGCGGCTGAGAGTGACCTGCACTCCACACTTGTCACAGATCACGCCACGGTAACGGATACCTTTGTACTTTCCGCAGTTACACTCCCAGTCCTTGACTGGTCCGAAGATCTTCTCGCAGAACAGCCCATCACGCTCAGGCTTAAAGCTGCGGTAGTTGATCGTCTCCGGCTTGGTAACCTCGCCGTAGCTCCACTGCTTGATCTGATCAGGAGAGGCAATGCTCACCTGAATATACTTGAAACTGTTGCGAGAACTCTCGCGCGGGTTTCTCAGATCTATCATAGCACCCTCTCGAGGGTAAAATTGAAAGTATCCTCAAAAATCTTTATCATAAGCTGCGTCTTAACGGCCCGGCGTCCTTAATCACTATCCTGGCCCAAAATCACCGACAGGCCCAGACTCTGCAGCTCCTTGATCAAAACGTTGAAGCTCTCCGGCGTACCGGGCTCGGGAAGGTTATCGCCCTTAACAATTGCCTCGTACACCTTGCTGCGGCCAACAACGTCATCACTCTTGACTGTCAGCATCTCCTGCAGGGTGTGGCTGGCGCCGTGAGCCTCCAGGGCCCAGACCTCCATCTCGCCGAAACGCTGTCCGCCAAACTGAGCCTTACCTGCCAGCGGCTGCTGCGTAACCAGCGAGTACGGGCCAATCGAACGGGCGTGGATTTTGTCCTCAACCAGATGGCTGAGCTTGAGCATGTAGATATAGCCGACAGTGACCGGGAAGTCGAATTTCTTACCGCTCCGGCCATCGCGAAGCTCCATCTTTCCCCGTGGGGGAAGACCGGCCTTCTCCATCAGCTCAAAAATCTCTTTTTCATTCGCACCGTGGAACACCGGGGTCTCGACATCCATCCCCAGCAGGCGCGCCGCATAACCCAGGTGAGTTTCAAGAATCTGGCCCACGTTCATCCTGCTGGGCACACCCAGCGGGTTTAGCACGATTTCCACCGGAGTCCCATCGGGAAGGAACGGCATGTCCTCCTCGGGAACGATCTTGGCAACGATACCCTTGTTACCATGCCGTCCGGCCATCTTATCTCCCACAGACACCTTACGTTTCTCCGCCACATAGACCTTGACCAACTGGACCACACCTGGAGCAAGCTCGTCGGGAGCCTTGATTTTCTCTGTCTGACCCTTGATGTACTCCCTGGCGGAAGTGATATGCACTTCGCTCTCGTTCACCAGGTGCTTGATTTGCTCCGTCACCTCGTTGTTATCCACCGTGATCGTACCGATCTCGATCGTACTCCAGTCGATATCGCCGATCTCTTTGTCGGTAAGCTTCTTACCGGCCTTAAACTGCTGTTTTTCAGTGTCCTTGTTAAACAGGCAGACAACTTTCTGATTCTTGAGCAACTTGGCGAGCTGCTCCCAGGTAAACTGACGGATCGCCTGGATTTTCTCCTGCTCTTTGCGGCCTTCCTTTTCGGCCTTAACCTCACGCTCCTCCTTGACCAGCGGGTCATCGATCAGGCGGCTGAACACCTTGACGTCGATCACCACACCCTCGATACCGGGCGGGACTTTCAACGAAGTGTCCTTCACATCGCCGGCCTTGTCTCCGAAAATAGCTTTGAGCAGCCTTTCCTCGGGACTCAGTTCGGTCTCGCCCTTGGGGCTGACCTTGCCGACCAGGATATCACCGGGGCCCACTTTGGCACCGACACGGACGACTCCGCGCTCATCGAGGTTGCGCACCGCGTCCTCACCCACATTGGGAATCTCGGCGGTGATTTCCTCGGTGCCGCGCTTGGTGTCGCGAACCTGAATCTCGAGTTCCTGGATATGGATCGAGGTGAACTTATCTTCCTTGACCAGCTTCTCGCTGATCGCGATGGCATCCTCGTAGTTATATCCATACCACGGCATGAACGCGACGAGCACATTAATACCCAGGGCGAGCTTACCGCGGTCGCTACTGGCACCGTCGGCGATAATATCGCCCTTCTTTATTTTCTGTCCCAGGTCAACCAGGGGGCGGCGGTTGATTGCCGTATCCTGGTTGGTGCGAAGGAACTTGTGCATTTTATAGTTATCACGCTCCGCCATGGATTTGAAGACACCTGTTTCGGTGCGTTCTTTCTCATTGATCAGAATGACGATTTTGCTGGCGTCCACATACTCGACAACGCCGCCTCTTCGTGCCGTGATCACAGTACCACTGTCGCGGGCCACTCGCTCCTCGAGACCGGTACAAACCACCGGAGCCTCGGGGGCCAGCAGAGGCACCGCCTGACGCTGCATATTGGAACCCATCAACGCCCGGTTGGCGTCATCGTGCTCAAGGAACGGTATCAGCGCGGCTGCCACGCTCACAAGCTGAGCCGGGGCCACATCGATATAATCGATTTCCTTTGGCAATTCGCGCAGGTAGTCGTTACGCCGCCGGCAGAGCACGTCCTCGTTGATAAATTTGCCGTTATCATCCGTTGGCGCGTTGGCCTGGGCGATCAGATACTTGCCCTCCTCGAAAGCGTCCATGTAGACGATCTCATCGGTTACCCTACCCTTTTTCACCTTGCGGTAGGGCGTCTCGATAAAGCCGAGATCGTTGATCTGGGCATAAGTGGTAAGGCTTGTTATCAGTCCGATGTTCGGCCCTTCAGGGGTCTCGATCGGGCACATCCGGCCGTAGTGGCTGAAATGCACATCACGCACCTCGAAACCGGCCCGTTCACGGGTAAGACCGCCAGGTCCAAGGGCGCTCAGACGGCGCTTATGGGTAAGTTCAGCCAGCGGGTTGGTCTGGTCCATGAACTGCGAGAGCTGGCTTGAACCGAAGAAGGCGTTTATCACGGCGCTGATCGTCCGGCTGTTGACCAGATCGTCGATCTTAAGACCTTCATTGTTCTGCAGACTCATGCGTTCCTTTATCAGCCGGGCCATACGGTTAAGCCCCAGGCTGATCTGGTTTGCCACCAACTCACAGACACTCCTGATCCGCCGGTTGCCCAGATGATCGATATCGTCGATCTCACCCTGGCCCTCGCTGAGAGCCACCAGATAACTGATCACGGCGATAAAGTCTTCCTGGGTCAGCGTGGTTGTTTCCTCGCTGATACCGAGGTTCAACCGCTGGTTGATCTTGAAGCGGCCGACCTTACCCAGATCGTAGCGTTTGGGGTTGAAGAACAGCTTGTCGATAAAGTCACGGGCGATTTCAATGCTGGGAGGGTCGCCGTTGCGCAGGGCCTGGTAGATGCGGGTCAGCGCCTCTTCCTCGTTATGGCAATTGTCCTTGCGCAGGGTATTCTTGATCAGCTTGTTCTCAAGTCCCTTGGTTGCCGGCTCGTAAATATCGATCGAGTCGAAACCCTTCTGCTGAAGGCTGCGGGCCAGGGTGCTTGTAAGCTCCTGTCCCAATTCGGCCACAACCTCACCGCTATCCTCGTCCACCAGCTCGGTAGCAATCAGAAACGGTGTGGTAGCCTCGCGCTTTTTCCTGCTCTTGCCGGCAATCTTCTTGAGGTCGACCTTGCCCTTTTTATAGAACATCTCGATAATCTGGTGGTCCTCGGGGTAACCGAGCACCCTGAGCAGAGTCGTGGCCGGGAATTTCTTTTTCTTGTCAATATGAACGTAGAGACAGTCGTGGATGTCGACATTGAACTCCACCCAGGAGCCGCGGAAGGGAATAATCCGCGAATTAAAAAGCCTCTGTCCGTTTGTATGGGTTGTCTCCTCGAAAATCACGCCGGGCGAACGGTGAAGCTGACTGACAATTACCCTTTCCGCACCGTTAATTACAAACGTCCCCAGTTCGGTGAGCTGAGGCAGTTCGCCGAGGAAAACTTCTTTTTCGATAATGTCCTTAATCTTCTTTTTATTGCCCACAGTCTCCTTGGAGATCAATCGCAGAGTGGCCTTGAGCGGGATCGCGTGTGTCATGTCCCGTTCCTGGCACTCCTCGACAGTGTACTTCGGCACACCGAGACTGTACTTTACAAACTCCAGGGTGAAATTATCCTGGTAGTCGTTTATGGGAAACACCTCGCTGAACACCTGCTGCAACCCGACATTCTTGCGCTGTTCGGGCGGCGTGTCCTTCTGCATAAGCATATCGAAGAACTGGGTCTGGATATCCAGCATATGCGGCATATCGATAGGCCGCTGCAGCTTGGCGAACGAGGTAGTATTCGGTTCGTTACGCGGCTTCATGTATTAACCAGTCTCCTGATTTGGATTTATCAGAGTAAGACAAAAACGGATCAATCCGGTGCCCGAACAGCGCGAATGGCGCATTCGGTAGAAGATCCGTTCCAACAGTGCTAACAGTGCGAAAAGGGACAGTTAAGCTCACAGGGTCCAGGTCAATTCCGATTGTCCGGATACCCATGCCGGTCGTGTTGTTCACGATGGTTAACAAGCTTATCAGTCCCCGACTCAAGTGGTTAAAGATTAACGGGAAGCGTCCAGTACTGACTTTGATTCCCGCGGGATCTGTTTATGATCGCTCTGATTAGCTGATTGAGCCCGCCTCCGTTTCACAGTGTGAAAGCCCGCTACGGTCCGATGCCCCGGACCGTAGCCGGGTACAACAACTACTGCGGGAGCGGGCTTCCTCGCCGGAAGCCCGCTCAGAGATAAGCTACTTGATTTCGACTGTTGCTCCGGCTTCCTCGAGCTTGGCCTTCATCAGCTCGGCCTCGTCCTTGGTCACGGCTTCCTTGACCGGCTTGCCGGGATTGTCCACCACTTCCTTGGCTTCTTTCAGGCCCAGGCTGGTCAACTCACGCACGGCCTTGATCACCTGAATCTTCTTGTCGCCAATCGATGCGAGCACCACGTCGAACTCGACCTGTTCCTCAGCCGCGTCGGCATCGCCGCCACCGGCCGCGGGAGCAGCCATCATCGGTGCTGCCGCCGAAACGCCGAATTTGTCCTCGAGCTCCTTGACGAGTTCGTTCAGCTCGAGCACGGTCATGCTCTCGATTGCTGAAATGATATCTTCTTTAGTCTTTGTCGCTGCCATCTTACTCATCCTCCTGGGAGAATATTGGTTTAATATAAAAGTATTGCCTTAGTTATTCTGATTCTTTGGCTTTGGCCACCTGCGAGATAACGCGCACGGCGCGGGCCACTGTTTCGTTGAGCACATGGACCAGGCCGGTGATTGGCGAGTTAAGGCTACCCATCAACATGGCGATCAACTCATCACGTGTGGGCAGCTTCGCCAATTGCGCGATTGTGTCCGCATCCACGAGCTGATTGCTCATCATGCCCACTTTGGGCTTGAAACTTTTGTGCCTCTCGTGAAACTTGGAAATGATCTTGGCCGCCGCCATACCCTGATCGTCACTGATTACCAGCGCTGTCGGCCCCTCGAGGTAAGGTTCCAGCTCTTCCCAGGGGGTATCAGCCACCGCGCGCTTAACAAGGGTGTTCTTGGCCACCAGGTACTCTACTTCGGCCTCCCTGAAACTGTTGCGCAGACTGCTGACATCCTTGACGTTAACGCCGGAGAAATCGGTCAGGAATACGCTTCCGGCCTTTTCCAGCTTAACTTTCAGGTCATCAACAGCGGCAATTTTATCTTTTTTGTGCATAACTCTTTTCACTCCCTCCAACTCAAGCTTACGCGTAAAGGGCATTACCCGCGTCTATAAAGGTTCGTATCCAGCTTGAACCCCGGTCCCATCGTACTGCTGACAGCGACCGTACGAAGGTAGCTCCCCTTAGCCGAGGCCGGCTTCAACCGATTAATAGTATCAATCAGTACGCGAAAATTCTCGACCAGCTTCAATTCCTCGAAACTCACCTTGCCGATCGGGGCGTGTACGTTACCGGTCTTATCAACACGAAATTCTATCTTACCGGCTTTGGCTTCCTGCACAGCCTTGCCGATTTCCATGGTCACGGTCCCGCTCTTGGGATTCGGCATCAGGCCCCGAGGGCCAAGGGCGCGACCAAGTTTACCCACCTTACCCATCATGTCGGGAGTGGTGATCGCAGTGTCAAAATCGAACCATCCTCCAGCGATTTTGTCGATCAGCTCCTGATCTCCCACATGGTCCGCACCGGCCTCCAGGGCCTCGGTGGCCTTTTCACCCTGGGCGATAACCACGACACGCAATTCCTTGCCGATACCATTGGGCAGCACAACGGTGCCACGTACAACCTGGTCGGCGTGGCGCGGATCGACACCGAGGCGAAACGTCACATCCACGCTCTCATCAAACGAGGCAAAAGAACCCTCTTTGAGTTTGGCCACAGCCTCCTCGATCGAGTAGCGCTGCTGCGGATCAAGCAACTCGCTGGCTTTTGTGAATTTTTTTCCGTGCTTAGCCATAAATAAAATACCTGCCGTCGGTTTATTACTTGTCAACAGTGATCCCCATCGAACGGGCCGTGCCGCGAATCATGCTCTTGGCCGATTCGAGTGAGGACGCGTTCAAGTCGGGCATCTTGGTTTGTGCGATTTCCGTAACCTGGGCATCATTGAGATTACCCACCTTATCTTTATTCGGTTCACCACTGGCTTTGGCCAGCCCCACGGCCTGCTTGATCAGCACTGGCGCCGGCGGAGTTTTGGTGATAAAGCTGTAACTGCGGTCGACATAGACGGTGATTTCCACCGGAATAATCGTACCTGTCTGCGACTGGGTCTTGGCGTTGAACGCCTTGCAGAAATCCATGATATTGACCCCGTGCTGGCCCAGCGCCGGTCCTACCGGGGGCGCCGGATTAGCCTGGCCGGCGGGAATCTGCAATTTGATAAAACCGGTTACCTTCTTGGCCACCTTCGTACTCCTTCGGTCGCGTTTATCTTCGTTTCAGAACAACTAATTGAAGACTCGCCACGCTAAGCCGTGGTGATTCCTCAGATTACTAAGGTAAAGTTAATTTATTCGCTCGCTAACTCCCCGGCGGCAAACCGCGAGGAATGCACTCGCTGCTCAATTCATCTTTTTCAACTGCAAATAATTCAATTCAAGCGGAGTCGGCCTTCCAAACAGGCTGACAACCACCCTAACCTTGCCCTTCTCGGGAAAGAGCTCCTCGATCCGGCCATTGAAATCGGTGAACGGACCGTCGATAACCTCCACGTATTCGCCAACCGTGTATGGTATATCATCTACCGGCTGCCCTTGAGCCGCGGCAACGCGTTCCTCGCGCCGGATAACCTTGTTCACTTCACTTTCGCGAAGAGGGTGTGGCTTAACTCCACCGCCGGCGAACTTGATGATGCCCTGGGTGTTGCTCAGGGTATACAGGGATTCGTCATCGGCCACCATGTTTATCAGCACGTAACCCGGATATATTTTTTTCTCAAGCTTTACTTTTTTGCCGTTCCTCAGTTCGGTCACTTCCTCGGTCGGCACCATAACCTCACCGATCTTCGGCTCTCCGTTCTCATCGACAAGACCCTCAACCAGTCTTTCAATCCGTAACTTTACCTTATTCTCATGACCGGAATAAACCTGCAATACATACCATCTGTAATCCGGCATCGGATAACCCGCCAAACTGAATGAACTTTTCGTTGCACTTTTTCCGGATCAGCGGATCCGGATCCTCACCCGACGGGCAAGCGGCCCGTTGCTACCGGCTAAATTCGGGAGAGGCAAGCTAAAAAATTGAATCCACCCCGAAACTGATGATCTTATCGATAATCCAGATCACGAACGCAACAAAGATGCAAACCACGATTACAACCACGGTCGCTCCCTTAACCTCGGTACCTCCGGGCCAGGTAACTTTGTTGAACTCGTTGCGAACTTCCTTGAGAAAGTGCACCAGCCGGTCGATCTGCGAAACTTTCTCTACCGTTTTTTCAGCATGTTGCGCCATTACGGCCCCTGACTACGGTTGCTGTTGCATTAAAAATTTCAATGGCAGGCCAGGGGGGATTCGAACCCCCAACATCCGGTTTTGGAGACCGGCGCTCTAGCCGTTAGAGCTACTGGCCTGCACTGATCAACATGTAACCTACAGCCCCTTATCGCGTTTCCTTATGCAGGGTGTGCGAGTTGCATGTGGGGCAGTGCTTGTTCAGCTCCATCCGGTCGGGATGGCTGCGTTTGTTTTTCATATAATTGTAGTTACGGTTCTTGCATTCCTGACAAGCCATAATCACTTTGACCCTGCTACTGCCAGCCATTGCGCCTTGTCCCTTCTTTGAAATTCAGCCAGCCCGCCACACCTCCAACCGGCGCCCGCGGCCCAACCAGCATTTTGCACACATCTACAGTAAAGGCAAAGAACCGAGGGAACTTTTAAGGATTCTCACGCCCCCGGGTAGTCCGCAGCTGCCACACCAACTACCTCTCTGTGGCAGTAGCGCCCTCCGGCCGTCCCGCGCCTGACCGGGGACCGGAGGGCTTCTCTGTGCCTTAAATATCTATACCAGTTAACCACTAACTGCTAATATTTGCTACTCGATAACTTCAGTTACAACACCGGCGCCCACAGTACGGCCGCCCTCACGAATAGCAAACCGAAGTTCCTTCTCCATCGCTATCGATGTAAGCAACTCAATGGTCAGTTCCACGCTGTC
>SDBV01006694.1_pt1 | contig 15887 bp, 16 predicted proteins | sample 2277081 | NCBI WGS metagenome assembly SDBV01 (sample SAMN10402039, study PRJNA504765) | marine sediment metagenome | isolation source: marine sediment core GS10_PC15, 223 cmbsf | place: Arctic Ocean: Southern Knipovich Ridge | collected 2010
TTTGTCTGGTGACCATAGCGGAGGTGTTCCACCCGTTCCCATCCCGAACACGGAAGTTAAGCCCTCCTGCGCCGATGGTACTGCAATTCTTGTGGGAGAGTAGGTCGTTGCCAGGCTTTTTTTATCTTCTTTTACTAATCAAATATAATAGAAATTTCCCGCAAAGCCCGCCAGGAATGCAAAGGAAATAAGTAGAATATAAATCTTTGCGGCCTTTTTTTATTTCATTTTATGAATATGTTAGGAGAATTTCATTTTTCTTGAAGTCTTTTAAAGTTGTTTATTGCCTAAATTTATTAATATAGTTTTGTTAGAAATCATAACTTTATTACAGGAATAGGATGGCAAGATAGAGAATCTCTACCTATACTTTTACTTCATCAGCGGCTATCAGCGATGTCAGCAGTAAATAGTTTTCACACAGTCTGTTTACGTGCTTAGCGTGAAAGCGGGTGGGAATTAAATTCCTAACCGATATGTAAAATAATTTAATTGACGTTAATAAAAAATCCTTTTATAATTTTTTATTAAGAAAAAGTAAGTATGAAAATAAAGGCAGAAAAATGTCTGATTTCGATAATACAATCTCAAAAGAAAGCAATCTGGGGAAACAGTTAAATAAAGTATCAAAAGCGGAATCCTTATATATTATGTTTGGAGATAAGGATATTCCGATAACAACAAAGATTTCTATCGGAAGGGACAATAAAAATGATGTTGTAGTGGATGACAGCCTCGCCTCCCGTGAACATGCAATAATTCAGAAAATAAAAGAAGATTATTATATTAAGGATCTTAACAGTACTAATGGTACTTTGCTAAACGAAGAAAATCTGCCAAAAGACAAATATGTAAAACTTAATCAGAAAGATGTAATACAGATTGGCAGAATAAAATTGACGATTAAAAAATATATACATAAGTAAAAAGATTTAGGAATTTCGCAAGATATTACTTAATTAAATAGAATTACTCATAGGATAGATATTGAATCGATTGTTTTTTTAAAGTATTTTATTAATTTTTTGAGATAATTCAGCTAAAAGAAAAGGTTTTTGTATAAAATCCTTAACACCGTCATTCAGTAGAGCCTGTGCTCTTCCATTTATACTAAAACCGGAGCTGATAAGCACTTTCATTTCCGGATTTATTTTCTGCATTTTGTGAAAGCAGGTTTTTCCGTCCATTACAGGCATTATCATATCAAGAATAATGAGATCTATGTTTTTCCAGTTTTTCTTATATAAAGCAATTGCTTCTTCTCCATTTCTTCCTGTTTTCGGCTGGAAATATCTCTGACAACAGCAATGACTTTCTGCTGTTCTTTGATTTTAGAGCTTTGCAGAGAAACTTCCACCCAAAACCACCTGCCACTTTTTTTTAAATATTTCCACTCAAATACCTGATGGCCGCTTTCACTAACTTGCTTAAACTTAATAAGTTTATTTTCCCATGAATAAGGCCCCTTTCTAAGAATTAAATCACCAATATTAAGCTGCAAGGCTTCTTTATACGTATAAGCAAAAATATCTAACATGGACAGGTTGACATCATGTATATTATAAGTATGAGGATCATAGATCAGTATTGCATCTTTTGTTGCATTAAATATTTCACGATAATTTTCTTCACTGGTATGAATTTTTTTCTCTGCAAGCTTTATTTTAGTGATCTCCCGTAATAATAGAAAATATATAACTAGAGCAGTTGAAATTACAAAGGTCCAGCCTTTAAACATTTGAATTCTTGTTAAAAGTTCAATATCTTTAATTAAACTCAAAAGAATCTTATCAGAGAAAAAAATCCAGATTAAAGAAAAGATTGTATAAATCAGTGTAATCTTTAATGCAGAATAATGACCGCGTGATGATTTTATTTTTTTTAACTGTCTCATTGATACAGAATTCCTTAAAATAATTTTAATATATTATTGCATTATAAAACTTAGATAAATGATAGAAGTTATGATAAAAAAGATCTTTAATCTCTTTTTCGGAGGAGTATCATCTAATGATGATCAGCAGGGATTTGGTATAGGATTGTCAATTACAAAACAACTTGTTGAACTTCATGGTGGAGAAATATCTGTTGATTATAAATTAACACAGGCGTTTAATGGAGAGGCAGCTTTAGCGTTTATGGAGCAGGGTGACTCTAATGACTGGATGGGAATTGAGATTATGGAAAGTAAGTAACGAACATTACCAAAATGTAATTTGATGGTTTTTACATTTTATTGTATTCTTTATCATAGGAAAATTAATATTTCTACTATGGGTATGTAATGCGTATACTTTTTATTGAAGATGATAATAAAATTGCAGAATTTGTTATTAAAGGATTAAAAGAAGCTGGATATGTAATTGAACATGCAGAAGATGGTGAGGAAGGGCTGCACTATGCTTTATTAAATCAATATGATGCTGCAATAATAGATATTACTTTGCCGAAATTAGACGGGCTTTCAATTATTTCACAAATACGTAAAAAGAAAAATAATATACCCATACTTGTTTTAAGTGCAAGAAGTTCTGTAGATGACAGAATAAAAGGCCTTGAATCAGGCTGTGACGATTACCTGACAAAACCATTTGCATTTTCTGAACTGCTTGCGCGTTTACATGCTTTAATAAGGCGCTCAAGTGTTATTACAGAACCGACCAGTTTGAATTTTAGCGATCTTCATATTGATTTACTTACTCGTTCTGTTAAAAGAGGTGAAGAAGTAATTGAATTACAACCCAGAGAATTTGCTCTTTTAGAATATTTAATGAGAAATGCAGGCAGGGTAATTTCGAAAACTATGATTATGGAGCATGTTTGGAATTACAATTTTGATCCTCATACTAATATTGTAGAAGCAAGAATGTGCAGGCTCAGAGATAAGATTGATAAAGGATTTAATAAAAAATTAATTCATACAATGAGAGGAGTTGGTTATGTTATTAAAGAGACGGTCTAGGCGAACATTATCTTTCAGATTAATGGTTTTATATGCATTTATGTATATTGTTTCATCTTTTATCGCTTTTCTTGTATTTTATTTTTTTATAACATCAATACTAAATGATAAAATAAATCAGGACATGGAGACGGATGTGATTGAATTCAGGATACTTTATGAAGATGGTGGCCTTGAGGAAATAGAAGAGGAGATGGAAGATGAGGCTGAATCTGACGGAATAGAAAACGGTTTTTTCAGACTGTTTACTTATGATGGTGAATTAATTCATTCATCTGATCTGGAAGAATGGGAAGAATTAGAAATAAATGAAGATGCAATTAAAGCAATAAGAGAAGGTGAAGAATTTGTAATAACAAATTTTTATCTGGAAGATAAAGTCTATGAAATTCGTTCTGTCTATGGAATTATAGATGATGAGATAATTTTTAATATGGGTATAACTTTAGAAGAGCATACTATTTTTATGAATCTGCTTAGAAATGTATTTTTTCTTTTAAGCTCTATAATAGTTATACTTTCTGCAATTATTGGACTTGTTATTGCAAAACGGGCACTTAAAGGAGTGGAAGCCGTGACTAAAGCAGCTCTTGAAATATCAGAAGGTGCTGCTCTGGACAGGCGTGTTAATATAAAAACTAAAGATTTGGAAATAAAACAACTGGCAAATACTTTTAATAAAATGCTGGATCATATACAGGTACTTGTATCGGAGATTAAGGAAATTACAGATAATATAGCTCATGATCTAAAAAGCCCTCTTACAAGAATACGCGGAAATGCAGAAATAACAGTTACAAGTGATAAATCGGATATATCAGATTATAAAAAGATGGCATCAAATACAATTGAAGAGTGTGATGGATTACTGGAAATAATAAATACGATGCTTTACATAACAAAAGCTGATACTGGAAAATCAAAATTAAAAACAGAGAAAATGGACTTATGTGAAGTCGTATATGATGCATGTGACCTTTTCACTCCGGTATTAGAGGATAAACAATTAAACATTAATATAAATATTCCGGAGAAATGTATTATTCTTGGAGAATATCAGGGAATACAAAGAATGGTGGCAAATCTGCTTGATAATGCAATAAAATACACTCCGAAAAAAGGAACAATTTCCATTGCAATCAAAACTAATGAAAATAATATAAATTTGATAGTTAAAGATACCGGAATGGGAATTCCGGAAAAAGATATTCCGCTTATTTTTAAACGTTTTTATAGAAGTGGTGATGTTTCAAAAGTGTCTGGTATAGGCCTGGGGCTTAGCCTTGTAAATGCTATTGTAAAAAAACATACGGGAAATATTCAGGTAAAAAGCGCGCCTAATGAAGGCAGCACTTTTATTATTTGTCTCCCGAAAACTGTTCATAATTAAATTAACCATTCAGCACCACACTGCTGATATGTTGTTATAAACATTCTAATTTCATATTTCTCTATAAGCATTAAATCCAGGGATAAACTCCATAAGAACAGGCGATTTAATAGTGAGAAAGCTTTTAAAAAAATAACCAAAATGTAATTTTAAGATTAACTTTAAGTTAGTTTCATGTTTTATATTATATTTAAAATATTTTATTTGGAGGTATTTTATGAATGTAAAAGTAATTTTCATACTGTTATGTATCATTATTATTACAGGGTGTGCATCAGATGCATCTAAAAGTACGGGTAAAACAATTGAATTGGAAGAAGCACATTTTTTTATTGAGTATAATGATACAGATAAGGATGCCGGTGTTCAGATATTCCTGGATGGTGAAAAATGGGAGTGGATTGATATTTACGGCCCTTATGGAGATAAGCTATACAGTATTATTACAGAGAGTAATGTAACACAAATAGGTATAACTGAATTATTATTTGAAAGCGGTGAAGCAGAGCTTGATGAACTTGCATTTCAAGAATTCTTGAACCTATATCCACCTGGAGGATATAATTTCAGGGGTAGAACTGTTGATGGTGATAAAATAGAAGGTGTTGCTATATTTACACATGATATCCCTGATCCACCGATTGTATCTCCTGTAGATGGAAGCGTAATAGATCCAAAACATGCAGTAATAAGCTGGCAGCCTGTTACTAAACCAGATGGAATACAGATACTCGGTTATGAAGTTATAATTGAACGTGAGGATCCTAACCGTGAATTAGATATTATCAATCTTCCTTCATCTGCAACACAAGTGACTATACCTGCTGGATTTTTAGAGAATGATACTGAATATGAGTTTGAGGTTATAGTGAAGGAAGTAAGCGGTAACCAAACCATAACAGAAAGTTCTTTTAGAACTAGCAGCAACGCTGTCCATAATGAAGAAATAAAAGAAGATGAAGGAAAATTAGAACTGGAAGAAGCTCAATTTTTTATAGAGTATAATGATACAGATCAGGATGCAGGTGTTCAGGCATTTTTTGACGGCGAAGAATGGGAGTGGTTTGATATTTATAATCCATCCGGAGAAAAGATTTATCATTTTGAAGTATTTACTAATGCAAAAGTAATAGGAATTACAGAGATGTTTTTTGAGAGCAGTGAACCTTCTTTTAGAGATATGCCCTTTAATGAATTATTAGCATTATATCCGGAAGGAATATACAAGTTTGTTGGAAAAACTATTGATGGTGAAGATGTGGTTGGAGAAACAGAATTTACTCATAAGATCCCAGTAGCAGCTGTTGTCTCTACTAATGGTGCTGTAACAGATCCAAAAAATACGATAATTAGCTGGCAGCCCGTTACTGAGCCAGCAGGAATTGAAATCTTCGGCTATGAAGTAATAATAGAGACAGAAGATGAAGATCCATTACGAATATGTGATTTTAAAAATCTACCTTCATCAGCTACAGAAATAACTATACCTGTAGAATTCCTTGAATATGATATGAAATATAAATTTGAAGTTCTTGTTAAAGAGATAAGTGGAAACCAGATTATTACTGAAGCACCTTTCAGAACTATGAAGGAGTAATGAATAAAAATAGTTATAGCTGTTATATGTATTGTTCCTCAATAATGAGGATTTAAGAACAGTGTACTAAAAAAAGATTACAAAAAAGTAATTTTAAAATTAGTTTTAGGTTAGATTTATAAATTATAATTAAAACATAAAATACTTAAATTGGAGGATTTTTATGAAATTAAGACTATTATTTATTTTGTTTTCAGGAATTATTATTATGAGTTGTGCTATTACTCCAAATATGCATATGGAGAATGGTGTATATGCTCCTGTGATAAATCCGGATGATTTTGTTGATGTTATTGATAATCCTTATATGCCTATGATTCCCGGAACAGTTAAAATCCTTGAAGCAAATGACCAGGGTGATATAGAAAAGGTAGTTTCTGTTATTACTTACGACACAAAAGTTGTAATGGGTGTAACTTGTACAGTTATGTGGGACAGAGAGTATGAAAATGGTGAATTAATAGAAAATACATATGACTGGTTTGCACAGGATAAGGACGGGAATGTCTGGTATTTTGGTGAGTACTCTGCAGAATATGAAGATGGAGTACCTGTAAGTTATGCTGGCTCATGGGAAGCTGGTGTAGATGGAGCTCTGCCTGGTATCGTAATGCCTGCAGATCCTCAAGTTGGAGATGCATATCGTCAGGAATACTATGAAGGTGAAGCTGAGGATATGGGAGAAATTATAGCTCTTAATCAGACTGTGAGATTGCCGGATGGTACTGTTTATGAGGACTGTATTAAAACTAAAGACTGGAATGCTCTTGAAGGATGGGTTGTTGAGTATAAGTTTTATGCACCTGGAATTGGAACTATTTTAGAAATGGAAACAGATCAGGAAGTATATTTGTATGAGCTTACTACTATAGAAGAATTAGATATAGACAGTTTAATTGCCGGCGATTCACCTGGACCTATTGGTCTTGAAGCTTTTGTTGAGTTTGGCATAGATGCAGTAAATGAGGAGGACGAAAGATTATTTTATATAACACCGGGTATAGAATGGGAAGTTTTTGATACTGATTTAACTCTTGGTCTTGAATGGGAAATCCCAGTTGCACCGGATCCTGAAATTGGTGAAATAGGTATTAGTGCAGAATATGAAATTGAATTCGAAGACACACCCGTACTACTTTATTTTGGTGATGAAAATTCATTCTTTTTAGGTGAAATGGAGGAGTTTGATGAGGATGGAGAAGAAGTAGAAGCTATTGAAAGATTTGAAGGAATTTTATTTGTTGGTGTAGAGTTTTTTGAAATCCCATTTGTAGAAGTAGATTTTTATTATCTTCCGGAAATTGAACTAATTGCAATATTGGGTGCAGAAAAAGAGTTTTATCTTAGAAAAGGAAATTACTTAGGTATTGGAGGCGCATTAAATATAATTATTGTAGAGGATTTCGGAATAGGGGATCTTGAATTTGATGCATATTATTCACATGTATTTGGAAAGTTTGCTTTAACAGTAGGTGCAGAACCGGTTATTGAGATAGAGAGTGAAGATGGTGAATATGAAGTTGGATTTGTTCTAACACCATACGCTTTATTTAGTTTTGCATTTTAAATGTTAGGATATTTATTATGGTGCCGTATACCCCTATCTGATTTGATTGTTGGATGGGGGTTCGGTATTTATATTTAAAGATCATTCTCTTTTATCATAGCTGCTTTCCTTATAAAAAAATATTAAGGATATTGAAATATCAGTTAATTTATAGAAATTTTATTATACAATAAAAAAAGCGGGGTCTTAAAAATCCCGCTTATAATTTTTATCAGATTTTAAACCTTATCTATCTGCTAAATACTTATAGTAGCTGTATCTTTCAGTTGCACTTTTTTTTGCTTCTTGCAGATACTTTTCTGCCATATCCGGTTTGCTTCTTTTAAGCGCTTTAAACCTGTTTTCATTATACATATAGTCCTTAATTTCAGCAGTTGGTTCTTTAGAATCAAGTATAAAAGGATTCTTTCCTTCTGCAACTAATTCTGGATTGTATCTGAAGAGGTTCCACGCACCGGAGTCAACAGCAAGTTTCTGCTGGTCTAATCCGTTAACCAGATTAAATCCGTGCGCAATACAGTGGCTGTATGCAATAATTAAAGAAGGGCCGTCATAGTTTTCAGCTTCCACAATTGCCTTTATAGTCTGTACTTTATTTGCACCCATAGCAATCTGGGCAACATAAACATAACCATAAGTCGCAACCATTAAACCAAGATCTTTCTTTCCAATTGGTTTGCCGCCTGCAGCAAATTTTGCAATAGCTCCAACAGGTGTAGCTTTAGACATCTGCCCCCCGGTATTTGAGTAAACCTCTGTATTTACACAAAGAATATTTATATTTTTTCCGGAAGCAAGTACATGATCAAGTCCGCCATAACCTATGTCGTATGCCCAACCATCACCGCCAAAAGACCATACGGAACGTTTAATAAGGAAGTCTGTTACAGATAGAAAGTTTTTGTCTTCCTGAGCACTGCCTTTAGCTAAAAGATCTTTTAATTTAGAAACATTTTCCCTCTGCTTTTCTATTTCTGACTGAACAGATTGAGGATTATTCTTTATAGCATTAAGAAGATTAGTATCAAGTTTATTTTCTGCAATATATTTATCTACAAGTTCCAGTGCATACTGGTTCATTTTATCGCTAGTTAAACGCATACCCATACCAAATTCAGCAGCATCTTCGAAAAGTGAGTTAGACCATGTAGGGCCTCTTCCGTCTGCTCTTGTCGTATACGGAGTAGTAGGCAGATTTCCGCCGTAGATTGAGGAACAACCTGTTGCATTAGCAATAATCATTCTGTCTCCGAATAATTGAGATACTAACTTCACATAAGGTGTTTCACCACATCCCGCGCATGCGCCGGAGAACTCAAATAACGGTTCAAGTAACTGTGAGCCTTTTAACGTATTTTCTTTTAATAAGTTTCTGTCTACTAAGGGCAGAGTTAAAAAGAAGTCCCAGTTTTCTACTTCCTGTTTTCTTAACGGGGCCTGTTCTACCATATTGATTGCTTTTTTGTCTGTTTTAACTCCATCTACTTTTTTATGAGCAGGACATGCTTTTACACATAATCCACAACCTGTACAGTCTTCCGGTGCTATCTGAATAGTTGCTTTCATTCCAGCATAATCTTTACCTTTTGCATCTACAGATTTAAATCCTGCAGGAGCTTTGTCAAGAAGTGCAGAATCATAAACTTTAAGCCTTATAGAAGCATGTGGACATACAAAAGAACAAGTAGCACACTGTATACATGTATCAGGATCCCATACAGGGATATCTTCAGCGATGTTTCTTTTTTCATATTTTGTTGTGCCGGTAGGATATGTGCCGTCATCAGGAAGTTTGGAAACAGGTAATTTATCACCTTTTTTACCTATAATCTGGCCTGTTACTTCTTTAATAAAAAGAGGAACATTATCAGGTACGTTTGGAATCATATTTATTGAGCTGGATGCAGAACCAGGATAATTAACCTGTTCAATTTTATCTTTCGCGCTGTCTACAGCTTTATAGTTCATATCAACAATATTCTGGCCTTTTTTACCGTATGTTTTATCTATGAACTTTTTAATTAAGCTGATTGCTTTATCTTCCGGCAGAATACCTGAAATAAGAAAGAAAGCAGTCTGCATTATCATATTAATTCTATTTCCAAGTCCAACATTTTCTGCAATATCAATTGCATTAATTACATAAAACTTGAGTTTCTTTTCGATTATCTGTTCCTGTACTAATTTTGGTACTTTCTCCCATACTTCGTCTTTACTATAATGAGAAGCAAGAAGGAAAACACCGCCGTCTTTTACATTACTTAACATGTCAAACTGCTCTAAAAAGTTGAACTGGTGACATGCAACAAAATTAGATTTCTGAATAAGGTAGGCACTGTTTATTACATTTTTACCGAACCTTAAATGTGAAACAGTGGTTGCGCCCGCTTTTTTAGAATCGTATACAAAGTACCCTTGAGCAAAATTATCAGTTGCTTCACCAATAATTTTAATAGAGTTTTTATTGGCGCCAACGGTTCCATCCGAACCAAGTCCAAAGAACATAGCAGTATGAATATCATCTGATTCAGAAGAAAATGAATCATCATATTCAAGGCTTGTATTTGTTACATCATCGTTAATACCCACAGTAAAATGGTTTTTAGGCTTGTCTGATTTTAGATTATCTAAAACAGCTTTTGCCATTCCGGGATTAAATTCATTAGAACCAAGTCCGTATCTTCCGCCAACTATAAACGGATAATCTTTCATTTTTAATGATCCATCTGACATAGCTTCGCCGATAGCAGTTCTAACATCAACATAAAGTGGTTCACCAATAGAACCAGGTTCTTTAGTTCTGTCCAGCACTGCAATACCTTTTACAGTATCCGGTAATGCTTTAATAAAATGATCTACACTAAATGGCCTGTAGAGCCTTACCTTAAGAAGTCCTACTTTTTCACCTTTTGCAATAAGATAGTTAATAATTTCTTCCATGGTTTCTGCACCAGAGCCTATCATTACAACAATTCTTTCTGCATCCGGAGCACCAATATAGTCAAAAAGATAGTATTTTCTACCTACTATACCTGCAAATTTATCCATAGCTTTCTGAACAATATCCGGAGTAGCAGCGTAGTATTTATTTGCTGTTTCTCTTGCAGCAAAAAATACATCCGGATTTTGAGCTGTACCGCGGATTACAGGTTTTTCCGGATTCATTCCTCTTTTTCTATGAGCAATAACCAGGTTATCGTCTATCATTGCTTTCATATCATCAAAAGTAAGTTCTTCTACTTTCTGTATTTCATGACTAATTCTAAAACCGTCAAAATAGTGAAGAAATGGCACTCTGCTTTCCAGAGTAGCTGCCTGTGAAATTAAAGCAAAATCCATTACTTCCTGCACACTATTCGAACCGAGCATACCAAAACCTGTTGATCTGGTTGACATAACATCAGAATGATCACCAAAAATAGATAATGCCTGACATGCAACTGCTCTTGCTGCAATGTGAAATACTGTAGATGTTAATTCACCTGCTATTTTAAACATATTTGGTATCATCAGGAGTAAACCCTGTGAAGCTGTAAATGTAGTAGTAAGTGCCCCTGTTGTTAATGCGCCGTGTACTGCACCAGCTGCACCAGCTTCGGACTGCATTTCAATAACATCCGGTACAGTTCCCCAAATATTCTCTTTACCGGATGCTGAATATGCATCTGAGATTTCACCCATAGGTGATGATGGAGTTATCGGATATATTGCAATTACTTCATTTGTTGCATGTGCAACATATGCTGCGGCTGTATTGCCGTCAATATTAACTTTGCGTCTTTCCATTATATTTCCTTATAATTAAATTTAAATTAAGAAGTTTATAAATAATACTATACTAGAGAATCATTATAAGTGCAAGTTTTGTGTATTAAAAAACAGTAATTCCGGATGTGAATTGTGATGAACTTGATTCCGGACAAAATTTAAATATTTTTTAAAAATAGACACGGATTAATAGGATTTTTAATAATGAAGGCAGGAATTATTTTTAATTTTATTATAGATTAGCTATTAGTCTTCAATAATTTAATTTACAATTTTTCCTGTTTTCCTCATAGAAAAAAATAATAAGGATGTAGCAATATCGGTTAATTTATAATAGTTTAGATATAATTGCTGAATAGATAGCTTTTTTTAGTGAATTGGTTTATAAAAAATCCTTATAATTTGAATAAATAAGAATCTAATAACAAAAATCAATTCTTAAAACTGCATGAAATTGATTTCGATACTGGTTGACCCTTTTATACTTTTAATGTTATATTCTTTTGCTAATACGAATATAAATCATTAGAGGTAATTTATTATGTACGCACTTGTAGATATTAAAGGGAAACAGTACAAAGCAGAAAAAGGTTCGCTTTTAAGAATAGATAAATTAAACAATGTCAAAGGCGATATTGTGGAATTTGATTCTATTTTAATGACATCAGATAATGATGATATTAAAATAGGCACACCTTATATTAAAGGGATAAAGCTGAAAGCTGTTGTTGAAGACCAGATTAAAGATAAGAAAGTTATTGTTTTTAAGTATAAAAAAAGGAAAGGTTATAGAAAAAAACAGGGGCATAGACAGAAGTATACACTTATCAGAGTCCAGGAAATTGCTTAATTTAATGTGATTATTATTGATATAGTATTATCAAAAAATAATATAATTAAATCATTTAAAGTATCCGGGCATGCTTTAAACAGTAAATCCGGTTCAGATATTGTATGTGCTGCGGCAACATGTTTATTAAGAACTACTGCAAACCTGTTGAATCGTGAGAAGAAGATAACAGTAAAAGGCAGCGCAAAAGAACCTGGACAAATGGAAATGTTTTTAATAAAATATCCGGAGAGCAGGCAGGAATGGATAAATGGAATTACGGATTTTTTAATTAAAGGACTCATAGATTTAAAAGAAGAATATCCGGAAAAATTAAATATAAATATTAACTGAATATTGGGGGTAATAATATGGCACATAAAAAAGGCGGCGGAAGTTCAAAAAATAATAGAGACTCAAATGCGAAACGATTGGGAATTAAAAGATTCGGAGGCCAATTAATTAAATCCGGAACTATAATTGTACGTCAGAGAGGTACAAAATTTCATCCCGGTGAAAATGTTGGTATTGGTAAAGATGATACTCTTTTTGCCACAAAAGATGGTGAAGTAGTATTTCACAACAGAAAGGGAAGAAAATACGCCAGTATTAAAGTCTAAAGAATAACAGTGAATGGTTTTGTAGATGAAGTAGAAATAGAAGTTATTTCCGGAGACGGAGGGAGCGGAAGTGTTTCTTTCAGACGAGAAAAGTATGTTCAATTAGGAGGCCCGGATGGCGGAGACGGAGGAAAGGGCGGAGATATCCGGTTTATTGTAAAGCAGAATTTAAAAACACTGTTTGCTTTAAAACATAAAAAGATATTCAGAGCACAGAATGGTTTTTCGGGAATGGGCAGGAAAAAACACGGGAAAGATGGTAATGATGTTATTATACAGATACCTCCCGGGACATTAATCAGGGACATAAGAACAAAAAAAGTATTAAAAGATTTTAAGGAAACTGGAGAGAATTGGATCTTTATACGCGGAGGTATAGGCGGTAAAGGCAATTCTAATTTTGCTACTTCAACACGGCAGGCGCCAAAATTTGCACAGCCCGGCAAACCCGGTTTAAAAAGAAAAATACGTGTTGAATTAAATATAATTGCCGATATAGGATTTGTTGGCCTGCCTAACGCAGGTAAATCAACATTACTTTCCATATTAACCAGGGCTCATCCGGAAATTGCAAATTATCCATTTACAACAAAAATACCGAATTTAGGTGTATTGCATGTTTTTGAAAGAGACATAATTTTAGCTGATATTCCGGGTATAATTGAGGGAGCATCTTCCGGTGCAGGCCTTGGTATAAAGTTTCTAAAACATGTTGCAAGGTCAAGGCTTCTTGTATTATTAGTAGATTTGAGCGATCCTCAATATGAAAAAGCTGTAGATATCCTTATAGAAGAATTAAGAACTTTTTTACCGGAATTAGTAAGGAAAAAACGTTTAATTATTGGAACAAAATTAGATATTCTGGGTACATTAGAAAACTTGAAGAAATTAAAGAACAGTTTCAAAGAAGACAGCGTAATTGGTATTTCCGCAGTTACAAATCAGGGAATTAAGGAATGCAAAAAACTATTTGCAGAAATGGTAAATTAAATATATGAAAGCAGCAATAATCGGGGGAACATTTAATCCTATTCACATTGGCCATCTTTTTGTGGCAGAAGAAGTTTTAAATGAATTAAATTATAAAAAAATAATTTTTATTCCGGCCAATATTCCACCTCATAAAACCATTGCAGTAAAAATTAATGTTCAGCAAAGAATTAAAATGATAAAGTATGCTTTAAAACCTTATAAAAACTATATTTATGATGAATGCGAAATTGATAGAGGCGGGATTTCTTATACTGTTGATACTGTAGATTATATAAAAAAAAAGTATAAAATCGAAAAATTAGGATATATTTTAGGAGATGATCTTGTAAAGGAGTTTTATACATGGAAAAATGCGACAGAACTTTCCGAAAGAGCGGATTTGATTGTTGTACATAGAAAATACAAAGAAGAACTTGATTTTAAATATAAGCATAGGTATATAAATAATTATATTCTAAGGATATCGTCTTCTGAAATAAGAACCAGAATAGCATCCGGAAAATCAGTAAGGTTTTTATTAACAAAAGATGTTTTTAATTATATAAATATAAATAAATTATACAAATAACGCTTAAATAATGGAAGATTTTACAGGATTTGTTATATGAAAAAGATTGATCATAGTAAAATTATAATTGGAATAATTATCTTAATAATAATCGCGAATTTAATATTTTTTGTTTTCCTTTTTCAGGAAAATGCAATTGAAAAGAAGATTAATGCGGATGAACATATAAATATTCTTTTTACAATATCTCATAACAATAAGTTATTGTTTTCCGAGGTATTCTTATATAATCCAGTATCAAATAAAGGCGGGCTGTTTTATATTCCGCCTAATTTAGGAATTAGAAATGAGTCTATGGGACGCTTTGATAAAATACTTTCTGTTTACGATTCAGAATCTTTAAACGAGTTTAAAAAAGTATTAGAGGACTTGATGGATATTACAATACCTTTTGTAATTGATATTACGCTTAATGATATTGGGAATTTAGTTGATCTGATAGGGGGAATCGAAGTATTTATTTCTAATCCTGTGAACTCGGAGAATGATGATGGAAATAAGATATTACTGCCTTCTGGTAGTGTTGTTTTAGATGGCGATAAAGTAATAATATTCACTACATATGAAGGAAATATTGATAATGAGCAGTCTTCGAGGAAACACCGGGTTATAGAAGGTATTTTAACAAAAATCGGTAATATAGAGATAAATAATTTTTTATTAAATGAAAATTCATTTAGATATTTAAAAGAATATCTAAATATAAATTTTTCCGAGAGTGCCCTTAAAACCTTTATTATAGAGATGAATAATTTAAATACAGAACAGCTTGTATTTAAAAGCGTGCTGGGCAATGAAAAAGAGATTGAAGATATTGAAGGTGTAGTGCTGTTTCCTTTTTATGAAGGCGAGCTTATAAAGATGAATACAAAGCAATTGATAGAAACAATGTCCAGTTTAGAATTTGAGTATATTGGCCAGGTTCAGGCAACTATTGAAATACTTAATGGTACGGATGAACCGGGGCTTGCAAAGAGTGTTAAAATATTATTTGAAAGCATGGGGATAACAGTAGTTTCAATAGGCAATGCGGATCATAATCAATATGAGGAAACAATTATAATAAATAAAAAATCTGTAAATGATGATGCTCTGAAACTATCTGAGATATTAAACTTCGGTATTATTCAGGAAGAATTTGATCCGGAGAGTGAGCATGATATAACAGTAATATTAGGCCGGGATTATAATGAACAAAGATAATGAAAAAAATGTATTGGAAATAGCAAAATTACTAGATCAGCATAAAACTGAAAATACTGTAGTTTTAGATTTAAAGGAAAATAGCTCTTTTACTGATTATTTTATTATAACAACAGTCAGGAGCCAGACTCATTTAAAAGGATTGGTAGATCATATACTTATATACTTAAAAGAGAATGATTTATCACTATTACATAGAATTAAAAAGCTGGATAATACTGGCTGGTTATTAATGGATTGCGGATATTTTGTAATTCATCTTTTCGAAAATGAAACGCGGGAATTCTATGATCTTGAAAAACTATGGTTTAAATGTGAATTGATGTATCAGTCATCAAAATCGTCATAATCAAGACTTTCATCATCAATCTCTACTTCATCATCATCATC
>SDBV01006695.1_pt1 | contig 15887 bp, 13 predicted proteins | sample 2277081 | NCBI WGS metagenome assembly SDBV01 (sample SAMN10402039, study PRJNA504765) | marine sediment metagenome | isolation source: marine sediment core GS10_PC15, 223 cmbsf | place: Arctic Ocean: Southern Knipovich Ridge | collected 2010
TTTTCAAAAGGCGATATTCAATCAAATAGAAAGGTTTGAAGACGAAAAAGAAGGCTTGGCACAATTTATTGGAACGGAATTTCACCTCATAAAAAAAGAACATTTTCATTTCTCATGAGTATAGTATCTGATTTTGATACTACTTAATTGTGGCGTATTAGCCTAAAAGTCATCAGCATACAAGCCAAACATTTTTCTTTCGACAAATTTTAGAATAAGCTCCATTTCCGTATTTCCCGGACTCATCAGCATTTCATTAAATTTAACCAGCTTTTTATGGATTAGTAAATCGTCCCAAACAGATATTCTCAAAAGCCTGATCTTCCGTTGCCTGGCGATCAGGTCAATTGCAAAATCTTTGAATGCGGTCAGTTTCCATCCGGCAGAACCACTCAGACCTAAGTCACCATTGGACTGAGAAGGGCCAAAATGGCGCTCGGCCTCCTGGTTTGTCCAGGCAGGATTGGAGGTGCCTGCTTTGAGGCATTCTACTTCATATTTCCTGCTATATGATTTGTATTTCATGAGCGGAAAACTACTCAGGGTTTCATAAAAAGGAGATCGCAGGGTTTTCGCGCGATATTTATTGAAGTGTATGTGCTCATCCAAAAGCACACAAAAGCGACCAAATTCGATAAAGGGAACATGAAATCTTATTTCCGGGAAAGCGGCACTTCCGCCAAGCGATTCATAACATTCCAGGAATACTTTTTCTAAAAAAGTGCCTTGTAATTCCCAAGTACTAAAACTATGGTTTAGTTCATCTACCGGAAGGTATTTGCTAAGCAACACTTTGTGCAGATTCTCTTCTCTAATACTTTTTTTTACCTTCATTAAAGCAGTTAAATAAAAAATGCATAATTGAATGGTTTTTACTCATTCAACTATGCATTAGGAATTTTTTATATTTAAAACTTATTCTAGGATAAAAACGAGATCAATACTCCCGCAGCAACAGCAGAACCAATCACGCCGGAAATGTTACTTGCCATAGCATACTGCAACAAGTGATTGCTTGGATCATGCTTTAACGCAATTTCGTTTGCTACACGAGATGCCATCGGTACCGCGCTTAATCCTGTAGCGCCGATCAAGGGATTGATTTTCTTTTTCGAAAACAGGTTAAACAATTTAACGGCATAAATACCGCCTGCAACTGAGAAACAAAATGCGATAAATCCACCGACTATAATCAGGATTGTCTCCGTATTTAAAAAAGCGCTGGCTGTCATGGTCCCTCCTACGGTCAGGCCCAAAAATATAGTGGCCGTATTGAGAATGCCTCCCGATGCAGCTTTGTAGAGCCGATCAGTTGAACTTCCTATTTCTTTCACAAGATTTCCAAAGAGAAGCATTCCTACCAATGGTACTGCCGAAGGGACCAATACTGCAACAATTCCGCCCATCATCAAAGGAAAGAGAATTTTCATCGCCCTCATGTTTTTAATAGGCTTTTTACTTGGAAACAGTTTATCTTGCTCCTTCATATTGATTTTCAATTCCTTTTTAGAAGTTGTAAGTTTAACTACAAAAGGAATGATCACCGGCACCAATGCCATATAGGAATAAGCAGCAATGGCAATTGGACCCAATAAATGAGGGGCCAATTTAATGGTAGTGTAAATCGCTGTTGGTCCGTCAGCGCCACCAATGATACCAAGTGCGGCTGCTTCTTTCAGCGTAAAACCCACAGCTATCGCACCTAATAAAACGGTAAAAATGCCAATTTGAGCAGCAGCGCCAAAAAATGCCAGTTTCAGATTACGCAGCATCGGGCCAAAATCCGTCAGCGCCCCAACCCCCATAAAAATAAGCGGAGGTAAAAGTCCGGTCTTTATCAACGAATAATAAAGCAAGTTCATAATGCCATGGTTCTTCGCGATTTCCAACAATGTCATATGCGCGATTTCATCATTCGATGGAACCACACCCATTTCGCCGCCAAGTGAATTTGCCAGAATCACGCCAAACCCAATAGGCACTAACAGTAGCGGCTCATATCCCTTTACGACTCCCAGATAAAGCAAAGCCATTCCGATAATTATCATAAGGACAGTTTCAGGACTTTGTAACAAAGCCCCGAAAGCGGTCATTTCATATAGATTTCTAAGAATTTCCATAAATTAAAAATAATCTATTACCGGGTGAATTATTGCAATTTCACTAGTGCATCATCCTCTTCGACAGTTTCCCCATCATTGAAGCAGATCTCAACAATTTTCCCTGATTTATCGGCAGTGATGGCGTTGTAAACCTTCATTGATTCGATATATCCAATCACATCACCTTCCCTTATGGTATCGCCTACTTTAATTGCCGTTTCAGAAGTACTCTTTGTCCGGTGGTAATTCCCCTCTAATGGAGCGAGTATTTCCTCGGCGTCATCAGAAACAGGAGTAGCTGGAGCTGATGGTGCAGGAGCAGCAGCATCTCCATAAGAAACTGCTACGATGTATTTCTCACCATTTACATCCACATTAAGTGTTTTCGGTACAAATCCACCTGTCGTGGCAGCGGCTGGAGCGGGAGCAGTTTTCTCTGCTTTAGCGCCTTTCTTCTCTGCGAGTTCTTTTTCGAAGTCCGCTTTGGCTTTACCCGATTTGTAGTTACGGTATTGCGGTGGGTGCATGGCAAGCTCCATAAGCTCTTCATCGTCTTCACCATAATCCCATCCGTTGTCATCCATTTCCTTTCTGAATTCAGGCAGCGCATCAGGATAAAGATCCTGTGGATGACCAGTGTAGAATTCACGTCCCTGCTTTTCAGCTAGTGCAAGAATTTCAGGAGCCAGTTCACCAGGTAGTTTACCCGCCTTACCTACCAACATATCCCAGGTATTGTCATCGATCATGGAGAACCTGTCTTTGCCTTTGATCATTGACATTACGTTCATCATGGCCACGTTTTTCACATACTGGCTATATGGAGTTACCAACGGTGGGTAACCAAGCTTAGGCCAGATGAACTCTACTTCGTCAAATAGCTGAACAAGCAAGTCATCTTGAGAGATGGTAGGCTTGTTATTTTTAGTCAACCACTTGTTAATGCTCTTAAGGTTGTTTTCAAGGTCGGCCATTAGGCTACCCATCATACCACCAGGAAGACCAGGGCCTATAAGCAATGAGTTGAGCATCCTGTTTCTTTGTGGAATATAGTATCCGAGGAAATCATCCATGAACTCCTGAGTCAGGGCGCGGGCTTCCATGTATGCTTTCATGTTTACATCGGGCACGGAAAATCCAGCGTCTTTCAACATGGCAATTACCAAGAGGAGGTCAGCATGTCCTGTTCCCCATGAAAGTGGCTCCATGCCTACATCGATAATCTCACACCCTGCACGGGCAACTTCAAGAATAGAAGCAGGTGTAAAACCAGGGCCCGTCTGTCCGTGATACTGAATCAGCACATCGGGATTCGAAGCTTTAATACCAGATACAATTTTGCCAAGGGAAGCCGGACGGCCGATACCTGCCATGTCTTTCAGACAGATTTCATCAGCGCCACCATCGATAAGTTGCTGAGCAAGGTTTATATAATACTCTACAGTATGCACTGTAGAATGTGTCAGGCTTAGCGTGCTCTGAGCAATCATTCCCCCTTCTTTTGCATATTTGGCGGAATCAATAATATTTCGTGGATCATTCAAGCCACAGAAAGAGCGCGCGATGTCAGTGCCCTGCTTTTTCTTAACCTTGAACATCAGCTTGCGGATATCAACAGGGACAGGGTTCATTCTGATACCATTCAGTCCTCTTTCGAGCATGTGCGTCTGGATACCTGCTTCGTTAAAAGGCTTCGTCCATGCCCTGACAGATTTATTTGGGTTCTCTCCGAATAGTAAATTAATTTGTTCAAAACCGCCACCATTGGTTTCAACCCTGGCGAAACAGCCCATATCAACGATTACAGGTGCGATTCTTTCCAATTGGTCTTTACGTGGCACATACTTTCCTGATGATTGCCACATATCCCGATATACAAGGGAAAATTTTATTTCTTTTGCCATACGTGTAGATGTTTGTAAATCTTAAATATTATCTAAAAAATTGATTTTACTATAGCCTAATGAATGATCTATATATTTGCCCTGGCAAATATGTAGTAATTCATATTAGACCTTTGTAATGGAGGTTACTCTCGCTTGTCCTTCGCTTACAATATCAACAGCCGAAACTATGGCGGCCATCTTGCGAGGATCGATCGCTCCCATTGTAGATCTATTCACAACCGCGCTAATTTTAGCCTCCGGAATAAATTTGTTGACAAGTGTAATAAGGACATTACCAAAAATAACAATGAGAGCCAAAATGGTAAAAACCGTAATCATTCCAACTGCCATCAGCGTAAAAGCCGTACTAAATCCTTCATTCATGATTTCTAGTTTAAAAAAGACGCCGCAAATGTATAAAAATATTGCGTAAATGTCATAAGTTGATTGTTAATATTACCCTGTTATTAATAAGTAAAAGAATATTTGTTGTGAGCTAAATTTTTAATTTAAAACCCACGCCATGATACGTTGAGATTCCTATGTTTTCATCAAAAGAAAGGTATTTTCTCAACTTTGAAATGAACACATCAAGACTTCTGCCATTAAAATAATCGTCATCTCCCCAAATCTCCGTGAGAATCTCATTTCTCTTTATTACCTCACCTTTTTGTTTATATAAATACAATAATATGTCTGCTTCCATTTGGGTAAGGGTTTTGTCAGTTTTTTCATATTTCAAAACCAGATTTTCATAATCGAAATAATACCTTCCAATCCGGACAGCGCTCTCGACCAAATTTATAGGGGTTTTGGATCTTTTCACAAAAACGTTAATACGAAGAATTAACTCTTCGATATTGAAAGGCTTGGTAATATAATCGTCTCCTCCAAGCATAAAACCCTTGATTCTATCTTCTTTTAGCGCTCTGGCAGTAAGAAAGAGAATTGGAATTTGGGTGTCTGCTTCCCTTATTTTTGTTGCAGCTGTAAATCCATCCATTTTTGGCATCATCACATCAAGGATACAAATATGGTACACGTCCTTATTGAAGCGCTGAAGAGCAAATTCACCATCCTTGCATAAATCTACCTCAAAGCCATGCTGCTCAAGATTATCCCTGATTACAAAGCCAAGATTGATATCACCTTCTGCCAACAATATTTTGATAGGTTCAGGACTCATGATGTACCGGAAAAATAAGTTTAAATGTACTCCCTTTCCCTACACTGCTCTCCACACGTATGCGCCCTTTATGAATTTTCGCTATATTTTTTACATAATTAAGGCCCAATCCAAAACCTTTTACGTCGTGTACATTACCAGTAGGAACACGGTAAAATTTAGTAAAAATCTTTTTTTGATGCTCTTTCGCGATCCCTATACCTTTGTCTTTTATTTCAATTAATATTCCCTTTTTTTCATCTTTTGTATGCACACTTACCTGTGGAATTTCATGACTGTATTTAATGGCATTTTCAACCAGGTTTTTAATCATATTAAAAAAATGTACTTTGTCTGCCAATATAATTGATCTAGTTGCGCTCAAATTTGTTTCGATATTGATGTCTTTTAAAACCAAACTATAATTTTTTACAACTTCTTCAATTAGTTGGTTTACATCGAGTGGCTCTTTTTTGAGCTTCAACTTTTTGTCTTCAAGGATGGCAGCCTGCAATATATTTTCAACCTGATTAAAAAGCCGGTTGCTTTCATCCTTAATGATTTGTGCATATTTATTCAGTCTGTCTTTATCCTTGATAATGTCAGGATTTTGAAGTACCGCCGAAGAAAGCTGGATGGTACTAATAGGCGTGCGAAATTCATGAGTCATATTGTTGATGAATTGCTTTTGGGTCTCCGAAAACTTTCGCTGTTTAAAAATGATAAACAGAGAATACCCAAAAAACACCACCACAATCAACAATACAAAGGATGAAAACACCCAAATTCCCATCTGACCTAGAAGCGCATTAGTTTTATTGGGAAAGAATACTCCAAAGTAATAATCATTATCTTTCCATAGTGGAAGATTCCGCGATATTAGAGTTTGATTTTCAGCGCTTCCTATGAGGACATAATTGCCAAAAACCATTTTTTCATTCACACAATCATAAATTCCATATTCAAAATCAAAGGTCAGCTCTCGTTTTGTAAATTCATTGATGAGCAAGGTCTGCAGCAATTGCACATCTATTTCATCGTTTACCATGACCACAAAATAGTTTGATGACAACTGCTCAACCGGAATTACCTGGGGAAGATTTTTCCCGTTATAATTGAGAATTTGATCTACCACGTTTCTTAAAGCAATATTTACGGTTTGACTGAATTGCTTTTCACGTATATCAAATGCCTTTGAAAACCAATATATCTGTATGGCAATAATTCCCGTAATTGAAAAAATGGCAAGGATCAAAACATATCGAAGGGTTTTGCGTTTCACACTACGAAATTAGTTGAAAAATTGATTCGTATTTCGACGTTAACATATCATTAACAATTTTTAGGGTTCCATTAACAGAGAAAGTAGTATTAATAACTGAAATTTGAATAAATCAAAAACTAAAATATAGAAACATGAAAAAGATTATTTTATCCACTGCCTTCATTTTTGGAGCGATCTTCTTTGCGATGAGTCAGTCAGCTTCCGTTAAAGTAGAATCAGGAGATCCCAGTTCAATGGCAAAGTTTAAATGGGAAAAAACCACCCACAATTTTGGCAAAATTGATCAGGGAAAGCCCGTTTCAGTTGAATTTAAATATAAAAATACCGGAAAAATTCCATTGGTGATTAGCAATGTAAAAGGTTCTTGCGGATGTACCGTCACGAACTATACCAAAGAGCCTATTGCTCCGGGCAAAACAGGAAATGTAAAAGCAACATTCAACGCCGCTGCAATAGGAGCATTTAATAAAAGTGTACGTGTCACCGCAAATGTCGAAGGCGGAACAGAGACGCTGTTTATTAAAGGCGAAGTAAAAAAGCAAAACTTATAAACGCATAAAATTTATTGAAGAGGCTTTATTTTTATAAAGCCTCTTTTTTTTGCCTTTATATTTTTATAGGAATATCTCTTTATTAATTTTGCCGATACAATGGGTTGTTAGCTCAGTTGGTTTAGAGCACTGCCTTGACAGGGCAGGGGTCGCTAGTTCGAATCTAGTACAACCCACAAAAAAGCCTTTTCGATTTACGGAAAGGCTTTTTTTATTTCATTTTTAGCCTAAGGCATAATGTCAAACAATACAGAGATGGCAGTTATTGCATTGCATAAGTGGAAATACGAAGCAAAGTATGCGAATTAAATCCTCAGACAATTTCGAAAAACCTTCAAATCTCAGACCAAGCAAAGAGTTTTCCACATTTCAACACCCAAAAACCTTTGAGGGGTTTTTGGGTGTTGAAATGTGGAAAACTCTGGTTGTAAGCTTTAAAGAAAATACTTTGTAAATAAAGTAATTCATAGGCTTTGTATAGTTGAATATAAACGAATTAACCTTCATCGGAATCATGGACAATGGGGGTTGTCCGAGAAATAGTGTCACCACCTGCATTCACATTTGTAGTTATATTCCTATCTGGTATCCTTTGGAGGTTAATACTGATTTCATAACCCTGATCTGCATGTTCATTGCATAAATAGGCATTAGTGTTGGGTGCCCAAATTGCAGAGGTATCTGGACGTCTACATCTAAATACCAATATTATTTTCACCTTCATTATTGCAATTTGGAATTAAACATTTTGACATAATTAAGAAAGTTTATAGTTAAAAATTAATTATTATCACCTGAATTAAAAATAACTAGTTTTTCCCAGTTTATTTCTCCATCATCATTGCAATATTCATTCGAAAATTCTCTTGTGAATTTGTTAATCATTTTAGAATAAGAAACTAAGAAAGATTCATTTTTCATCTTGGCCTTGAATCCAAGAGGTTCTATTATTTCCAGAAATAAATTCCTATTTCCAGAAATAAATTCCCAGAACTTCTGTCCACAGTATTTAAAATAATCCCCCTTATCAGGTTTATTATCTCTACCATAACAACAACCGTTAATTGCAACTATATTGAGATTTGAATTACTCGTTCTCAAAGTGCGTTTAACAGTCTTAAAATCGGCAACCATTTTGGATATCTGACTACTGTTTCCCCAATTTGGTCCAGATTTGATATTTACTATATATCGGGTATTATTTTTGTCAAACTCTAAATCAATATTTACAATACCGGATTTCTTACCACCATGAACTTTGCCATTTATAAAAATAGCTAATCCTTCCAACCAATCACCAAAAACCGTTTCTTCATTAGATGATATGTGAGCATCAACAAGACTTTTTACTAGTGCTTCTGCTGTTAAAACATTTTTCGCTTTAAATAGATAAGGATTTTTCCTTTTAAGAACTCTCGACAAACTTAAACTATCAAGGCTATTTATTCTTTTCTCATGGAATACTGCAATGTTATCTTCAACGTATTGCTGTACAATCTCTAATTTTATTTTCTTCATAATTTGTTTCAGGATCAAATAAATAAAGTTCAACAGGCTTAATAGCTTTTCTCACTTTTTCATAATACTCAGGCATAATTTCAATTCCAATAGAATGTCTTTTAAGCTTGTTCGCAACAACGTTTGTAGTACCGGATCCCATAAAAGGATCAAGTACAATATCACCCTCAACTGTAAATAATTTAATAAACCATTCTGGCAGCACCTCTGGAAATGCTGCACTGTGATTTTTATTGTTACACTCAGTCGCGAGATGAATGACATTTGTAGGATAAGCCATTTCACGATCTAACCAATTAGAAATATTTTTGCCAAATCCACTCCCAACTTTAGATTCATCTCTTAATTTATCAGTATCACTTAAATTTTGTAATCTTTTCTTAGCCCAATCACCCATTGGAACCATGACTGCCTCTTGATACATGTTGAAATGTTTTTCTTTATTGAATTGAAGCAGCCTTTCCCATGAATCTCTAAAACGATTTGGCCATTTGCCAGGAAAAGAATTTTTTTTATGCCAAATAAATTCTTCCGTCCATAACCAATTCTGTTTTCTCAATTCTAAAATTAACTCCATAACATAGGTGCTTCTTTCCCCATTAATAACTTTTTCTTTAATATTTAAAACAAAGGTTCCAGTGGGCTTTAACACTCTCAAAAGCTGCTTAGAAATAGGCAAAAACCATTCTACATATTTAGATGCGGAAATACCTCCGTAAGTACTTTTGCGCTGGTCAGCATAAGGAGGAGAAGTGAAGATTAAGTCAACAGAGTTATCAGGTATTTTTTCTAATTCAACTCTACAATCCCCAAGATACATGTCATTTCTAATCTCCATATTGCAATATTAAAAATTGATTACTTGATTCGTCTATTAATTCAGAAATAAATATTGAACTAATATTAAGTAAAATTTGATATACTTTCTTTACGTAAAGTATTTAATCTTTATATTAATAAAAAAAAGTTGAGTAATGTTTTAAGAGGATAAGAAATAAATCCAATTATAGGTTTAGACACAAATAAAATTTTGCCCCCTAATTTGCCACCCTAAAAATCAAAAAGCCCTGATAATCAAACGATTATCAGGGCTTTTTGTACCCGGAGTGGGACTTGAACCCACACGGCCTTAACGGCCACAGGATTTTAAGTCCTGCGTGTCTACCAATTCCACCATCCGGGCATCGACTAATTGTTAGCCAGTATCTTGGTATGTCTTTTTGCTCTTGAATTACTGAGAAATGGAAATGTATTTTTTAGGAGAAGGAACTAGCTTCACTAACTAAAACATTTAGATTTTAAGCATCCTTTTGATACTTATTAAAATCATTCAGATCAAGAAGTCAGTAAATAAATAAAGAGCGAAAGACGGGATTCGGACCCGCGACCCCGACCTTGGCAAGGTCGTGCTCTACCAGCTGAGCTACTTTCGCTTTTCCCCTTCATTTTCGTAAGGGAGTGCAAAGATAAATATCCACTTTAAATATTCAACAAGTTTTTCATAAATTGTTTATTTATTTTATAACTACCCATAGTTATTCAGATTCCTATTTAATATCTTGCGAACCTCAATTTGGAGTCGTTTTTGGGTTTCCAGACAATAAACGAAGAAAAAACAATTATACTTTATAAAAAAAACATATGGAGCACGCAGAATTCAAAAAATACATCGACCAGAACAAAGACAGATTTTTATCAGAACTATTTGAATTACTTAAAATCCCTTCAATAAGCTCTGACAGCGCCAAAAAGGGCGATATTGTCCGTACTGCAGAATATCTTAAAGAAAAATTTGAAGCAGTGGGTGTAGATAAGGCAGAAATTTGTGAAACGGCAGGAAATCCTATTGTGTACGCTGAAAAGATCATTGATCCTTCCTTGCCGACTCTTTTGATCTATGGGCACTACGATGTGCAACCGGTCGATCCGATTGAACTTTGGGACTCGCCTCCATTTGAACCCGAGATTAGAGATGAGAAAATTTACGCGCGTGGATCTGCCGATGATAAAGGACAGCTTTATGCTCACGTCAAAGCCTTTGAGGCCATGACGAATCTGGATAGTCTTTATTGCAATGTGAAATTCATGATTGAAGGTGAGGAGGAAGTCGGTTCTGAAAATCTGGGAATTTTTGTTGCTGCCAATAAAGAAAAACTTGCCTCCGATGTCATCCTCATTTCCGATACAAGTATGATTTCTATGGAACATCCTTCCATTACTACCGGATTGAAAGGATTATGCTATTTGGAAGTAGAAGTAACCGGACCAAACAAGGATTTGCATTCGGGTACCTTTGGTGGAGCAGTTGGTAATCCAATCAATATTTTGTGTGATATGATTGCATCATTGACGGATGAAAACAACAGAATTACCATTCCGGGATTTTATAATAAAGTAGTGGAATTGTCTGCAGAAGAAAGAGCTAAAATTGCCACAGCCCCTTTCAGTGAAGAAATATATAAAAAAGAATTGGAAGTTGATGCCCTGGCCGGAGAAGCGGGATATACTGCCCTGGAACAATTAGGCATCAGGCCAACATTGGATGTGAATGGCATCTGGGGAGGATACACAGGCGAAGGAGCCAAAACTGTTTTGCCATCAAAAGCACATGCAAAATTATCTATGAGATTGGTGCCAAATCAAATCAGCAAAGAAATCACCAAACTATTTACAGACCACTTTTTATCCATTGCTCCGCCACAGGTGAAGGTTAAAGTGACTCCACATCACGGTGGCGAGCCTGCCGTGACCCCAATCGATTCCATAGCGTATAAAGCTGCTGAAAATGCATATGAGGAAGGATGGGGAAAAAAACCAATTCCAACAAAGGACGGAGGCAGTATTCCTATTGTAGCGCTTTTCAAAAAGGAATTAGGTTTAGATTCCATACTTCTTGGGCTCGGTCTGGATTCTGATGCCATTCATTCGCCAAATGAAAGTTTTGGAGTGAACAATTATCTGAAAGGAATCGAAACCATTATCCTTTTCCATAAACATTTTGCCTTGTTGAACAAGTAATAGTTTTTGTCGTACACCTGTTTATGTTGCGTTTAGGTTGAAGGATTAAATGTCACTAAGGTTACAATACGGAATTGTAAAATAGTTCACCTTTGGCCCATAATTTTTATCTGATGTAGGTTATGAAAAAGTTGTCAGTATTGTTTGTTGTATTCTTTATAATTCATGGATTGTATGCTCAAATTCTTGAGCCGGCAGAGTGGAGTTATGATGTGTCGAAAAAGGAAGTGAAGCCTGGCGATGAAGTTGAATTGATATTCAAGGCAATCATCGATCCGGATTGGTATGTATATTCCTCTGATTTTGATCCCGATCTGGGTCCGATGCTTACCGAATTTACTTTTGAAACGAATTCCAGCTATGAATTGGTTGGGGGAATTGTTCCTATCGATCCAAAAAAGAAGTATGATGAGATTTGGGAAGGAGAAGTCAAATACTTTCAAGGCACTGCAGAGTTCAGACAAAAAATCAAAATAACCGGTGACAATCCTATAATTCGAGGAAGCTACTCTTATCAGGTTTGCTCAGATGTAGATGGAAAATGTATCCCTTTTGAAGACGAGTTTGTTTTCAGCGATATTAAGGTAATAGCTACTGACGGTGAGAAAATCGAAATATCAGTTCAAACCCAGTCTTTGCAACTGCCGGGAGCTGACAATGCAGATGCCAAAGGAAATCAGAGTGGCATATTGACCCCTGCCACATGGAAATTTAAACTGTCGGATAAGTCTGTCCAGGTGGGTGATGAAATTGATTTGATCTTTGAAGCCATAATTGACAAGGATTGGTATTTATACTCTTCTGACGTCGATTTGGTCCCGGGGCCAATTCCAGCCACATTCACATTTGTTAAAAATGCCGGTTATGAATTGATTGGTAAAATTCAGCCTATCGGAGCTGCGAAAAAATACGATAAGATATTTGAGGGAGATGTTACCTATTTCAAAGGAAAAGCAAGGTTTCAACAAAAGATAAAAATCAATAAAGCTGATTTTCATATTGAAGGGGCCGTAGAATACCAGGTTTGTTCTGATGTGGATGGGAAATGTATCCCATTTGAAGAGGATTTTAGTTTTGGAGAAAACAAAAACGCTTCTGTAACTGCTGCATCAGAAGAAATCAAAAAGGGATTGCTTAAATCCAGAGATACCTATTCCCCGTATTCACTACTCAGTTTTATGCTCATCGCGTTTCTTGCCGGATTAGCGGCTCTTTTCACACCCTGCGTATTTCCAATGATCCCTATGACAGTATCTTTCTTTACAGGAAAGTCAAAAAATAGGAAACAGGGGATTCGAAATGCTTTGTTTTATGGATTTTCCATCATTCTTATCTATACGCTTATCGGATCTTTAGTTGCTCCGTTTATGGGCCCGGAAATGGCAAATGATCTGGCTACCAATTGGGTTCCAAATCTTATTTTCTTTACTGTTTTTGTAGTTTTTGCCCTATCCTTTTTCGGATTATTTGAGATAACGCTTCCAAGTGCATGGGTAAACAAAGCAGACCAACAGGCTGATAAAGGAGGTATTGCCGGAATATTCTTCATGGCATTTACGCTTGTACTCGTGTCATTTTCCTGTACAGGCCCGATCGTCGGTAGCATATTGGTGGAAGCTGCAGGCGGTCAGATTCTGAAACCTATTCTTGGCATGTTTGCCTTTGCAATGGCCTTTGCTATCCCTTTCACGCTTTTTGCCATTTTCCCTGAGTGGCTTAATTCATTACCTAAATCCGGAGGGTGGCTCAATTCAGTTAAAGTAGTTTTGGGATTTTTGGAACTTGCCTTTGCATTAAAGTTTTTAAGCATCGCTGATCAGGCATACCATTGGGGTATTCTTGATCGTGAGGTTTATTTGGCATTTTGGATTGTCATTTTTATCCTGTTGGGTCTTTATTTATTGGGTAAAATACGCTTACCGCATGACAGCCTGATGGAAACATTAAGTGTCCCCCGTCTTATACTTGCAATTTTGATATTTACCTTTGTTGTCTACTTAATTCCTGGCATGTTCGGCGCGCCTTTAAAAGCTTTGGCGGGATATCTTCCTCCAATGTCCACACATGATTTTAACCTAATGCAAGCTGGTAATTACAATCAATTTGCCGGTGTTGGAGATGAAGAAAAATTATGCGATCAACCAAAACATTCTGATTTCTTACATTTTCCCCATGGGCTAAAAGGGTATTTCGATTACGAACAAGCATTAGCTTGCGCTAAAGAACAGAAAAAACCAATTTTCGTCGACTTCACCGGTCATGGATGCGTTAACTGTCGGGAGATGGAGGTAAGAGTTTGGTCAGATCCTGAAGTGCTAAAAAGATTGAGCAATGATTTTATCATGTTGGCGCTCTATGTTGATGATAAAACCGAACTACAGGAATCGGAATGGTATGTTTCTGATTATGACAATAAGACAAAAAAGACCATCGGTAAGCAGAATGCAGATCTTCAAATCAGAAAATTTAATAACAATGCCCAACCTTTTTACCTCATCTTGAATCATAATGAAGAATTACTTTCAGAGCCTAAGTCTTATGACCTGAGTATCAGTAATTTCATTTCATTTCTTGACTCTGGGAAGTCATTATTTGAAGCCGAGAATAAGAACTAAAAAAAAATTCTAGCTAAATTTTTTAGTAATAGACGTTGAAGTTTCATTTTTTTTATTAACTTTTGCGATGAAACATTACATTCATTGAAAAAGCTAAAAATTTAATTTTTACACTGTCAAATTTTTAAGGACTCAAATGGCTAAACTCAAGAACATTATTAAGCAACTTTCGGAGGACGATTTTGTAGCAATATATGATTCACTCATCGAGAGCAGCGCTGACAAATCAGCTTTCCTTCTTCGTGCAATGCGCGAAAAACAGCGGTCAGATAATAAGATTATGGAAGAATTGGAAGTAAACACCAATGCTTACTATACACTTAGGTCGCGACTCAACATGAAAATTGAAGAATATCTGTTGCAACAAATGGAAAATCCACGTACAGATATTCTGAAAAAAGTAGCCAACATCAATGAGATTATCTTTACTAAGAAAAAAGCCATTGCTGTAGCGACACTAAAAAAACTTGAAAAGGAGTTGCTGGATTATGATTTATCGAACGAACTGACCATCGTTTATAAGTTTCTGAAAAAACTGCATATCAATACAGCTGATTACTTTAATTACTCTCAACTTTACAACAAGCATGTAGCGTATACACTTGCGGTTGATAAAGCTGAAGATCTTCTGGCAGAATATTTCAAGAAATATGGGAATTACGCCCTTTCGGGTGATAATACAACCAAAATGGAACTGTCGTTGATGAGCAGAGAGATGAACAACGTGTGCGCCCTGTATAAGTCACACAGGTTATATGTTTATCAAAGTTGCATCAACATCTACCACAGATTATATGTAGAGAAAGAGGAAACTATTGAAGATGATCTCGAACCTATCGAAGATATCCTCATGAACGTTCAAAAGATATTTGAAGATTATAACCTCGACTCTATTTACTATCACCTGAGAATCGCATTTGAATATCTCAAACTGGAATATTACGATCATTATAAGGTATACCGAAAGGCTGAAAACTTTTTTGAAGAAGTAAATGATTCATGTGCAGATCTACTTTCTAATTATACACTTTATACCTATCCCGCCCAATTCTTAATGACCAAAATAAAGCGTCACGTGAGGGTCGGGAATGTGGAAGAAATGCATGAAGAAAATGAGGGGATTTTCCATGATTTTGAACCCGACATAAATGACGTTCCAAATTATGTAACTTATATCATTTACAGGGCGCTTTCTTGCTATTACAATAAAAGATATGATGAAGCGGCAAGGTGGGTGAATAATTTGTTAAATGAATTAAGTTTGAAAAAATTTCCCACGGCTCAGCTTGAGGTTAAGACTATATTGGCCCTTCAGTACTGCATGGTAAGAGATTATGATTTATTTAATCAATTGATAAATAGTATTCAACGGCAAATCAGGCTACTGGGAAAAGATGCTTGTGAACATGTGGTAATATTCACAAAAATGCTTAAAATTTCCATAAGTGATTCGAAGAAGAATAAAAAGTCTAAAATCGAAAATCTTGCAGAAAAGATAAAGAATATAGAATTGGATTATTTCACCCCAACTCTATATGTGAAAATCAACGAAGATTTTATTGATAATTTGAGTAGAGAATAAGGCTCTGTATGGAGTTTAGTCGGTATGTTGGTTTTGGATTTATGGTTCTACTGTTATTTTAATGGAAACATTTGATGTAAGAGACGGAAGACCGAAGTCAGGAGTCAGAAGAAGAGACTTCCTGAAAAACAACTATTAATGTTTCGTAAACCAGCTTTGGACTTT
>SDBV01006696.1_pt1 | contig 15884 bp, 15 predicted proteins | sample 2277081 | NCBI WGS metagenome assembly SDBV01 (sample SAMN10402039, study PRJNA504765) | marine sediment metagenome | isolation source: marine sediment core GS10_PC15, 223 cmbsf | place: Arctic Ocean: Southern Knipovich Ridge | collected 2010
TGCCTCAATCTTGGTCAATTTATCGAGAACAGATGACATATCACCTCAAAATAAACCGACACCATGCCATAGCTCATATTTTTTTCACATTTTTTTTCACGCACCCTCACCGGAAGGACACAATACGCAAACTTTTCAGAAGCAAGACACAAAGCTTCAACACAAAGACACAAAGCCACAAAGGATTTCTTAAATCCAGCCTCCTCCTCGTAAGAGGAGGCCGGATTCTTCGTGGCTTTGTGTTGAGTCTTTGTGTCCTTTGTGGCCTTCCGTTCTCGTTATTTCCCGGTAGGGGGCATGCAAGAGCCTGGTATGCTTGTGTCTGAAGACCAGCATCTTGGGTTTTTAACTGATTTGGGTTACACCCTTTTCAATAGCCCCAACACGAAATCGACTAATTATTGCTGCGAATCTCCGATACGGTCACCATTGGGAATTTTTAGCTCCTGGGCGATATGTCCGATTGCTTCGTCTCGTTTACCTTGATACGATTCGAGCTGTACATGGACATTTACTTGTGCCATTTCCTCTTGCATGGCTAGAGCTGCCATTTTAAAACCCCACAGCAAGTTGTCCTGGCTATTGCCAAAAACACCGCCTCCCACGGCAGTCGCGTGTAAAACTACAGGTTGCTCTTTCTCTTGCTCTTCAGCCAGAGCGACTCCTTGTCTAAATAGCGCAAGGTAATTTGCTAAAGCGGCATATTTCTGCAGCTCATCCGTATTCGCTCCACCTAGATTAGCATATCCGATTGCCGGAGCAGCTTGCAAGAGAAGGTAAACAGGTTGCTCTGCCCCGTTCCAACATGAAGACTGACTAGGATAGCAGACGTATTCTGCCTTTGAGTAATTTGCCTTAAATTCTTCAGTCAGTAGTTCTATGTTTGTAGAATCTGGGCATAAATATCCGTGCTGAATAGGACCTTTCTGATAGGTCTTTCCTGCTGAGGGGAGTACATGTTCAAGCATGTTGAAGCCGAGGTGGGTCAAAAAGGCTGTTACCAATTCGAAAACAGCTGGGTTGGTTCTTTGCGCTAATGGCCCTTGGGTCTTGTCGTTCTTCGAAGAATCCATTGCCTCCCCAATTGGAGGTGTACCGGGATTTGGAGCTTCAGCGGCATTGTATTGGCTTGCAACTTGATAGACATGAATATTTTTCGTGTCTTTCGAGGAACGTGGAATGTCACCTTGCACCCCGTTCGTTGCTGAGAAGTGAAAAAGACTTGTATTCAACTCTTGATTTTCCAAACTCTCAAGATCTTCTATTTCGCCCGAGCAAGGATAATCCACATCTCCCCACTTAAAGAGGTCCATGGTCTTCGAAAATTCTGCCTTTGCAGTCTCATGATTCTTGTGCGTAAAGGCCTTATGGTGCTCAAGGTCCTTCAAACCATCTTGAACATAGTCCAGATCTTCCGGATCATCTATAACATTTCCAGTATCATTGGTTCCACCAAGAGCTTCTCTAAACTCATCAAAAGTCTTCACAGAGTAGATAGATTCACCCTTTCCAATACAGTAAGCGAAAAAGATCGCAAGAGGTCCTACTATTCCACCTCCTACAAATAGTTGGAGTGGTTTTAGAGCTCCAGGTTGCAATCCGCCATAATGGATGCCCAATCCTCCTACAACAGCTAGCATGGCAATGACACCAATGGCAACTGTTATGATCTCACCTATTTTTTTTGTAGTAGGATTTTCAATATAAAATTTACTGAAAAAACTTTCTGTACACGATGTTATAGAATTAGACATAAACAACCTCAATCTTTAGACACAATTTTACCACGTATCTCCCAATAAATTCCATCCATATCTCCCATCACGAGGGGAGTTAAAAAAAATCATTTCAAGTGGGGCGAAAAGCAGCCAAAAGTCCACCAAAGACCTGTTATATAAAAAACTCATTGATAGCCCGCAACGACTTGTTGGATGATCAGTCTCCACCCGTCGACGACGACAAAGAGGAGGATTTTGAAAGGGAAAGAGATCATGACAGGAGGGAGCAAGACCATCCCCATCGACATCAAGAGTGAAGTAACTACCATGTCGATTACAAGGAAAGGGAGGAAGAGGAGAAACCCGAGTAGAAAGGCCGTTCTGAGCTCCGAGAGGACGAAAGCTGGAACAAGAGCATACCACGGGATCTCATCGACACTTTGAGGATTTTCGTCTCCCATTTCGAGGAAAAGTTGCAAATCTTTTTCCCTCGTATGGGAGAGGAGGAAAAAGCGTAAGGGGGGCCACCCCTTCTCCAAGAGAATTTCCGGGTTTTTCTCCCCCCCTTTGAAGTAAGGGGTGATCGCTTCTTTGTGGATCTCAGTTAGAACTGGATGCATGATGTAGGCTGTGAGAATGAGAGAAAGGCCTATGATGATTTGAGCAGAAGGGACGCTTGTGCTGAGGGCTTGTCTCAAGAAGGTCAAGATGATCGAGATTCTGGTGAAGGAGGTCATCAAAATGAAGACAAAAGGAATGAGAGCTAGAAAGACTGCACTTGTGAGAATCGTCCCTTCATGCATTTCGATTCGTTAGTTTGCGCAATTTGTTTCTGAAAGTCTCTTTAAAGGAGGAGCCAGGGGAGGGAGACTCTTCTTGTAGCTGCTGGAGAGAGAGCTCAACATTCATATCTTCGGGAAGTTCGGTGACGATATGGATCCCGGCAGGAGATTCGGAGATCACCACCCCTTTTCCCAAGATATCGACAAGGTAGAGGGAAGATTTTGTGTTCAGAGAGCGCTTCTCTAAAATTTTGATCCCTGTTGTCTTATTGAGGGCATGCATCCGGGAGCGCATCATCTTTTTTAGGAAGAACACGGTGATCACAATCAAAACGATGATGAACCCCAAGGTGAGGAGCATATGGAAGAAATCTGCCATATAATTGAAGTTGGGCTCTTGATCAGCAAGGTCGACAAGAGAACTGGCATCGGCTATAAGGGAGAAAATGTGCATGAAACTACCTCTTTTCCCAAATCATAGAAAATGACCACATTAAACGGAATCATTGCTCTCGATATCGACGGAACGGTGACGATCCAAAAGCACCATTTAGAAGCCCGAGTGGCTGACTTTTTGCACGAGCTTGCAGAAAATGGGTGGCAACTCCTCTTCATCACAGGGAGAACCTTCTCTTTTGCCAAGCCGATCCTCTCTTCTCTTAAAGGGGAGTTTTACCTCGCGGTCCAAAACGGGGCGACCCTTTTTTCCATGCCAAGTGAGAAGGTCCTCAAAAAACACACCATCTCTGCAAAGAGTCTCCCCTATCTAGAACAAATTTTTGCTAAAAGAGAAGGAGGGTTTCTCGTCGAGTCGGGCAAAGAACGAGGAGATATTTGCTACTACAAACCTGCCGACTTTGCCCCGAAAGAGCTCGAGTATCTCAACTTTCGGATCGGGTTGAGCCCTGAGAACTGGACTCCTTTAGATTCATTTGAGGAGTACCCCTTTCCCGATTTTTCTGTAGGGAAATACTTTGCTCCCGAAAAAGAGGCCTACCAAATCGCCGAAGAGATCCAGCAGATCCCGGGCTTTGGATTTTCCGTGGTGGTCATACGCGATCCTTTCAATCCTGGGGAGTATTTAGCCCACGTCAACGAGCTCAAAGGGACAAAAGAGGGGGCTTTAGCTGAGTTTATCCCTCTTTTTCCAGAAGGTCTCCCTGTGATTGTGGCCGGCGATGACTACAACGATGAGAAGATGCTGGCTGAAGGAGATATCGCCATTGTGATGGAAGATGCTCCCGATGCCCTCAAGTCGATTGCCCATATCATCGCACCGCCTGCTAAAGAGGAAGGAATCATCCCCGCCCTCCGGGAAGCCATCCAACGTGTTGTTTGAAATGCAAGTTGCTAGCTAAGCAAAAGCGTGAACGAGTTTCGCGAGTGTCTTAATCGTAGGGTTTTTGCTTCTAAAACTATGGTACATAGGAGTCTTTGGAATTTGGGCTTTCTTTGCAAACTGAGTTTTATTTACAGCTGCTAGATGGATCTGAATGATTTCTATAACCCCTTCTGCATCTCCCTCTTTCAAACATTCCCAGATGACCCTGCCAATTTTATCTTCATCTAACAGGGCTTCAGTAGGGTCATATACATCTACACACATGTCCGCTTTGATTTTGCGAGACGTCTGCTTACGTTGTGTACTTTTTGAGGAGACTTTTTGCTTTCCGAATGTCTTTGTCTTGCCCATTTTTATTTCCTCCTAAAAGTAAGAGAATTTTCTTCTCAGGAATAAAACTAAAATAAATTCGCCTACCATTTTTCCATCGAAGCTCCCAAACCTCAGCTATCGAGGTTTGAACTTTAGGAGCGGAGGATTTCTGGGCCGACACCCATCGCATGCATCCCTTTGTCGACGTAGACAGTTGTACCGGTGATAGCAGAGGCGAGGTCTGATACTAGGAAGGCAGCGGTGTAGCCCACTTCCGAGGCGGAGAGAGGCTCTTGAAGGGGGGCTCCTTCCTCTGCATAGGCGATCATCCGTTCGATGAAACCGATCGCTTTTGCAGCCCTACTGAGGAGAGCTCCTGCAGAGATTATATTGACTCTTAGGCCCCACTTCCTCCCCGCTTCAAAGGCGAGGGTTCTCGTGTCGCTTTCGAGGGCTGCTTTGGCAGAACTCATCCCCCCTCCATACCCTGGGACAGCTCGCTCTGAAGCGAGATAGGTAAGGGAGAGGGTTGATCCCCCTTTATTCATGAGGGGGCCAAAATGGGCAAGTAGGCTGATAAAGGAGTAAGCAGAGGAACCTATAGCCGCCAAGTACCCTTTCCGGCTTGTTTCCAAAAGGGGATTTTTTACCTCAGGGGCATTGGCAAGGGAATGGATGAAAATGTCGATCTTCCCAAAGTCTTTTTCGACTGATGCAGCCACTTCGGAGATGGTATACCCCTCGGCATCTTTATAGCGTTTGTTTTCACGGACCTCTTCGGGCACATCCTCCATTGTATCGTACATCGCATCGAGCGAGTAGATTTTCGAAAAAGTGAGGAGGGAGCCATCTCGGAGCTTGCGAGAGGCATCGAACTTTCCAGCCTTGAGGGAGTTCTCAAAGATCTTCCGGATGGGAGTCCAGGTACCGACTAGGATTTCTGCACCTGCTTCAGCAAGGGCTTTTGCAATGGCCCATCCAAATCCTTGGTCATCCCCAATTCCAGCGACAAAGGCTTTTTTCCCTTTAAGATCGATCTCTAACATCGTTTGGTCTCCCTATGTGAAGGAGTAACGATACCCAAGAGAGGTGATATTCTCAAGGAAATCCTCTGGGGGAGGGGTTTGGATAGAGAGGTTTTCTTGTGTGAAAGGGTGGGGAAACAAGAGAGAGTAGGCATGTAGGTGAGGGCGGAAAAAACGGGGAGGGGGGTCCTTTTTCCCATAATCGACATCTCCTAGGATGGGATGTCCGATGTGGGAGAGGTGGACACGGATCTGGTGGGTCCGTCCGGTAAGGGGACGACATAGGAGAAGAGAGGTGTTTTTTTTTGATTCGAGACTCTCCCAGGAAGTTTGGGAGAAAAGTCCCTTCGGAGAGGAGGTCACTTTCCACTTGACCGCTCCCTCTCTTCTTGAGGCAATTTCCATTTTTCCTTTGAAAAGCCCGGTTGATGTAGGAGTGCCCTCGACAAATGCCACATACTCTTTTACGCACCGTCGTTGCCGGAAGAGGTCCTGGAGTCTCTCTTGGGCTTGGGGAGTTTTAGCAAGCAAGAAGAGGCCTGTGGTGTCACGGTCGAGCCTATGTACCAGGAGAAACCCAAGTTTCTTGGCAAGGTCAGGAGAGGAGATTCCAGGGGGCTTGTTGTAGAGGAGAAGATGAGAATCTTCGAAAAGTACCCGAGGAGGATCAAGGGAAAATTGTGGGGGCTTAACAGGAAAAAAAGAGACCACCTCTCCCTTTTTCAGAGAAGAGGAGGCAAATCGTTCGATCTTTCCATTGACCCGGCATCGATTGTGATCGAGGGAGAAATGGAGGTCTCGTGTGGAGAATTTCGGAGAAAAATGGGTTTTCAGAAAGGTAAGCAGGCGTCCATTTTCATTTACAGTTATTTTCTTCATAGCCAAAATAGAATAACAAATTTGCTTAAGAAACACAAGTTGCTGCTTAAAAAAATAAAACTAGCGAAAGAGAGCACAGAGTACACAGAGAGTGGGATTTCTTTCCTCCGTGCTCTCTCAAGTCCTCTGTGGTGAAATTGTGTAATGAAAATATTGTTGGTAAAGAGCTCTTCGTTGGGGGATTTGGTCCACTGTTTCCCTGTCGTCTCGTATTTGAGGGAGAAATTTCCCGAAGGAGAGATCGACTGGGTGGTTGAAGCCCCTTTTGCCCCTCTTGTGGAGGCCCATCCTTGGGTGGATCGGGTCTACCGGGTGGAGACCAAAAAGTGGCGCAAGGCTCCTTCTAAGACGAGTACCTGGAAAGAGGTGGGCACTTTTCGAAAAGAGCTACGGAAGAAGCAGTACGATGTTGTTTTTGATCTGCAAGGGAATACAAAATCGGGTCTTTTTACCTTTTGTGCGCGTGGGAAAGAGAAGGCGGGGTTTTCATGGAGAGGAGTAGCCGAATGGCCAAATGGTCTTTTTACCGGGAAAAAGTATCTCCCTCCAAAGGGGAAAAATATCCGAGAAGACTACCTCTCTATTGTCCAAGCCTTTTTTGGTGATAACGGGTCGCATAGACAAAGTCCTGTTGCTTTGAAGGTTTCTCCAGAGGAAAAGAAGAGGATAGATGAGGTCTTTGCAAATACAAAAGGGCCAGTTGTTCTTGTCTCGCCCGGTTCTGTTTGGCCGAATAAGTGTCTCCCTTTGCCTCTTTTACAAGAGGTTTTGGAGAAAATGGGGGAGCAAACGTTCTTTCTCTTTGCCTGGGGTAATGAGAAAGAAAGAGTTGTGGCAGCTGAACTGGAGAAGGTGTTTGCCAAACGAGCCAAGCTCCTCCCCCGCTTCTCCCTCCCTGCCCTGCAGCAGGTGATGGAGCGGTGTGAGCGTGTTGTCGCAATGGACTCTCTCCCTCTCCACCTTGCTGCTACGACGAATACACCGACAAGCAGTTTTTTCGGTCCCTCTCTGGCGAGCAAATATGCTCCAATCGGCAAAGAGCACACAGCTTTTCAGGGAGAATGTCCTTACGGAATGGTTTTCGATAAACGGTGTCCTAAGTTGAGGACTTGCCCAACCGGTGCCTGCATGGAGAAAAGCGCGCTAATCAGCCTCAGGGGACCGGAAGTAGAGGTATTTCTCGATAAATAGCTTTACCTTCGTCTTCTTCTTTGAGAAATCCAATCGAGGAGTAACAGGATGAGGAAGAGAGTCTTTCAATTTGTCCCGAAAAGTTATCCACTTTTCTTCCAATTCCTCTCTTTGTGCCTCAATTTCTCGGAATGTCTCTTTCCACTTCTCATCTCCTCGGGGGAGCTCTCCCTCTTCTAAATGAGATTTGTACTTGTGCTGGTAGTGTTTCAGCTCTTCCTGGAGGGGCTTAAATTCCTTATAGAGGGCAAGAAACTCTTCTTGTTTGTCTTTTGGGATGAACCCAAATCGGGTGAGGTTTTCGATGTGCCGTCCATACTTCTCTCCTACCCCTTTCACTTCGTCTTCTTTAGTGACTGTCGTGAAAAGAGGCTTTGTTTCCAGGTTCATGGAGATCTTGTTCGCTTTTTCGGGGTCGTGGTAGGCTGTACGGTCGACCCGGTCGAGTGCTACCAAGAAAGGACCAAAAAAGAGGTAGGCAAACCCTTTCCCAATCCACGTAGCTGGGTTTGTGTACTGGGCGTAGTTCATTGTATTCGCACCGAATGTGGGGAATTTCAGATAAACAAGAGCAGCTACGACCCCCACAATGAATGGAGAGACAAGCAGGGCTTCTTCTGGAATAGGGAGAAAGAGAGCGAGATGGTAGAGGAGAGCGGCGATCCCGGCTAAATTCAAGATTGCTAGAGTTGTGATTGCAATCCGTTTGATAAGAAGAAGCCTTTTGGCTTTAGGTGCCTGTTGCTCCCATACAGAATTCTCATTGATTGTGTTCAGTTTTTCTATATTCATAAACAAACCTCATTATCTACTTATATTATAAACCAAAGAACAATATTAAGAAACATTAAATGAATATATTATCTTGCCTCCCTCAATTTCACAGATCTACGAATAATTAGAAAAAAATACTACCACAGAGTACACAGAGAGGCTATCCTGTTAAAGGATTTTTGAGAAATCGAGGTGGGCTTCTACGAGGTCGATCGCTTTCTGGACTTTCTTGACGTCCTCTTTCCGGATTTTTGCGGTAAAGGAGGTGATCATCCGCATGGCATCATAGCTACTAGTTGCGGCATACAAGCTGGGAATGGAAGCACTTTGGAGTTTTTTGATCAGATCGGGAGTGGGGGGGTGGCGGCCTGTTAGAATCATTCCTTGCTCAGGCTCCTCCCTTTGGGAGCGCCGTTCGATCAAGGTGTGGATGATATCTTCTCTGGTGGCGGGAGTGACGATGAGTTGGTTGGGGAAGATCCGCTCTTTGAAGGTAGCGACAGAGGTGGCAACAAGGCGGATCGTCTCGAAGTGGCGGTAGTGGAACTCCTCTCCTGAAAGCATGCGGGTTTTGAAGAGGGTCTCAAAATCTTCCATCGTAGGGGTGCTCAAAAATTGGTTGTAGGGGATACACCCGATGAGAGGGATCTCCCAACGGGCCAGGGCTTTTTGGATGTAGTAGAGGATCATCTCCCGCTTCTCAAGGATGACCCGGTTGAGAATCACACCACAAACTCGCACTCCCATCCAGTCACAAAGGGCCTTATTCACAGCAAGTTCATCAAAAGCGCTTCCGAGCCCCCCTTCTACGATGATCACTACATCAAGGCCTAAAGCTGCTGCGACAGTTGCGTTGTTGAGATTGACAATTGAGCCAACCCCCACATGTCCCGTCCCTTCTACGATCGTAAAATCGTTTGTAGAAGCAATAGAATGAAAAGAGTCGTGGATCTTACGCTTCATGGTCTCTTCTGAGACCTTATCGTCTAAAAAATTGCGAGTGAATCCGCGCGGGAAAATGACAGGGCTCATCTCAGCATACGGGGAGGGGAGGTGGAAGTACTCTTTGAAGAGGACTACATCTTTATCAACTAAAAGCCCCCCTTCTACCTCCTCGTGTTGCTGCCCGACTGGCTTCATAAAGCCAAGTCTCGGGAATCGTTTCTTCAGGGCTGCAATCATTCCTAGACAGATCGTTGTCTTTCCTACATTTTGCCCTGTAGCTGCGACAAAAATAGCTTTTTTCTTCATCAGAAAAACCGTATGATCCTTGACTTGTGCATCACGCTACCATAGCTAACTCCCGTTTTCCAGTAAAAGAGCTGAAAAGTTGGTTTCTCGCCACAAGAAGGGAATTTCCATGGCGGGAAGAGCCGACCGCCTACCATGTGTGGATCTCAGAGGTGATGCTCCAACAAACCCGTGCCCAAGTCGTTATTCCCTATTTTCTCAAGTGGATGGAGCGGTTTCCGAATATCGAATTGTTGGCAAGAGCTCCTCTTGAGGAGGTGATCAAAACCTGGGAGGGACTTGGCTACTACTCGAGGGCTCGTAATTTACATGAGGGGGCAAAAACTCTTGTGGAGGAGTTTGGGGGGAAGCTCCCTTCGACAAGAGAGGAGTTAAAAAAGATCAAAGGGGTTGGTCCCTATACGATGGGAGCGATTCTCAGTTTCGCTTTTCGGCAAAAGGCGGCTGCAGTAGATGGGAATGTTCTCCGTGTTTTGAGCCGTTTTTTTGCCATCGAAGATTCGATCGACCTGCCTGCTACCCGGAGGAGAATCGAAGAGCTTGCAGAGGGGATTCTTCCAGAAAAAGAGCCATGGATCATGATGGAGGCTCTCATCGAGCTCGGAGCTCTTGTTTGCCAAAAAAAACCAGAGTGTTCCTCCTGTCCACTCAATGAGAGTTGCTTAGCCTTTCGTCACCACATTCAAGAGGCTCTCCCAAGGCGTAGCAAGGGGGCTAAAACGATCCATCTCAGAAGGTGGGTGGGAATCGTGGAGTATGAGGGGAAGATTTTGGTTTCTAAGGGAGAGAGGGGGAAGGTGATGGCCGATCTTTACGAATTCCCCTATCTAGAAGAAGAGGGCGGAGATCCTACTGCTCTCTTTTCTCAAAAGCTTGAACTCTCTCTTTCATTGCAAAAAAAACTGGATGAGGAGATCCATACCTTCACTCGATACAGGGCAACTCTCATCCCTTTTCTTTTTCGAGCTGAGGAGAGCAATAGTAGGTTTTGTTGGATAGAAAAAAAGAAGTTGTCTAAGCTTCCCTTTTCTTCAGGCCATAGGAGGGTTTTACAGCAGCTGTGAAAATTTTACATACCGAAGCCTCTCCCGGTTGGGGAGGGCAAGAGATCCGGATTTTAAGAGAAGCGGAAGGGATGCGAAAAAGGGGGCATCAGGTCGTTTTCGCGGTCCAAGAGAGAGGAGGACTTGTTCAGCCTGCTCGCAAAGCTGGTTTTCTCGTCTATGAAATCCCTTTCAAAAAGTCCCACTCTTTGCAAGTCTTCTATTCACTCTTGCGCATTGTTCGGAAACATGGGATCGAGATTCTCAATACCCACTCCTCTCTCGATGCATGGATTGGTGGGCTTGTCGGGAAGATCAGCGGATGCCTTGTTGTCCGCACCCGCCATCTCTCTACACCTATCCGTAAAGGGATCAACAGTCGCCTTCTCTACAACTGGTTAGCCGACCGTGTGGTGACGACTTGCCAAGAGGTTGTGCCGAAAATCTGCGCGCAAGCAAAAATACCAGAGTCGCGCTGCATTTCAATCCCTACAGGAGTTGACCCATCAAAGCTCGAAGTAAAAGAGGAAGAGGTCGCCCGCTTCCGGGAGGATTTGGGAGTTGGTCCAGAGGACTGTTTGGCTGGGACTCTCTGTATTCTCAGAAGTTGGAAAGGGATCGATGATCTCTTACAAGCGGCGCACCTTTGTCTCTCCTTTAAGAATCTCCACTGGGTGATTGTCGGCTCTTCTCCAAATGAGGAGGCGTTTCGAGAGAAGTCAAAGGCTTTGGGGCTTGGGGATAAGATCCATTTTACAGGGTATCTCTCTCCTCCCTACACGGCTCTTGCAGCGATGGATCTTTTTGTCCTTTTGAGCTCCGCCCACGAAGGGGTGAGTCAGGCAAGTTTGCAGGCAGCCTATTTGGAAAAACCTCTCGTGACGACTCCGACAGGAGGGCTAAAAGAGGTGTGTCTGGATGGGGAGACTGGCTTTTTGGTTAAAGTGCACGATCCTGATGGGGTCGCAAAAGTTGTCGAGAAGCTCGCGAGAGATGAAATGCTCCGAAAAGAGATGGGGAGAAAGGGGAAAGAGCTTGTCGAATCGAAGTTCCTACTCGAGCACACCATCTCCCAAATGGAAGCCATCTACACCCATTAAAGGGAGTGAAAAACAGGATAGACAGGATCGGCTTTGACATGATGTAAACCATTTGGGTTACGTCCAAATTAAATGCACTACTTTGCAGGTATCCTGAGCTATTCGCAGGGAGTAGAATCAAACGTGCTTGGATTTTATTTACTACCACAGAGGACTTGAGAGAGTGGAATTTCCTCCTCTGTGCTTTTCTCAAGTCCTCTGTGGTGAAATTGATTTTGTGAAGCTTGAGAAAGGAGGTAGGAGGCGACTCGGAGGACATCTTCGAAGATGTCGGTTTCGACCTCAAGCTGAGAGAGGGTTTCCAGGGTGAACCAGCGGAGGTCGAAGCTCTCTTCGTCATTCTGCCGCAAGGTTCCACCAACGGGGCGGCCGACAAAGATCAGATCTATATGTTCATGTGCAGGAGTATTCCCAAGTGGGGGAATAGTCTCCTGCAAGCACATAAAAGGGCGGGGAATGCTCCTCCCATTGGGCGTAGGAGAGATCCAGATCTGCTCGCCCCGGAGGAGCTCTACGTCGAGCCCTGTCTCCTCTTTGGCCTCACGCAAGGCCCCCTCAAAGGGGAGTTCATTTGGCTCAAGATGTCCTCCAGGTGGGAGCCACTTCTGGAGCTTTTTATGGAAGAGCAAGAGAGTTCGGTCTTCTTCTATAATGTAGACTGTGCCGGTGAACTCCCGCTTCATGCCCTTCCTGTATTTCTACGTGCGAGATCAAGGAAGAGGAGACGCAAAATCGTCTGGTCGTAGTGGAATGGATCATTCATCGACTTGATCAAGATCTCAACAGCGTCCGTAATGTGGGGTACGAGTTGACTGACGAGCCTGGGTGCAATCGTCCTGTGGATTTGGAGTTCTCCTACGGAGATGACCCCTTTGACACGGATGTGTTTCGGTACTTTTCTAATCTCTTCATGTGCTGTGGTAAAATCTGCAGGTGTTTCTCCTAGTCGCTCTTGGACCTCTTCTCTATTTCTTCCGATTTCTTCTTCTCTTTGCTGGATTGCCTGGGTAACGGCCTCTTTTCTCTCATCGCAGGCTTGTGTGCATCTATTGACTTGCTCAGTGTAAGGGTCTGCTTCCTCGCCAACATCCTGGTAGGCCAAAAGTCGTCTTTCAAGCTCAGAGGCTCTTTGCTGTTGAAGTTGGGTATAGTGTTGGAGTTCACTAAGAATGGGGGGAGTACGAGTAAATAACGAGGTGTGGAAGCTCTTAGACAACTCTTCCACATTGGGCTGCTTAGGAAGAGATTGGAGAACCGTATTGTACAGCTGCTTATGCGACTGTGTGTAGGCTTGGAGTTGTGCGTGTGTCTCCTGGATTCTCTCTAAAACGTCATCATTGTGCTGATGTTTCTCTGTCCGGCAATCTGCGATGAGCTGGTTTAGTTGGTTCTTCACCATCTCTAGAGTTTGCAGTTCTTCCGCAATGCGTTCTTTTTCTCCTCTAAGACGGGTTGCTTCTTGGTAGCGGGCTAATGCCTGTTGAGCTCCGAGCAGTCCCTGATGAGCTTGGCCAAATTGATCAAGGGGCTCTTGGAGAGGAGAATCTTCTGAAACGAGTTGTTTTAGATTGGAAAAGGTAGAGTGTAGGTCGTTCTGAGGGATCTCGTCAGGTACATTGCCTAATTTTTCACTTAGGGTTTGGAGTTCACGGGCTTCTTTCTCTCCTGCTTCAATCAATTCGCAGTCGTTGACCATCCCCTCAAGAGTGTCTGAGAGAGTTGAGAGCTCATGGATGATGACGCTATACCCATTGTACAAATCACCGCGGATGTCGCTCCAACACTCTCCCATCTGTTTTGATTTTAGGGAGCGGTTGATATGGTCGAGGTACCCTTCGATTGAGGCTACGGATTGAGTAAGAGCCTGTTTGAGTTGTGGGGTACCCTCTTGAAGCGCCTCTGCCATTCCCTCTAACTTTTGGAAGAAGGTTCTCATCTGCTCTTTTTCAGATGCAACAAACTTCTTGATCCGTTTGTGCTTCTCTCCTGTTGAGTTGTGCAAGTGACGCTCAATTGTCCCTGCGATGGTAGATTGAGTGAGTTGTTGGAGGAGATTCGAGAGTTGCTCATTTGCCCTCTGAGATTCCTTTTCAAACTCGACTTGCTGGGCTTCTCTTTCACGAGTGGAGAGATGGGCATACGCCTTTTCAAAGGATTCGAACAGGGAGCTGAGCTGAGATTCTACTTGAGCCTCTTTATCGTCAAAAAGGGCAACGAGAGAAGTTTCGGTTAGATCTGTTGTGGCATCTTCTAGAATACGTTGGACCGAGATTGGATCCCACTGCATCATGTCCCAAAAAGAGCGAAAGCAGTTCTGAGCAAATATAGAGATCGGGTTATCGAGGTTGGCCAACTCTTCTGGATGATCCTTGCATCTTTCGATGTCGATAAAGCGGAGTTGGTAATGGCTTTGGAGAGCAATGACTCTATGGAGTCTTTCTGTGATTACTTGCGCTTTTCTTGCTTCAAGGTGAAGATCAAGGTCTTCCCCCTCTTGATCATCAAGGTCGATTTCAACCACCCGTCGCCGGTTTGCCCTCGATTCATCGACCATTTTTTCGACTTCGGTCAATTTGTTGATGAGGAACTCTTTGATCGCAAGCTGTCCATAGGGTGCTGAGTTAGCTCCTTTTTTTCGGAGGATGTTCAACATGTCGGTCTTTTTGATCGCAGAATTGACAGCAAGCTTTCGTACCCCATGTCCAACCCAGTTGCAGAAACGGCAGATGAGGGGAACTCGAAACCCAAAGATCTTGAGATCGGGTTTAGGCACAAATCTTTTCACGATGAATTTTCTAGAGTGTCTAAGCAAGTCCTTTTCGGTAAACTCACCCCCGTACTTCTTGATCTGTTGTTTGAGATATTCTGGAAAGGTCCCTGCTTCATCACTTCTTGGAGCGAGGAAATCTTTTCGTCCCTTCTCGATACGTCCGTAGTATTCGGTCATATCAGAAATTTTCATCTCTACAACCCCTTTCATCGTCTCTTCGTCATAAAAAAACTCGCGAAGGTGAGTCACAACAGACTCTAATGTTTTTCCAATCATTGGCTTGATAAGCCAGTGGAGGAATCGGTACGTAGTTTTGAGAAAGAAAGTATAAACTCTGTTCCCTTTGTATTTTTCGATATAAGCTTGGCGTATGTGTCGGTTTGGTAAGATCTCTAAGTAGTCGTCAGTGGCGTCGGTAGGTGAGAAGATCGCGTGCAGCGCCTGCATCGTGGCAAAGTGGGCCGTCTTTTTGGAAAACCTCTTCAAAGCAGCGTCAGTTTTGGTGACGAGATCATCAAGAGATTCCCGGTTTTGTTCAGCTGGTTGGGGAGCTAGAGGTTCTTCTTCCCGTTGAGGGGGAGGTTCAGGGGGGAGAGCTTTCAGGTTGTGCCGGATGCGAATATTTTTGTATTTCGTTTGGCAATGAACTAACGAGTGGATCGGGCTGACTCCATCTTGACGACCGGAGATCTCTTGACGTTTATCAGAGAGGGTTTTGCTGTTTGAAGGCTTTGTCTCAACATGGAGACCTCCGATAACGATGTGGTACTTGTTGACCCCTTTCCATACCTCTTCTGTCGTTTCCGCTACCCCTGCGGTAGACTTTTTACATTTCTGTAAGGACTTTTCTTTTAGCTTTTTATCCTTCTTATCAAGATCGATTGTTTCGCATCTTTCGAGGAGTTGCTCTAAGGCGACCTTAGAGCCTGCCGAGATCATCCCCCGTCCCATTTCCGCGATTTTACCAGATAAAGAACCTGGTTCCTCACCAGCTTCTCTAGGCGAGAATCCTTGCATCGCCCCACGCATGGCCCCTGCGAAGAATTTCTCGGGATTCTCTACCATATTTCGAACAGATTGCGCGGTCTCTTTGATCTCTGAGGTCATCGAGGGTTCTTGCCAATAGGATCCTGCCACAGGAATGTACTGGCTTCCGAACCTGTTTCCAAACCAGCCTCCATTCCCATTTTCAGGAGGTTGCGCCATAAAAAAGCCTTTTTTTAATTTCTTAAAATAGTATTCTATCACCTAATTGTGTTTTTTTCCATTAGAGAATGTTATGAATAGTAAAGCTGTTGAGGAATTTAAGAAAATATTAGAAGTTTCGGATCGCCTTTTTGGGAGTGAGGAGGAGTTGGGTGAGCTTCTTTGGGATGTTGTGAGGCAGGCTCGGGAGAAAAAACTCAATCCTGAGATGGCTCTTCGGAAAAAGATGGTAGATGAGGAGAGACTCTTCCGAAAAAAGGAGAAAAAGAGGTGAGCCGTCTCAACCAGATTCGGGAAAAGAGCCCCCGTGAACTCTTCCTTGAGAAGACAGAGGAGGAGTGGCGTGAAAAGTGGGCGCAAGAGAAAGGGGAATTGGACCCACTCCTTACCATGATGGGGAAAGAGAGACTAAGAAGGACTCTTGAGCTTATTCCAAGCGGGGAGATTGAAGGGAAGGAGGTCCTCGATCTGGGATGTGGCTCTGGGAGGGT
>SDBV01006697.1_pt1 | contig 15878 bp, 14 predicted proteins | sample 2277081 | NCBI WGS metagenome assembly SDBV01 (sample SAMN10402039, study PRJNA504765) | marine sediment metagenome | isolation source: marine sediment core GS10_PC15, 223 cmbsf | place: Arctic Ocean: Southern Knipovich Ridge | collected 2010
TAGAGCATCTGCTTCCCAAGCAGAGGGCCACGGGTTCGATCCCCGTCGCCCGCTCCAATAGTGGAAGAGGGGTCATTCAGATGGTCGTCAGCGACGACCATCTGCTTTCTAGGCGGAGGGTCGTGATAGCATCACTCGGCGCAAGAGTTCCGGACTCTTAATCCGGGTCTACCAATGCCGTCTCGTCGTTCCCAGCGCCGCCAAGGCCCATTTCGTATCTGAAAACAAGCCTCTCCATGCCGTCCCGTGATGTGCTTTCTTCCCTCTTCCCGACAAGTTGGTCGGGAAATGGTCGGGAATCGCATCAAACAGGTTGCTCCTCGTACTGGAGTCCGAGTAAGACTACTACAAAAGCCGCGAGCCGGAGAGCGTCGGGGGTGCCAGCGCTCGTGCTTACCAGTGCGCCTGGGGGAGTGGACGTGCGCTTGGCTAGCCTGCGCACCAGGTGACCTGCTGTTCTGCCCCCCGCTACGGCGCTTAGCGTCGGGCGGGGGCTTGGGTCTCCTCTCCCCCTCCGCCCGGCTCACTTGGCACTCAACGGACGAGCCTACTGGGTTCATCTGCGGTCCTAGTCGTGAATTCCTCCAACAGTTGGACGAGAGAGCGATCACGGGAGGTGAAGACTTTCGCTTCAGATTCCCACTCGCCAGCTGACCTCGTACACCCGCGCTGGATTCTCGAAGCCACGCAACGCAGCGTTGCCGTGATCCGAGACCAGGATTTCTGGCGACCACTTATCCGCGAGGTTGACGCAATTCGACTGCTGACTTAATCTCGCCGCAGGGTGTGTCCGCAAGTAAACCGTCGGCCTGTAGACGTAGTATCCGCGACGATGCGCAGAGTCGGGTCGCGCGATACGTCCCCGGAGATGGCCCTGAGGAGGCTTCTCTGGGCTCGGGGATTAAGATATAGGGTCCATTCGAAAGACCTGCCTGGACATCCGGACATGATCTTCCCGTCAGCCAGAGTGGCCGTATTTGTGGATGGAGATTTCTGGCACGGAAATCAGTGGCGATTGAGAGGATTCGCATCTCTTGAAGCGCAGTTCGAGAGGACTGCTAACGCGTCGTACTGGATTCCGAAGATAAAGCGAACTATCGCCCGCGACCTCGAGGCGAACAAGAGCCTGACGGAGATGGGATGGACCGTAGTAAGATGCTGGGAGAGCGAAATCAAAGCGGATGCGGAGTCCTGTGCTAGTCAAATTGAAAGCGTCATCCGGGATAGAGGGATGACTTAATGATCGCTTGGACGTTCGCAGACTTCTTCGCGGGAATCGGACTCGCCCAGCTCGGCCTAGAACGTGCTGGCTGGACGTCGCGCTTCGCCAACGACATCGATGCCAGGAAGCGCGAGATGTACAGGAGCAATTTCGGCGATGGCGATTCATATCTCCCTGGGGACATCCGCGACGTGGGTGCGTCGGAGGTGCCAGACGTCACCCTATGGTGGGCGTCGTTCCCCTGCACTGACTTGTCGGTCGCGGGTTACCGGAAGGGTTTGGTTGGATCAGAGTCCGGGTCGCTACACGGATTCCTCCGGCTACTGGAACAAAAGGGCGGACAACGCCCGGCCCTCATTGTGCTTGAGAACGTCACGGGCTTCTTAACCTCGCACAATGGCGAAGACTTCGCGACGACGATCAGAGAGCTGAATAGGCTGGGCTACTCGTGCGACGCCTTCACGCTGGACGCGGTCCATTTCGTCCCGCAGAGCCGCCCTAGGCTCTTCATAGTCGGTATCTACGACTGCACGTCGACCAAGGATATCGGGGAAGCGCTGGGCCAGCGTGACCAGCGGCTTACCCATCGGCGACTGAGTGACTCGATGACTAGCGACAACGGCCTTAGCTGGACGATTCTCAGTATCCCATCACCACCATCCAGCGATACGAGCCTAACGGACGTCCTTCAGAGGCTTCCGTTGAACTCTCGGCGCTGGTGGTCAGAAGAGCGCGTGCAGTACCTGCTCGATCAGATGAGTGTTCGTCACAGGCAAATCGCTGAGTCCCTCAGAGGAAACGGGAGGATGCGATACGCGACCATCTATCGCCGGATGCGGCACAACAAAAGCACAGCCGAGCTGCGAGTGGACGGCATCGCCGGCTGCCTCAGGACGCCTCGCGGCGGGAGCAGCAGGCAGATAGTGTTGACGGCCGGCAGAGACACCATACGCGCAAGATACATGACTCCAAGAGAGTATGCGCGACTTATGGGGGCCGCCGACTACGTGATCAACGCATCTGACACCCAGGCCTATTTTGGATTTGGCGATGCGGTCTGCGTGCCTGTAGTTGAATGGATCGGAGAGCAGATTCTGAACCCGGCTATAGAGCTTCTGGATGACGGACGTTAAGGAAATGGAACAGGGCTTCACCCTGATCCTCTGCCAACTTGAAATTTCTGCTAGGTGATGTTTCATCAGCAAGAGGTACGAAGGGCCTAGGCCAATGGAGGGGAATCAACATGCCGACCGAAGAGGCGCGAATCGCAGAGATCGAGGAAAAGGCTCAAGGCGCAGGCGAACACCGCTCCTTCCCATGGCAGAACAGGATGATATCGTTTCCGATAATCATCATTTCTCTGGAGGATCTGCTGTTGAACCCGAACAGCCATCGTATTCGGTCACAGCGAGAATCTCATCAGGAAGCCGAGCTACTGACCCAGGATCCCTTCGGCGATCGAGCTCAGGAAATCGTAGCCACTTTTCTAAGGGAGACACCTGGGTTCGAACCCCTGAAAGATAACCTGAAGGAGATAGGCCAAACCGATCCAGGGATCATCACAAACAAGGGCGTTCTTATCAACGGTAACACGCGTGCCGTAGCCCTCCGAGAGCTCGATGAACGGTACATCACAGTCGCAGTGCTGCCGGGCGACGCCGTTGAGAAGGAAATCGATGAACTCGAAGCGAGACTCCAGCTAGCGAGGGATTTCAAGCAGGAATACACGCCGACAAACGAGCTCCTCTTCATTCAGGAACAGATTGAAAACGGTGTCAGTAAGGAGGACCTAGCAATCCTCCTCGGGAAGGCGCAATCGAGGAACAGGGCCCATTTGAACAAAGGCGTTAACTCCATCGAGAAGAGCATTCGCATTCTTCAGTGCATTCGCGAGATACAGGACATGAGCGGCGGCACGATCCCACTTTCATTCTTCGACCCTCATGAGTCTGCCTTGACTGAGGCGGACAATGCTTTCATTGCACTGCGTGACGATGACCCAGCTCAAGCGCGTCGCGTGCGCGACGGGCGCATGACGGGAATGCTCGTAGGGACGACATACCGAAATCTGCGCAAGTGGGATGGCGACGGATTTCTCAACGAGTACATCGAAGAGCAGTTCCAGGAGTCGGACGCGTTGATTTTGGCTTCAGCCGCTGATTCGGCCGATCCGCCATCGCGGGCCGAAGATCTCGATGTTGACTGGCTCGAAGACCGGGAGGAAGACGAGGGGCCATCAGGAAACGATTCCTACGATCCGGGCCGCTTCCTGCAACTCGCTGCTGGGAGCTTCGTCAAGCCCAACGAGAGCGAAATCATACCAGGCGTCACCAAAGAAACGCTATTCAACGAGCTCGAATCCGTCATCACGACCGCATCCATGGACAAGGATCTCGATGAGAGGGGAGAGCGGCGCCGCACATCTCCGATTCGTCTGCTCAAAACTGCGCGAAGCGCGATCGCGAAGGCACGAGCCACACTAGATCGCGCGAAGACGGAACCAGGATTTCAGGTGGGTGCCATGAAACAAGAGCTGCGCAAGACGCGTAAGGAGCTCGAGCAGTTGGATAGGACGCTTGGAGCCGACTAATGAACCCCCAGGTGGGCGGCACAATAACGATCGATTACAAAGACGGTCACATCAGTGTCCGAATAACGAAAAGCGACGGCGTTCCAGCGAGTTTCTGGCTAAAGGCACAGGCGGATTGGGGCTCAGCCGGGCGAATCACGAGAAATGGCATCGAGACACCACTGAGCACGTTCTTGAGGCGGCTCGAGTGGCTACCTACTTATTGTCGAACCTATAACGTTCGCGTGTCTTGGACCGGATCTTCCCGAGCAGTAGTTGAGATGCGACGCAACGACGAGCGCTCGCTTTCCGAGGTCCTCGATTCCCCACCTGTGCTTTCTCCGGCCGATGTAGCGGCCGCTCTCAGCGGCGGCAGGTTCATACGAGAGCTGAAGGAGTTCCAGATCCGCAATATCGGTAGGCTCATTGCCCTTCCGCATGGAGCGGATTTCTCTGTGCCTGGCGCCGGAAAGACGACGGTCGCTCTCGCGGTGTATGAGGCATCTCGGTTGTCGGGCCGTGTGAGCCAGCTCCTAGTTGTTTCGCCCCTTTCGGCATTCGATTCTTGGATGACTGAGGCGGAACTTTCCTTTTCGCGAGCTCCAACGATCAGCCGATTCAGCGGCGGCCCGATCGGTACAGCCGAAGTCCTTCTCGTGAATTACCAGAGGCTCGCGTCGGGGTTCGATTCCTTGTGTGAATGGGTCGCGTCGAGATCCACGCACGTCATCCTCGATGAGGCGCATCGAATGAAGCGGGGCTGGAAGGGCGAATGGGGAAGGAATTGCCTTAATCTCGCTTCTCTCGGTGCACGAAGGGATATACTCACCGGCACTCCGGCTCCGCAGAGCTCAACTGATCTCGTTGCCTTGTTCGATTTCTTATGGCCAGGACAAGCTCGGCGATTGATTGACGAGGATAGAGGCACTGACTCCGAGTCGCTCGCCCGCATCGCAACTAGAATAAAGCCGCTCTTCGTGAGAACCACGAAAAGTGAGTTGGGTCTTCGCGAGCCAAGAATCGAACTCATGAGAGCGCCTCTGGGCGAACTCCATGGCGAGATCTACGAGGCGTTACGAGGGCGATACCGTGGCGCATTCGAGCTTTCGCGTTCTTCTGCGGTTGATCTCCGTGCAATGGGGCAGGTGATCATGTATCTGCTTGAAGCTGCCACGAATCCCGGCCTACTAGTTGCCGGCAGCCACCGGTACGATCCGATTCAGTTTCGCCACCCTCCCCTTGAGATACCCCTCGAATCTCCACTTGAAGAGCTCCTCGAGCAATATCGCCACTACGAGATTCCCTGGAAATTGACTGCTGTTGAAGAGATAGTGGCAGCAAATCGAGCGCTTGGGAGAAAGACACTCGTATGGTCTAATTTCGTGCGCAACCTCGAGACGCTCAAACATCACGTTCTCGCAGATCATAATCCCGCCATGATACATGGCGGAGTGACTGACGATAGAGACTCTCAGCTAGCGCGATTCCGCGACGACCCAAACTGTTGGGTGCTCGTGGCTAACCCGGCCGCAACTGGTGAGGGAGTAAGTCTACACCAGGTCTGTCACGACGCGGTCTACCTAGAGCGGACGTTCAACGCGGGTCAGTATCTGCAAAGCGTGGATAGAATCCACCGTCTGGGACTCCGACCTGATGACGAGACCCGAGTCAAGATTCTTGTGAGCGAGGAGACCATTGATCTCGTCGTAGACTCGCGAATTCGAGTAAAGACCGACAACCTGGGCAAGATGATGAATGATTCGGGATTGGTGGTGATGGCGTTACCAGGCGCCTTCGAAGAGGGGCTGGATGACGAGCTGGACTTTGGCACGGACAATGACGACCTACGGGAAGTAGCACATCATTTGACTGGATGAAGACGAGTTGGTGCGGGATTGGAGTCTTCCAGGCCAACACATGCTTCGCGCGTGCGCGCACGTTCTGAGGCTGCTTGGCGAGTCTGGCGCTACACGGAGGGAACTCGAAGAATCGTATTCTGCTGTGGCCTCCGGTGGGATCTTCACCTCTGAGACATTCCGAGAAGCACAAGCGTATCTCCTGGATCAGGATTATATCCGCCTCGACCAAGGCCGCATCAAGAGGAACCTCCCGGAGCAAGTAAGCCTGGTTGCCGAGGATCAAGGAGCGGAGCAACTGGCGCGATGGATCTTGCTGAAACACCCTCCGCTTTGGCTTCGGAACGCCGTCTCCAATGGCACCTTGAGCACTGAACTCATACCTTCCGAAGTCGCGGATAGACTCGAGGGAATCTTTCCAAGCGCTGCAGAAAGAGAGGCGATCCTTCTCGCGGCCGCCCAGCAACATGATGATGCCATGTCGTTAGCGGCAGGCGCGTTGGGTGAAGAGCACGTCTCGTCCGAGTGTGAGCGATGGCTGCGCGAAACCGGTCGTCCGGACCTAGCCGCTCAAGTCCAGAGAGTAAGCCTTGTTTCCGATCGCCTTGGGTACGATGTCAGTGCGCCTGACCTAGGCGGCACAGCGCGTCAGCTCGAAGTGAAGGCTTGCTCTGGCCCAGGACTACGCTTCTTCTTGACGAGGAATGAATTCAATGTAGGTTCGAAGTTCCTAACGTGGTCGCTAGTTATTGTAAGGGTGGACCTTAGAACACAAGAAGCAACTGTGGCGGGCTGGTGTTCCGCCAGTGCCATCAAGGATTTGTTACCCACAGATCGAGACGACAACGCCAAGTGGGAAGTCGCAATGGTAAGACTCCCAGCGGACGCACTCCACCCTGGACTCCCAATCCAAACCGCCACTCTAGGGCACTAGGGCATTGGCCCGCGTAACTATGTCCGACATCAAACGGCGCAGTTCGGCTCGCCCAAATCCGGCCTTCACCCGGGTCAGTCCAATGACGAACCTCCCCAGGCTTTCGACATCGATCGAATCCGCGAGTCCCTCGGCCTCCGTGAGCTGACACGCTCCCGCTAATCGCTTTTCGGGAACAATTAGAACGCACAGCATTTCATTGGAAAGGACCGCCCTGCATCTCTTGAAAACCCAAGGTGTGGGAATGTCAGCCGCTATCAGTGCCGTGTCCTCGATTTGCAGGTCAGCGCGAGCCTCAGAATCCTCCAATGGCGCTGCGATTTTGTGTTTCTCGGCCAATAGGACATCACACGATGCGGCAAGTATGCCAACTGCCGCACGATTCCAGTCGTTGATTTGACCGGTCAGTAGATCGGCCCACTGCTCAACTTGCATGACTCCTGCGCTTCTCTCCGAGAGCAGAACGCGAGGTATGCTGACCCTCGAGAGTTCGTTCAAGAGGACGTTTGTTACGAGCCATTCTTGCATCACGTCTGCGATCTGACCGCGGCGCCCCGCATCACGCCCGTCCTCCTCATGGATCCGATTCAATCGCGCTGCGAGTCGCCTAGCCGCTGCTGGAGTTGATCGGCTCGTGCGTCCCGCCTCGCTGCCTAGAGAGCGCGCACTTGTGGCGAATCGAGCGACGATCAAATCACCGCTCGCCCCACTCATCCCTGAGATTTGGCCGCCGCCTGGCGTCAAATAGTGACTCTCCCTCACGGGCCAGTTCGCCCGGAATCGCTCAATAACATGAAGGCCAGCGTTCGGAATCCCGATCCGAGAACGATATCGGTCAGGCTCGGCCTCATACCATTCACGGACGATGGATATAGCTTTCTCATTATTCATGTCGCGACCCAACTGTCCGTCGCAGCGAAGGTCTTAAATGGCCCATCATACCTCAGAATCGAGCACGGCGAGGATCTCCTTGCAGTAGCCTTCAATGATTTGACGCTCGTAGTCGTTCAGCGTCTCAACGCGATTGTGGGACAGTGGCGTTCTGACCTTTCCAAGGAACTGGGCCCTCTGGGACCAATAGGCCTTGTCCTTACCAAAGACGGATGAAAAGGTGGCCCATTCGGCGAATATTATCGAGAAGAGATCCATCGGGTAAGTGTAGTCAACCAACCTCGATGATGCCCGTTCACCGAACTGTGCCTGCTCCCGTTGGTGAGCTCTCTTGCACTCCTCGAATATGGATTTCAGGTTGGGCCGCGATCTTTCGAGCTTCCGCACCCAATCATCGCCGTATTGCTCGATCAACTTGGAACCGACGATCCTACGGAGGGCAAGTTCAGTCGCTTGCCAAGTAGGCCAGATGTCGACGGTACGGGCTATGAGCCGAAGATAATCCTCGAAATGCGCAGAGAACCCTGCGTACGTCCCGTCAGGACGGCGATGGATCATGCCATACTGTCGAAGTTCGTTGATCTGCGCCTGTGTCGCATCAAAGCTTGGACCGAACAGGACCTGAAGAGCTGCGCTGAGCGTCTCGTCTTCACGCAAATGGTCGATCAAGTGATCGTAGTGTTCTATGAACTGCTGCTGGATAGCTTGGGCCGCTTCCTCGAGATCGATGCCTCCATCTGGCAGCGCTCTATCGGCAACTTTGTATCCCAGAACATCGAGAAGGTACGGAATGCCGCCGCAGTAGTAGGCAAATCCCTCTCTTTGCTTTCCCGTGAAGCTCATACCCGCCGAATCCAGCCTTGAGAAATACTGATCCAAGTCAGGTTCCAGAAACGGCTCAACGTAGTGCTTGAGGAATATGCCATCGAGCGTTGAAATGGATCGGGCCTGGAGTTCGATATCTCGGATCGCGCGTCGCGACGTAGTCACGAGTGTCACCCGCCATTCTGGTCGGTATGACAGTTCACGTAGCATCTGAAAGCCGCTGATGTCATCCTTGAACAAATGACGTGCGTGGTCAAACTCATCAAGTACGACCACCACCCGGACTCCGGATTCTCGCACCTTCTGGAAGTATCTCTGAATGGATCGGTAGGAATCCGCCCTTGAAGCTCCGACCTGAAGGGCCTCCTTGACCGTTTCCTCGTCTATACTTGGAATGGTTGACCCAAGGAGCCCCAGTCCTCCCTGACAGCCGATCACAAATTCCCTGAAGACATCGGAGGCACCATCGAAGATTGCGAGATTCATCCAAACAGGCACTACCTTGTTCTTCAGGAGCTCTTGCCCCCGGGCCATAATACCTTGATATGCGAGACTGCTCTTGCCGATCCGCGGCTGGCCGACAATGGCGAGGTTACCGGGCTCAGTAGGCTGCAGGACTCGGGTGTCGATCGCTCGCAAGCCCTCTAGTCGCCCAACGAATCGGTCACCGCTTACGATGTTGCCGTGACCGGCAAAGGGGTTTTCACGTGCCGCGGTCATCGTGAATGCCCACCCTTGCGCCGCGTGGCACCCGGTCTATGGATAGTCGTGCCATAGTCCACTCCGTCGTCACGCCTAGGCCGGTCAGGCATACAGGTTGTCGGCTTCCGGCGCAGGCGCTCTGGCGGCGAACCCCTCGTGGGCAACCAGCCATTCTCGGAACAAGCCCACCCTTATCCTATAGAATTGTCCGGGATCGCGCTCCAGCACCTCCCGCCCCACGAGATCGTTAAGGACGTCATCGAGAGCCGCCGTCGTGGTGCATACAATATCGGCGCGGCGACACGAGCCACCCTGGAAATTGCCGGCAACGGCCTTCAACACAGCGAGAGAGTCATCGTCGCTTATGGCGTCTGGCGAAGTGTCGCCGGAACTGATGAGACTCTCGAACTTGTCGCCGCCAAGTGCATTTACTCCATAGATGAGCTCCTCTTTCACCTGCTCGACGTCAGCTTCAGTCACGACCGGGGTGCGTTTTCGGTTCATGTATTCCACCAGCAGGCTGCAGATTATCTGAATGTAGAACGGGTTCCCAGCCGTAAGATTCAAGATTCGACCGATCGCTCTTTCACGGTATCGGCTCTTCCCCTTGCGACCCCCTATACGAATAGGTTCATCGATAAGTTTGGTCGCGTCTTCTGGATTCAGGTAGGTCACCCGCTCATCTTGGGTGGTGCCGAATTCGTTGGGAAATCTCTGCTTGAACTTAGGCATAACATCTTGACCAGCCATCGCCACGCTGAAGTAGTTCCGCTGAAGGAGGGCTTTCCAGTTCCTCATAAACGTCTCCGGCATTGCCCCCTTCATAATGTAGCCGTATACGTATGAGAACTCGTCCATCATTAGCACAACGCGAATGCCGCGCCAGTCCGCTGATCGACCTGTCCTCCGGCGAAACTTCTCGAACATCTCATTGAAACAGCTAATCGGGCTCGGGTGTTGGAAGAATTCGTCCGCAGTCGGAAACGCTAGCTCCAATGATGCAGCCCCGGACTCCTCACGATCTTCAATTGCATATCGCAACTGACACAGGATCTCCCAAAGTAGCTTCTGGAGAAGAGGTGTGGATGATGACTCGTCTAAGAACAACCCAATGTTCCCGAGATCTACCACCAATATGTCGTCGCTATCCATGAGCCATTCCTTCAAGTGAAACAAAATTGAAGACTTCCCGGCCCGCTTCTGTCCGAAAATGACGACGCTCTTACTCTGTGTGCGGGACTCCTGAATCGCCTGGCCGAGCCTTTCAATGAGCTCTCCGCGCCCGTAGAACATATGCGGATCCCCCACGACGCCGCCCTCAGCGTACGTCGCGAATGGGTTAGCAAACTCTTTGAACTCCTCGTCACCGTACAGACCGATTGATAGTGCCATCACGGATGTTAGTGCGATCTGCTTCTCATTATGGTATTGTGCGTAGACCGGGAAAGTGAAAGCCCGCCGGTCGGCTGCGAGACCCGACACCCTCAGCGGAATCCTGACCACTTTAGACTCTCCTCCAGCTAATGAGCCGACGCGCTTCAACTCTGGATCACCTAACTCGAACATGTCGGGATCCTCCTGAACCACCAACTCGACCGATTGGGCTGGACGGCGACCAGGTGCATTCTCGACTGCTAGCTGGGCTTCAATGTTCCCACTCTCGTCCGGGAGGTAAGTCTCAACCGCAAGTCGGATAGAGAGCCTTGGGGGTGCCAGAACAGTATCGGCCGCCTTCTCTCGTACCCTTCGTTGCCACTCTTCCAAAGCACTTCGGGCGTCAAGATGATTCGGCTCCGACGCCAGGACTTGTGTCGCCAAGTCTATAGCGGTCGCATGATAGCCTTCCTTTGCGTGCTTGAGTGCCAACTGAAAGGTCTGTTGCGGAGTTCGTGGCTGGTCAATTGTCATGGCGACTCGGCCCTTGGGACCTTCTGAGTACGAGAAGGCGACCGCGAAACGCTCTCCTGATCTCAAAGCGTGAACGCGGTCGAGCAGGTCCGAGTCGACGATTGCACTGTGATGAAAGAAGTAGGTGTGACCGTCTAAGCCGCGAATGAAACCGTAACTGCGATCGGTCTTGAAGCCATAGACGTTGCCTTCAAGTTGTTGGGCTACGGTACTTGGGAGTGGCTTTGGCGGCTCCGCATCTTGGCGAAGCTCAGACAGAGGTTGTTCATCGGCGGACAATCCTTCTATCAAACGGTCAATTGCACGGGACGCTAGCAGTTCTCGAGACACGCCACTCAATCTCTGCCGAACAATCTCGGTAGCCAGCTCACGATTACCGGCAACTTTCAGCAGATACACGGTGGCCTCAAACACCAACGTCCCCGAGCGTTCATCGGTCGGTCGGCTTGTCAGTATGCTGGCGAGGGCGTGGTATTGTCGGGTCTTCTCCACCGAGTGAATGAACGCTCGCCAAGTCTCGGAACTGTCACCAACGGGACTATGTTCGAATGACTGCCGCAGGGCACGGAAGGCTAGTTCAGACTCCCCCATCTGAAGTGCGAACGCAGCCAGGTTGCGCACGTCGCGGACGTCACCTGAACCATCAGCCAAACGCTGGGCGTCCCCTAATGCACTCTTGCTGGGTCCCGATAGAAACCTGAAGTACACTGCGTGGCGCGCGACCGCGACCGAGGAGGGAAACCGCTCCGCCAGTGTATTCAGCTCCCTCGATATCGGTTGTATGCGGCCGAATTTTGACTCCACTTCATTGACTTTTTTCGCGTAATTGTACTTATCCCTTAGCCGCTGAAGAATAGCGCCCACCTGAGATAACGCACGACGGTCTAGTTCTCCGGATGGAATACGGAAGTCGGGGGGTTCCGGATCGATGGCGAGCTCTTCTGGCTTCAGCTCCAGCCGCCTCACGATTTCACCGAGTTCCTTCGCGGCGTCTTCCCCACTTGCCTCAGAGGGTGCTTCCGCCTTCGCCGCTTTAGCGGCCTGCTTCTCAGCAAGGTGCCATGAAGAGATGAACTCTATAACAACAGAGGTGCTACCCGAATCTCCCTCCAGGGTAATGTGGTCGAGCCCGATATCAGTCAGAGTTCCCGAAATATCTCTGCCGTCTCGGAGATGGAACGTTACTCTGGAGCCCAGGCTGACCTGGCTGGTAATGGCATCGTGCAGAGGCGATGACATCTGGTGCTGCATCCTCGAAAATTAGGCTTGATCGGCGAGGTCCTGTTCGGGACTCCCACAGATTGACGAATAACACAGCGACCCGCTTCCTGTCAATCGACGACACCGTCTCATGTCCCGCCGTCAGCCTCGACATTTGGGCTATGAGCAGCGATAGCTCTGGGCAGACAAACCTCACTAGCACGACTGGTGCGTCTGAAAATCTTCCCGCCTGGTCGCCGGTGCCGTAGTCGCCGCCGGCTGCGGTAGCAACGCTGCGATTGTGCCCCAGGACTTGGCGGCTGTCAACGGGGCCTGGGCACCGGACGGTTCTCGGCCGATGAGAGCTACGCCCTGAACTCTCGAAGGAGCTTGCGTAAGGCCCCGGTACGCTCAACAACGGGCTGCTTGAGGTCAACAACGCGACGTTCGTAGACGAAGCGACCCCGGAGGGACTTCGTCATTGTTTCGGCAAGCCAGCTCGCCACACGATCGCGACTTCCGTTCAGGGCAACGGCATCCGACGTGTACGCATGTATGAGGAGGGCCCGCTTTTCTGGATTCTCCCTGAGCCACGGCCAGAGCTTGGCAACGTTTCCTTCTGGGTGATGTTGTCCCCTCTCAATCTCAAGCACGAGCAATATATCGTCGCCGAGCCAGGCATGCCGATCACAGTGTCCCCACTCACCGCCTTCCACCCCGCGAAAACTGTACTGTCCGCTGAACGGCACATGGAGCACATCTTCGAACACAGCGGCGACCACCTGCTCAGTTTCCGCCGTGGATCGCTTCGCCGAACCGCTCCGTGCCATCGGGGAAGACGCCAGCGGCCCTGCTGATTCACGGGGACGTTTCGGCTGGGAAGCGCCGCGCCTGTGACAAGAGGGCTGACGCTGCACGGGGCCGATGAACCACTGCCCATGTGATCTGGGCGGGTCCTGCCATGCTCCCCAGATCTTATGCCCCCGCAATAAATCCCGCAGCGGTTTTCCAGGCGTGTCCGTCTCGTCCCGCAGCAAACCAGCCTCCGCTAGCCACCGATTCGCCTCGATTGCCGTAACCCTCTCGAGTTCTTCCCGGTGCCTCCGGGCCTGGATGTACCTGTTAATGGCATCTAGATCGGGCATGCGATGTCGTCTCGCTTACCGGCTGGGCGGCTTTTAGCACTCGCCCGCCGCGATTGTGCGCCAGGACTTGGCGGCTGTCAACGGGTCGCGATCCGCTGAGATGGACCTTTGAGTAGTCTATAACTGGACTGGGTTCGCTCAGGGCCCAGCTCTGTGGGGCACAACGTCTAGGCGTGGATGTTTGGGAATCACGGGGTCGTAGCGGATTTGTCGAGAAGCCGAGACGCTGCCCCATGGAGGTTGACGTGGAAAGGCAGCTGCCGCAATCATGGCTACCTCGCCTGTCAGAGTCGATCGCGGACCTATATCACCTAGGTGCCAATGTTAGATACCTACTATTATCTATCGTAATCAGCACTGAATCCCAGGACACCCGGATTACCAGTACTGAGCCCTAAGACTCCCGCCCAGCAGACGGACTGGACTGCAGCTCGGTGCGATGGTAGCTTCGGCCTTGGCCACGATATCCACGATCAGGCTCACGGAGGACAGCCATGCGCATCGGCATCCACTCGATCGTTGAGGGCACCAATCTCGAAGGGGCCATCCAGCAGGTAGTCAAGGCCGAGGAAGAGGGGTTCGAAAGCATCTGGTTCGGTCAGGGACTGGGAGCCGATGCCCTCACGGTTATAGCCCTGGCCGGACAGAAGACGCAGCGAATCGAGATCGGCACCGCTATCGTCCCCACGTACACTCGCCATCCCTTCCTCATGGCCGAGCAGGCGTTGACGGTGCAGGCAGCGACGGGCGGACGCTTCACGCTGGGTGTTGGGCCCTCACACCGGCCTGTGATAGAGGGGGTACTGGGTCTGTCTTACGACCGACCCGCCCTACATGTTAGGGAGTACCTCACAGTCCTCCGCGACCTCGTCCAGGACGGCCGAGCTAGCCTAAGCGGAGAGCTATACCGTGTGTCCGGGGCCCTGTGGATGGCGGGGGCCGAGCCGTGCCCCATTTTGGTGGCAGCGCTGGGCCCGATCATGCTCAAGATCGCCGGAGAGCTCACTGACGGCACGATCACCTGGATGACGGGGCCCAAGACGGTGGAGACGCACATCGTGCCCCGCATCTCCGCCGCGGCCGGGTCCGCCGGCCGGCCCAGCCCGCGGGTGTGCGTGGCGCTCCCCATCGCTGTAACGGCCGATGTCGATGCCGCCCGCCAGCGCGCCGCCGGCATCTTCCAGATGTACGGGCACCTGCCCAACTACCGGCGAGTACTGGACAAAGAGGGGGTGAGCGGCGCGGAAGACGTGGCGATCGTCGGCGGCGAGCGCGAGGTCGAGAGGACGCTCAGGGCCCTGGCCGACGTGGGGGCAACCGATTTCTTGGCGGTGATGTTCCCGGCCGAGGACGATGCGCGTGAGTCAATCGCTCGAACCCGCGTCTTCCTCCAGAACCTGATCGGCAAGGTCTAGCACTGGGCCGGTTGGCACGAGTCTCACGCTAGTACCAAAATGGGCTCAACGACTGCCAGTGCTGAGCCCTAGGGGTCACGGCATGTGCGCGACTCGCATTACCATTGGTACAAAGATGGGGGTAATGTCCCGTGTCAGACTTTCTGAGACAGTCGTAGATTTGAGGTAGTAGGGTCGTGACGAAAGGAAGTCAGCATGGGACGACCGCTGAAGTGGACCGTTGAACAGAAGTTGCCGCTGGTGCTGAGCATCCTCCGCGGCGAAGGGTCGGTGGCGGAGATCGGCCGCCACGAGGATGAGCCGAAGCAGGATCTTGGACGTAATTAGAGTTTCCTCTTTCGAGACCTACGTGTGGTTGACGACGCCCGCAGCCGCAGTTGTGGCCTTCTTTAGGACCGCCGGCAGCCATCGTGATTCGGCCATATCTATGACCGCCCACGAGGCTTCCCAGAATCGGCACTCGTTTTCTTCGTCGTCTGAATCGTAATCGACACCGTATGTCGACATCACCGAAGTGATCACATCTTCCGGCACAAGGTAGACTCTCGAACGCCCCTGCCGGATGAAGTAGCTGCCGAACTCACCGCTGTTTGGATCATGATATGCCAACACGAACCACAGCGACCTATATCGCCGCGAGATCTCACGGAAGTGATCGTGGCCGTCATCATTCCGCACCTGGAACACGTACTTCTTCTTACTCAGGCCGCGTCCCAGCGTCTCCATCCGCTCAGCAAGAAGGTCTTGGCCTTCGCCTTCCAACATATCCGGCTCGAAGAGCGATGACGGGCGCGTTCGCGCATGGCGGCTCAACTCGACAACGTCAGGCCGCTGGCCAACCACGATAAGGCGCGCGTTACACCAGTTGGCCACTGTCTCAATCCTCCGTACCGCGGCGTTGGATGGCTTCTGACTCTCTTGCACCAAGGCCCATGTCATTCTCGGGCAGGCTCTTCTGGGATCGATGGCGCAGCTGAGAAAAGCCTACGTTGTCCCCCGTCGCATAAAGCCATTTTACGGCATCGTCAAGTCCATATACTACGTTGCGCTGTCGTTACACAATTCCCGGCGGCGACGTGCCCACCGGGTCCCAGCGCAAGCACAGCGCGCATCACGCAGGGACGACGAATATGAGAGCCTCCAGCGAGGCGACAGGAGAGGCCCCCGCCCCTCACCGTTGACACCTTCCCCGCCGGGGCGCACAATCGCGG
>SDBV01006698.1_pt1 | contig 15877 bp, 12 predicted proteins | sample 2277081 | NCBI WGS metagenome assembly SDBV01 (sample SAMN10402039, study PRJNA504765) | marine sediment metagenome | isolation source: marine sediment core GS10_PC15, 223 cmbsf | place: Arctic Ocean: Southern Knipovich Ridge | collected 2010
TGCCCCGCGAGGACTCGAACCTCGAACCTCCTGGTTCAGAGCCAGGCGCTCTCCCCGTTGAGCTACGGGGCAACGTGGTCGCCCTGTCTGGAATCGGACCAGAGCCTCGTGGTTCAAAGCCACGCGTGATGCCACTTCACCACAGGGCGATGGCGGGTCGACCCCGATTCGAACGGGGAAATCCGGCTTTGGAGGCCGGCGGTTTGCCGCCTGAGCCTATCGACCCGCCTTCATCATTCTGGTAGCGGGGGAGGGAGTCGAACCCTCGGCCTCCGGGATATGAACCCGGCGTTCTTCCGCGTTGTTAGGACCGCGATCTTCGAGACCGCTCCGCTCTCAGATCGCTCAGCAGCCCGAGACCGGAGGGCCTTCGAGGGCTGCGCTCATAACAGACAGTCAGGCATGATACCGTTTCATCATCCCGGAGCTTCATGGTGGGGAGGGCCGGACTCGAACCGGCAACGCCGAGGTCTTCGGCCTCGCGCTCTACCTTTGGAGCTACCTCCCCACGCGTTGTTCTCATGGCGGGGCGTACGGGATTTGAACCCGTGGTCTTCTGATCGACAATCAGACGTGTTGACCGGGCTACACCAACGCCCCGCTGGTACCCCCAGGAGGACTCGAACCTCCAACCTTCTGGTCCGCAACCAGACGCTCTGTCCTTTGAGCTACGGGGGTACGTGCGGCTATTCCGTTTTCAAAGAGCGGCTCGTATGCTGGTGCCGGGAGGGAGAGTCGAACTCCCACGGGTGTTACCCCACCAGCCTCTCAGACTGGCGCGTCTACCTGTTCCACCATCCCGGCGTACGCTCATGGTGGGGGCAGGAGGACTCGAACCTCCGCAGTCCGAAGACACCGCGTTTACAGCGCGGCGGAATTGCCGCTATCCGATGCCCCCACTCGTTTCTTCCTGGTGCGCGGGAGAGGATTTGAACCTCCACGGGATTGCTCCCACATGGTTCTGAGCCATGCGCGTCTACCTGTTCCGCCACCCGCGCGTATGGTGCCGGGCAGCTTGCGTCCGGCTCCGCCGGTGCCCGACTGAATGCCGGGGACAGGACTCGAACCTGCACGCCGCAAGGGCACATGCTCTTAAGGCATGCGCGTCTACCATTCCGCCACCCCGGCACTGGTACCCCCGCGAGGACTCGAACCCCGAACTCCTGATCCGAAGTCAGGCGTGATGTCCATTTCACCACGGGGGCGACTGAAACCTGGAGCCCCCGGCAGGACTCGAACCCGCATAGCGAGGTTAGAAGCCTCGCGTCCTCTCCATTGGACGACGGGGGCGCATCGATAGCTCCCTTTCGGGAGGAGCCGTATTCACTTGTCAAAGAGCTACTGCCGTCTGGTACCCACGGCGGGATTCGAACCCGCGATTGCCTGATCCACAATCAGGCGGCTTAGGCCGCTTGCCCACGGACCTCACCTGCGGTGCCGGGCCGCTTGCGTCCGGCTCCGCCGGTGCCCGACTGAAGGCCAGGCCGGGCGTCTTGGGGATGTTTGCGGGTGCTGCTGTGCTGGTATCCCGGCCGCCCTGGCTGCCCCTAGGCTATCGTGCTACTGCATGCACGATGCAAGGGGGGCGAGTTGCCCGGGTTCTCTGACCCGATACCCGCCAGCTGCCGCTGATACCATTTGCGAAATGATTGGGCATCTGTCCCAAGCAGCGTGACGGGTACGCCCCCGGCTGGGGCGAAGGCGCAATCTTCCCCCAGCACCGGGCGGCAACCGTCTAAGACGGTTGTCATCCGGGCGGAGGCGACGGCTCGACTGAGCTCGCCGAAGTCTGCTCCCGTCATTCGCTGTCTGAGCACCATGCCCATGACCTCACCTGCTGTCCTGTATATCCAACGTCGCCGACCCCGCAACGGTTCGGACAACTTTCTTTCCTTTTCTTGGGACCGCTCGCAACGCGTGCAGAGAGTCCGAGCGGAGCTGTATGCTCCTCTGTGGAGTGTTCACTACCTGCGCTGTCCGGCAAGGCAACCCGCAAGCTGGTAGACATGCACTTCTCGGGCCCGGGCGGGAAGGGCACGATGTCAGGTGCGGCACGGCGGTAGTTGCTCTGCGGTCCGGCCTCTGATCTCAGTGAGGCGGACGGGCTTGCCGCGCCCATGCGACCACGCTAAGGTGCACGAAGGGCCCCGCGCATGCCTGGCTGCCTGTCGGTGGCCACGCCGCGGGTGAAGTGGTACAGGACGGAATGGCATGGCGCGCCACGCCCGAGAGCCCAAGCGCCCCTCGCGCGGCGGAGCCCTCCCTCCGGATGACGGGTCTCGCGGGGCTGCCAGCCCCGGGTTCGGGCGCAGCCTTCCACCTCGGTCCGGCCGATGGCTTGCTCTCTCCGCGACCGTAGCCGCTGCTCTCGCTGCCCTGGCCGGCTGGTCCTACCTCGCAGCCCTCCGTGCTCGTAAGCGGGTCGAAGATGCGGAGCAACGCGAGGCAACCCTCAGGCACGAACTGCTCGCCGGTCGGGACCTCGCCGAACGGCGGCTCGAAGAGGCCCGGCGGGAGCGCAGCGAAGCCCTGGCTGCCGCGGCGCAGGCGCGAGCCGATGCGGAAGAGACCCTTGCGGCCCGCGACCTCGCCGCGCGTGAGCTCGAAGGCGCCTCCAGGGGCAAGCGCGAGGCCCTCGCCGCGCTCGGGCCCCAGTCCTACGTTGATCGGATACTCCAGGCGCAACTGTGCTGGAAGGAGAACAACGTCCCCCTCATGTGCGAGCACCTCGACGCCTGCCCGGCCGGCCTCCGCGGCTGGGAGTGGGGAAGGCTTCATTACCTCGCACACCAGGACGCGCGGACGTTCGCCGGGCAGAGCCGCGTACTGTGGGGCGTCGCATACAGCCGCGACGGGAAGCTCATCGCCACGGCCGGCGCGAACCCGGACCTCGTCACGATCTGGGACGCCGCGACCGGTGAGAAGCTGAGGACGATCCCAAAGCACGATAAGATAGTACGCTGCGTCGACTTCTCGCCCGACGGCCGGAGGCTCGCGTCCGGGAGCAGCGACCGGACCGTGAGGATTTGGGACGTGGAGACCGGCCGCGAGTTGCAGAGACTCGAAGGACACAGGAGTTTCCTCATGTGCGTGGCCTTCAGCCCGGACGGGAAGAAGCTCGTCTCGGGGGCCGCCAATGACAAGGCCGCCATCGTATGGGACGCGGAGACCGGTCGGAGGATCGCTACACTCGCTGAACACGAGCACTGGCCCACCGGCGTCGCCTTCAGCCCCAACGGCGGGCGCCTCGCCACAGCCGACGACTACCGGATCAGGATCTGGGACACCGGGACGTGGGGCCTCCTCCTGACGCTCAGAGAGAACGAGGCCATGCGCCTGACCTCCATCGACTTCAGCCCGGACGGCAAGCTCATCGCGTCCGGAGACGGCAAACGGCACGTAAAGGTCTGGGACGCACTGACCGGGCGTCAGCTCGTCTCGGTGGTGAGGGGCCACGAGAAAAGCGTCTCGTCCGTGGCCTTCGGCCCCGACGGGGAACGCGTCGCCTCGGGGAGCTCGGACAGGACGATCAGGCTCTGGGACGCACGAACCGGGAAGGCGGTCGTCACGATCAGGGGGAAGGCATCCGTGCACGACATCGCCTACGGTCGGGGGGGGGCGACCACGTCGCCTCTGTCGGCTGGGGCCGCGAGGTCAGCATCTGGCCCCTGGGAGGTGACCGTGGGGTGAAGTGGTCGAGCGACTTGCGGATCGAAATCCGCGCCCCTCGACAGCCCACACCTCGCATGTGAATCAAGGCTTACGGTCAGCTATGATCTTCCCTCGTTGGGGGGATGCTCATGGCAAAGCCAGACGATATCGAGAAGCTGCCGCTGCCAAAGAGCTGGCCAAGGCTGGCCAGGCGAGCCCTGGTACTCGTGAACTCCATGCTCAAAACTCCCTTCGACATCGAGCTTGGCCGCCGACTCGACTGCGCGTCCCGTCACGCGCGCGAACATGCCGACCACGAGCGGCTCCGCCTCGACAGCGACTCCGACCGCGAGGCGCTCGTTCTTTATGACCGCATCGCTTGCAGGCGCTCCGCGCTACGCTCTGCTAGCGATGCGAGACCGGAGGGTCCTCGAGCATTGCGGTCCTACTCGAGCTCAAGGCGCTCAATGGCTGGACAGCTGTGCAAACAGCTGAACGCTTTCTCCTCGACGAGAAGACCGTTTGCCGCTGGATGAGAGAGCTCGCCGAGGTCGACGAGGAGAGACTCCTGGCTATCCAGCCGCCGGTCAACAAGTTCCCGGACTTCGTGGACCGCATCATCGCACGCATGGTCGTAGCTCTGCCGCGGCCTACGAAGCGGAAGATCGCCGTCCGCCTGGCCAGGGCCGGGCTCCACATCTCCGCATCGGCGGTCTACGACCGAATGAAGGCTCCGCCCGGACCTGACTCCGACGCTGCCGCAGCGGAAGAGACGCTTGTGTCAACAGTGGAGCGAGCGCAGCTCGCGGAACGGAGTGCAAGCTTGGCCATTTGCCTTGGCCTTCGCTCGAAGAGTCAACGGCGTGAATCTTGCACCCCGCTCCGGCGGCTTCGCACGCCTCCGCTGTGGCCCTCCCACATCCCGACAGATTCAGGAGTTCCTCGATCGGGCTTTCGAGGTCACGGGCGTCAAGCCAAAGTACGCCGTCACGGACAAGGGGAAGCAGTTCGACTGCCACGTCTTCAGGAAGTGGTGCAAGCGGCGCAAGGTCAAGCCGCGATACGGGGCGGTGGGGAAGTACGGCTCTATCGCCGTCATCGAGCGCTTCAACCGAACACTGAAGCACGAGGGGCTCTTCCTGATCTCAATCCCTTTCTCGCTCGACCGGATGCGTGAGGAGGTGCGGCTGATCATTGAGCACTACAATCGATTCCGGCCACATCAAGGCCTGACGGGCCGCACTCCCGACGAGGTCTGCTTCGACCGCGAGCCCGCCATCGAGAAGCCGCGATGGGAACCGCGGGCCAAGTGGCCGCGGACGAGCGGGTGCGCCGCGCCATACGTCCCGGTGAGAGGCGAGTGTGGCACGCGCCTCGAACTCAAAGTGTCGCTCCTGGAGGGCCGAAAGCACCTGCCCATCTTCAGGCTCCGCGAAGCAGCCTGAGATCGTCGCTATTCTCGTTTCAAAGAGCTGCTCACCTCGCGGGCGAGGTCAAAGTCTGTTCTCACGCCAACGTCTGCTGTCATTCTGCAGCGGCGCAAGTCGCTAGTCCACTTCAGGGGCCGTCGTTATCTCCGGCATCATCTGTCGGCCATTCCGTCTGTGATTCTAGCCATTTGCGCAGGGCCTCGCCGGGGAAACGCAGGTTCCCACCTACCTTGACGTGCGGGATCTTCCCCTTGCTGACCCAGTTGTAAAGCGTCCCTGTGGCGATGCCGAGAAAGCGGGCGGTCCATTCGGGCGCATAGAGGGCGTCATCGTCCAGCAAGATAGGAACGTCTTTGGCTTCAGGGAAGGTCAGTTCCGGGGGTACTCTCACGGAGGGCACCGCAAGAGGCGACGAGGTCTCGAAGGCGAAGCGAGGCCGATTGGACTTCACGAACGCGAGGAGCTTCGCCCCGCCACCTTCGACGTCCTCGTCAGTTCTCAGCCGCTCAAGCTTCGGTCCGCCATGCCAGATCGGGTTACCCCCCATGACCTCGCGCCACCGCTCCATAACGCACCGCGCGCAGGGGTGTTCGCCCGTCCACCCCGGCTTACACTGTTCGACGAGCCTCCTCTTGACGACCGGCACCACGAGGACGCTCAGCTTCGCCTTGTGCGCCGAGAGCCTGAGCGGCGGGATGACCTCCTCCGACGCGAGCTTCTCGGCACAGAGCGGGGGCAGGAGGAGCCGCTGGGTTTCGAAAGGCGAGCTCACTTCCCCGTAGGGCCGCGCGCCGTCAAGCTCACCTCCATGCGCAAGGATGATCGTGTCGTGTCTGCTCACTTGGTCCCCGTCCTCTTGAAACCGGGCCCCGCGGAGATGCTAGGTGCTTCACGGAAACTCGGGACCGTCATCTTCTCCATCGCCGCGCGGAGATGTTCCTGGGCCAAATGTGCATAACGCATCGTCATCTGGATCGTCGAGAGCCCCAGGAGCTCCTTCACGCTCGCGAGATCAACGCCACGCATGACCAGGTGTGACGCGAACGTGTGTCGGAGCGTGTGCAAGGTCACGTCCTCGATGCCTGCCCTGCTCGCGTATCTCTTGAGCTCACGGTTGAGGTTGTTCTCACGCGCTGTGCCTCTCTCAGTGGCGAAGACGTAGGGGCAGCCCGGCCGTCTGGGCTGGCGGGCGATGGCCGCCGCCAGATCGCCATCCATCGGGAGATGCCGTTCCTTGTAGGTCTTCGTGCTATCGGTGCCGGCCTCATCCCTATGCCCACCGACCCGGATCAGGCCGCGTTCGAAGTCCACGTCGTCCCATCGAAGATGAATCAACTCACCCTTGCGCACTCCGGTACGAAGGAATGTGTAGAAGATATCGTGATAGACGGTCCCCTTCGCCGCTTGTAGGAGCCTTCGCATCTCATCCTCACTGAGGAATCGAAGGCGTCCCTGCGACTCGCCGCGCAGCTTCCGCGCGCGGGCGAGCGGATTGCGCGGGACCAAGTTGTTCGACAGACCCCAGTTCAAGCATGTCTTGACGGCACCGATCTCGATGTTGATGGTGCGGATGGCGGCGTCTTGTCCTTTCCTGAAAGCGGCATAGCGTTCTACCAGCTCAGGCGTGAGCTTGGCGACGCGCTTGACAGGACACCATGTGAAGAAGTTCCTGAGGGCGGTGTATGCCCTCCGCCAGGTATGATGTGCCCTTGTGCCTTTGAGGGCTTCGAGGTAGCGCGTGATAAGCTCCGCGCATTTCAGCTTCGGATCGAAGAGGCCCAGCTCTCGCGGGACGATACTCGCCCTTACCTGCTCAAGGAGCTTCCTGGCCTCGGTCTTGTTTCGGGCCCTGGTCTTCTTGCGCCTGCGACGACCGCCCTCGTACCAGTCGATCCACCATGTCCCTTGTTTCTGAAAGACACCCACAGGACACCTCCCGCTTGCGGCCTGCGCCTGTACGTGCTAGTATCCCCGTCACGATGGTGCGTGCGTTGTATTGTAACTCGTTACATACTAGTATGTTGCCACCCTAGCTCAGTGGCAGAGCAGCGGTTTTGTAAACCGCAGGTCCCGGGTTCGAACCCCGGGGGTGGCTCCATCTACTCGGCCGCAGAACGACTAACTGCAGCCGTTCCAGGCACTAAGGAAAGAACGTCCACCGTGACGGGCACGGCCACTTGACACGCACGGCTATCGTATCAGGTCAGACTGATGAGGGTATTCTCACTTTGAACTCCTATCATTGCTGGCGTGTCTTGGGATCCTTAGACATCAGGGCTTACTCTCACCACCGTATTTCTCTTTCTGCTTTGCCTTGTGCTCTTCCATACCTTTGCGTTCTCTTTCAATCTTATCCTTGTTCTCTTCGACAAAGGTCCGGGCCTCTTTCAGGCTTCGTTCCATGTCGGAGAGACGAAGTTCCCTCTTGGCCTGCGATCGCTGCTGTCGTCTGTAGTCCCGGGGTGTGGCTTTCGGATTCGCGTAGTACTTATCCGGGACTTCTTCCATCTTCCAGTCGTCGCTGCGCTGTGTCGCAAAAGGCAGATCATTATGATCGGCCGCCTGCAGGTTGCCCATCGGGTTACGTCCCCATGCATAGCGGAAGTGTATCGGCCTGGGAACATGAGGACTGGCAAGGACGATGACCCTGCGATCGGTCTGCGGCCGATTGTGCCTGTCCTTTCCCGTCACCAGCCAGTTTGCCTCGGCAGGCTGGAATCTCCGGTCTTCGCCCGCGATGGCAAAGCCGACGATCGCTCCGTTGTCGACGGCCCTGACATAGGTGTCCATTTTGAGGATGATCCTGCCATCCTCGACCTTCATCTCCGTGTACATCGGAGGCTTCCACTTGATGATATTCATCTCATATTGTGTTGCCAGTGCCCAGGCGGCGGTACGTTCCCCGACCGGAATCTTCAACTGCGGGTGATACCATGAGCGACGCTTGTCGAAGCTGCTGACGAACCCGATATCCTTGTCACCCGCCTTGTAGAAATCCACAAAGGTCCTGTACTGCGCCTCACGGATGTAGATCCCGTCATTGAGCATCTTCTCAAGGTAGTCGTCCCTGGTCTGCGGGGCTCCGGCGGTGCAGAGCGCTATTATACCGAACGCCATCTTCGGATCGTTGAAAACTGCACGCCATGCCCTGATCATCCTGCCGAAGATCTGGTAGTACATCGCAGCGCCGGCGGAACCGCCGCCCAGGGCATTGTTGAATCCCTGGTGGAAGATGGCACCCTTGACCGGAAAGCCTGCAATGGGGGCGATCATACTGCTGTAGCAGTTCCCGGGACGATTATGATCCATCGCGGGGCCGGGGCGCAGGTCGGTCGGGACCTTCCGGTGGGGAGGAATCTCCCTGCCCTGCTTCTTCATGTTCTTGACCCAGTTCTCGAAGCCCTTGATCCGCCTTTCGAGGTCAGCCTGTGGATCGAACTCGGCGATCTTCCTGTCCCACTCGGCGAGTTTCGCCTTCACCTCCAGCGTATCTATCTTCTTCAGCGCCTCAATCGGCGTCCACGTCTCGACGGTCGTGCCGCCGCGGGATGCATCGATCACACCGATGGGCACCTGAGCCGCCATATGGATACGACGGGCGAATACATATCCGATCGCGGAAAGCTCTTTCGCGATATCGGGAGAGCAGACGTCCCAGTCACCCTTGCGGAAATGTCGGCTGGACCAGCCGCTCCATTCGTGAAGTCGCGGGAATCCTCTCTTCTCCCGAGGACCATTCTGAGCGGGGACGGTCAGGATGCGGATTTGTGGATAATTGGCCGAGACGATCTCCAGTCTTCCCTGTTCGATGTGCTGCAATGGCTCTTCCATATTGCTCTGTCCGCCCAGGACCCAGACATCGCCGATGAGGATGTTCTCAAGGGCCAGCGTCTTGTCCTCTCCCTTGACGGTGATTTGCTGGGGCTTGTCATTGGCGGGCATCGCCGGGAAGGTCACTTTCCACGAGCGGTCTCTGGCGGCGACGGCCGTCTGCTTCTGCCCCGCGAAGGATACCGTTACTTCTTGGCCCAGGGCAGCCCATCCCCAAATAGAGATCGGCTTATCGCGTTGAAGCACCATGTTCGACTGGAACAGGTTGTGGACGCAGAGCCCGTCGCCGATAGCAGGGACCTCGATGACATCTTCCCTGGGCATCTTCCTCTTGTCGGCGGCAACTGCAGTCCCCACGATCATGCCGAGAAGCAGGATGGCCAAGCAGTTCAATGATGTCTTGTTTCGCATTTGTTTCCCTTTCGTTTTGTATTGTACGATTCCCTACTTTTCGGAGATGCTCCGCAGCTTTGGATGATCTTTGGCGGCTTCGATGGCCTTGATGGCCGCCTCGACGTCGGCGACTCTCCTGTTGTTGAGTTTGCCTCCGGGAAACTCCCGCCGCTTGACCGCTTCGTTGAAGGAGGTGATCAACTCTTTCAACCCCGGAATCGCGCCCCGAGCGGCCGAGCCATACGTTGTCAGTTCCTTCATGATCCGCCCGGTTCTGCTTTCGCTGCCGTGTCCGCCCTGGGTTTTCGCATAGATGACGCCCGCCTCGATGCCTTCTTTGAAATGGTATTTCGTCAATTGATCTGCCCCCGAACGCGGTACCACCTGACATGATAGTCAGCCCGCCTTCCTGGGCAAGCGCGGCGCGACTGCTTCCGGCGCCGGCGGCCTGTAGCCCAGCGAGCTGTGCGGCCTGAACGTATTGTATTCCACCCGCCAGCGTTCTACGAGCACCTTCGCCTCCAGAAGAGTGTCGAAGACCTCCGTGTTGAGGAGCTCGTCCCGCAGTCTTCCGTTGAACGCTTCTACGTACCCGTTCTCCCAGGGGCTTCCCGGCTCGATGAAGAGCGCCTTCACCCCGAGACTGTGCACCCATTCCGTCACGGCTTTCGCCACGAACTCCGGCCCGTTGCCGGCACGCCGGGAAGCGGCGGCGGAGCCGACGCTGCGCGGTCAGACCTGATGTGCTCCGGCGTGCCCCGTTCGACGAACAGCTCCTTGAGACGCTCCAGCACGTCATCCGACCCGATCCGTCTCTCCACGTCTATCGCCAGGCATTCCCGCGTATACTCGTCGACCATCGTCAGTATCTTGATCGCCCTTCCGTCGTGAGTCCTGTCCATCATGAAGTCGTAGCTCCATACGTGGTTCGGCCGCTCCGCCCGCAGCCGGACGCACGACCCGTCGTTCAGCCAGAGTCGCCTGCGTTTCGACTGTCGCTTCGGGACCTTCAACCCCTCCCTGCGCCACAGACGCTCGATCCTCTTATGATTCACCCGCCAGCCTGCCCGTCGAAGCAGTGCGGTGATCCTGCGGTATCCGTACCGGCCGTACTGCGTCGCCAGGGCCACCATTTCCTCCACGAGCCTCGGCTCATCGTCAGGTACCTTGAGCGCCCGTCGCTGCGTGGATCTCGGCTGGGAGATCACCCGGCACGCCTTGCGCTCCGAAACGTCGAGCTTCTCCTGCACGAGCTTCACCGCTCGGCGCCGCTTCGACGCCGGAACGTCCGGACCGCTTTGCGGAGTTCCGACCGGGGGCTCAGAATTTTGGGTCCGCCACCTCCTTCAGGATCGCGATGTCGATCTGCTGGTCGGCCACGATGCACTTCAGACGGGCGTTCTCCTGCTCCAGCTGCTTGAATCGCTTTGCCTGGTCGAGCTTGAGGCCGCGGTACTCCCGGCGCCATCGGTAGTAGGTGTTCTCGGTGATCCCGAGCTTCCGGCAAACCAGGACCACCTTGGCCCCTTTGGCCGTCTCGACCTCCGCCTCCCTCAACATCCGGATGATCTGTTCGACGCTGTACCTCTTCCTCTTCGCCACCTTTCTCCCCCTGTCCCGGACTTGCCGTTCCCAACTGCTCCCACCATACTAATCCAAATGGTGGCGTCGAGTCCGGGGGGAGGGCCAGTCACAAGCGCTTCGGACACAGGCGCGGGGAATGACATGGTGTCTCGGCGTTATGGACGGGGTGTCTACAGCGCCTGAGCCCATGGGGACGCCTGTCATCAGGCATCGCCCGTTACCGGCGAGACGTTCGAGAAGCAGCAGGTCCTGCTCAGCCCACCGCCGGCGGGGAAACTCAAGGGCGAGTACCCGCTGGGCAGCATTCTATACAACAAGAAGGCAGTTTCTGAATTCGGCCTCAAGGAGGACGAATGGATCCAGCACGTCGGCATTTTCGGCAGAAGCGGAGCCGGCAAGACGAACCTGGTCTTCAAGATCATCGACAACTTTCTGTCCAAACGGAAGAAGTTCCTGATCTTTGACTGGAAGAAGAACTACAGACCGCTCATTTCACACTACAAGGACGAGGAGATCCTCGTCTTCACGGTCGGACGGAAGGTCGCTCCGCTGGCGGCTCGATCTCGTGCTTGGTAAGGAACCTCCTGAAGGCCTTCAGCACCTTCGCATTCGCAGCTATTGCCGGCAGCACGAATGCCAACTCCCTGTACGCCTCGACCATTCTGTTGATCCAGGTGCTGGGCTCGGTTCCCGGCGGCACAATGAGCGGGTTGAAGGGCAGGGGCGAAGGCGGATGGTTAGGTATTATGGTTGGTACAGCAACCGTGCCAGGGGCGAACGCGCAAAGAAACAGGTGGAAGCTGATGAAGCTGAAAGCCCTGCCGGCATTCAGGTCATAGATGTGTCAGATTATCAGCCCAGGCGGCTACCTTCCAAAAAATGGCGGGAGCTCATAAAACAAGTTTGGGAAGTCGATCCGTTTGAGTGTCCCCACTGCGGAGCTGAAATGAAGTTGATCGCGCTGATTGATGATAACGAGGTGATCGAAAAGATATTACGCCACCTGAATCTATGGCCCCGGAATTCTCTGCCGGCGCGTGCTCCACCGGTTATGAAGGGTCTGCCCTTTGCCTGCATCAGCAGGAGCCTTGAATGAAGCCTGCTGCCTATCGGCGTTCCGGACATTCGGGCCTACACGCTGGACGAACTCGCCGAGATAATCACCGGCGGCTTCAGTCAACCCGTTGCGGCATGGTGTAAACGGTGAGTCCGTCAATCGATTTTCTCCTGGCGGGGATGATGGCACTGGTCACATAGGTAACGACGAAACACGTGATGATCCCGACCGTTCCGTACAGGAAGAAGTGGAGTGCGGTATACCTCTGAACGCAGAAGACCGCTACGGCGCTCGTGACGATGCCCACGAAGGCGCCTGCACCGGTGGCACGGCGTGTCAGTATGCCAACGGCAAATAGTCCCGCCAGGCCTCCGAGCAGCAACCCCATGATCGAGATATACACATCCCAGATCGACTTGACCGCATCGCCGAAGTAGACCAGCGTCGCCGCGGCGAGGGTGCCAAACACGCCCAGGACTACCGTCAGCCAGCGGGCGAGCGTGAGAGACTTGTGCTCGGAAACACCCGGCTTCAGCCGCTTGTAGAAGTCGTTTGTAATCGCCATCGATACCGAGTTGATCGCGCTGTCGAGGCTCGACATGGATGCGGAGAAGATGCCGGCGATGACCAGTCCCGAAACGCCCATGGGCAACTGCCGCATAATGAACAGCGGGAAGACCGCATCGTTCTTCATGGTCGGCTCCAGCAGGCACGGGTTCGTCTTGAAAAAGACGTAGAGCGCTGTTCCGACGGAGAAGAACAGGAACCCGGCAGAGATGCCGACTGCGGTGTTGACGTACACCGCCCCGCGGGTCTGCGTCTCGCCCTTGGTGGTCAACCAGCGCTGCACGGTCGACTGATCCGTCGCGCTGTTGAATACCCCCAGCAGGTGGCTGACGACAATGATCCACAGAGCAGGAGTCGTGTAGTCCCAGGTCAAGTGTACCATGCGCAACTTTCCGTCGCCGTAGGCCGTCGAGAAGACGGTCGCAAATCCACCGTCGATACTTGCCACAATGACAATGAGACTCAGCAGCGCCGCGCCCATCAGGACCACCCCCTGCAACACGTCGCTCCAGATCACCGCCTCGACGCCGCCCATGGCCGTGTAGAGCGTGCAAAGCACACCCATGAGAACGATACAGAGATAGACGTTCATTCCGGTCACCGTGGTCAGAGCCAGTGCCGGGAGAAAGAGCACCACTCCCATGCGCCCCACCTGGGACATGATGAAGAGCGAACTGCCGACCCACCTGACGGGCAGATTGAAACGCCTTTCGAGGTACTCGTAGGCAGTGGTCAAGTTCAGGCGGCGGAAGAAGGGAATGACCAAGAGAATGATGACGGGCAGCGTGGCGAGGCCGATGATGCCGGGAAAGAAGAAGGCCCAGTCGGTGGAGTATGCCTTGGCCGGGGCCGCCATAAAGGTTATGGCGCTCAGCAGGGTGGCAAAGATACTGATTCCGGCGGCCCATGCCGGGATGCGTCGACCGGCCAGGAAAAAGTCTTCCGTGCTCTTCTCCCGCGCGGAGAAATAGAACCCCATCAGCACGAGTATCGCCAGGTATGCGATCAGGACCGACCAGTTGAGCACCCCGAATCTGGCGGGAGTCTCGCGGAGGCGGGCCACCAGAATGTCCGGATTCCTCACGCAGGGCCGCAATTCGCCGCTGACGATGAGGATCGTATCTCCCCACTTCACCGTCGGCGCCGTCACCACGCCGCAGGGCATCGAGGCCAACTTCCTCCACGTGTCGGTGATGGTATGGTAGGCGAGAACCTCGGTGGCGAAGCCGGGATGCTCTGAGAGGTCACCGTGCCACTCCGAGCCGTCGGACCCGCTGAAGACCAGGAGGTGCGATTGGCCCGTCGGCTGTGCCGGTGACGGTGCGGCGAGGACGGGGCGAGGAAGGGCGGCAACCCGCTTCCGCTCACCGGCCTGAAATCCGCCCCGCACGTCCCTCTTTCCCGGCTTGAATTGGTACGTGGCCAGCGACGGGACAGTGGTCGGTTTGCCATCCTTGTCGAGGACGGGCCTCGTGCCCCCGAAGAGGTACAGCTTGCCGTCCTGGACGCCGCAGGTCGCCCCCTGGAGTGCCGGACCCTCCCATGGCAGGAGCTCCACCCATTCAGGCTTGCCCCCCCCCGCCCCCTGCGTGGGCTCGCCGGAGAGATCCAACGCCCAGAAATGCTTCTGCGGTTCACCCTCATCCGATTCCGTATACCCCGCGACATAGATGACCTGATCGATCATGCCGGCGCAACGCATCTTCGAGGCCTTCGGCAGCGGCGGCAGCCTCCTATCGATCTCCACCGTCTTGATCTTGTCGTTCCACTTCAGGCGGAATACGTCCGCGTGGTGCGCGCCGCGGCCGTCCGCTTCATCATGGCCGCCAATGCAGACGATGCCGTCAGGGGTGCTTATCGAAGCGCCGTAACCGAACGCGATCGGCAGCTTCACATCGGTGCGTGCCCACTTGTAGCGCTGAGCGCCCTCGAGGTCCTTGCCCTCGAAGGTTGTCTCCGCCTCGCCGCCGGCTTCACCCTCTTTCACCTTCACCAGGACGTAGATGTCGTCGTACCAGATCTTCTTTCCGTCTTCCCAGTAGGCGCCGTCGGCGAAGTTCGCTCCGCCGGCCATTATCAGCACGTCATCGTGGATGCCCGCGAACATTCCCGCCAGACCGATCTGCTTGTCCCTTCCTTCAGGCGGCGGAAACTGAGGCATCCGGCTCCAGGCCAGATGTTCCTTGTGTTTCCCTTTGCCCGCGCCTCCAAGAACCGTCGAAACAATCAGAACCAGGCACACGAATGTCCGCATGACAAGCCGGGCCGCGTTGGCCGCCCAGGCGGCAGGCAGGCCACAGACATGGCGGGATTTCCCGGTAGACAGCGTTTGGTCCCTGCTCTCGAGCTTCATAGTCCCTCCTTCATTCGACGCCTTCATATGTACCGATCTCGCGCACGAGAGACAGGGCGTACTCATAGTTTTCGAGGCTTACCGTCGATGCCACGGAATGGTCCACGCAGTAGATGTAACCGCCGCCTTCCATGGCGACGGGAAGCTTTGATCGGAGTTCTTTTTCGATGTCCTCTTTCGTGCCGCTCATCGCCCGGACGTCGATGCCGCCGAAAAGAACCATGCGGTCGCGCACCTTCGGCTTCAACTCCCGGACGTCCATCCCCGCCTTCGTTTCGAGCGGATGCAGGGCGCGGACGCCGGCCTCGATGAGGTCCTCCAGGACCGGCCGGCAATCTCCGTCCCCGTGGTAAAGGGTTGGCATCCCTCGCTCGTTGAAGTACGTGAAGATGCGCTTATGGTGCGGCATCAGGAGCTCGCGGTACATCCTGGGCGAGAACAGGGGACCGGTCTTGCAAGCGATATCCCCCCCCGCCCAACTGCCGTCGAACTCGCATCCCAGGGCCGCGACCGCCTCGTGTGTCCCGATGATCTGGTCGGCGCACGCTTCAAAGAGCCGGGCGATGAACTCGGGGTCCGCCGCCATCATCATGAGCGTCTCCTTGAACCCCAGGAACCGCCAGGTGAGCTCGAAGGGCTCAAGGTACCAGTAACAAACGTAGCGGCCCTTGTCATGCATGTCGTTGATTCTTCGGGCGATATCGTCCGGGAAGCGGTCGGCCGACGGAAGGAATCGCTGCTTGTGTTCCTCCCAATCCGCGGGAGTCTTGATCAGCCGGTCGATCTGTTGCGGAGCCCCCTGTTTGATGCCTTTCCATCGACGCTGGGTCATGCCGAAACTGTTGCGTTCGACCAACGTCTTATCGTCTTCTTCGAGGACCTCTTTCTCGAAGCGCAGGCTCTGGTCGTAGGCGACCTGGGCGATGTCGAATCCGAATCGCGCGGCGAGATTCTCCTTTTCGGGCAATCCTTCCCGTCTCCATCGGTCTATTGTCGCACCCCAGAACCAGT